>Ga0210396_10000282_pt1 | contig 75451 bp, 63 predicted proteins | sample IncBWH17OmetaG_FD_155466 | JGI IMG/M metagenome (GOLD analysis project Ga0210396, IMG submission 155466) | Forest soil microbial communities from Barre Woods Harvard Forest LTER site, Petersham, Massachusetts, United States - Inc-BW-H-17-O ... | reverse complement strand
TTCGGCGACACCCTCAGCCTGACCGCGCAGCTTGCGGGCGCGACCGGCAAGCCCTTGAACGTGGCCTTGGGCAGTGGCGGGGTGTTCACGCTGACGGCGCAGCAATTGGCCGGGCTCTCGGGCGCCACCAAGCTCGCGGATGGGTCCTACGCGGTGCAATTGACCGCAACCGATGCCGCCGGCAACGCCAGCACCACGACCGTCAGCTTCACGCTGGACACGGCGGCTCCCGTGGTGAAGGTCACCAGCGCACCCAATAGCGTCACCAACAATGCCAACCTCACCATCAGCGGCACGGCGACGACACCCGATGCGGTATTCGGCGACACGCTCAGCCTGACCGCGCAGATTGCGGGTGCGACCAGCAAACCCTTGAACGTGGCCTTGGGCAGTGGCGGCGCGTTCACGCTGACGGCGCAGCAATTGGCCGGGCTCTTGGGCGCCACCAAGCTCGCGGATGGGTCCTACGCGGTGCAGTTGACCGCAACCGATACCGCCGGCAACGTCACCACCACCACCGTCAGCTTCACGCTGGATACCGCGGACCCCGTGCAGCAGTGGGATCAAATCACGCTCAGCGCCATTCAGGCGGCCGCGCTCGATCCGGCATCGGCGTCGCGCGTCCTGGCGATCGAGAGCGTCGCCGTGCTCGACACCATCAACGCGATCGACGGCACGCCTGCCTTCATGGTCCAGGCGACCGCTCTCGCCGGGACCTCGGCGGACGCGGCCATTGCAACCGCGGCGCATGAGGTGCTGGTAAATCTGTTCCCCGGCCAGGCGACCTCGCTCGACGCGCAGTACCGGGCGGCGCTCGCGAATATCGGCGACGGCTCGACCGATCAAGGTAAGGCCAACGGAATTGCACTCGGGCTTTCGGTGGCAGACCAGGTCTTGGCATTGCGCGCCAATGACGGCTCGCAGGTGATTGGTCAATTCGACGACAGCACCCAGGACGGACAATGGCGCTCGACCGGGCCGACCTTTGGACTCGCAATCCGTCCGGAATTCGCCAACGTCACGCCCTTCGTTTTGTCGAGCCCGAACCAGTTCCTGTCGACGATTGCACCGCCGCCCGGGCTCACCAGCGCCGAATATCTGGCGAGCCTCTCGGAGGTTCAGTCGCTCGGCAGCGCCGGCAGCACCACGCGCACCGCCGATCAGACACAGAGCGCACAATTCTGGGGCGATAATGGTGGCACGCTGACGGAGGCCGGGCAGTGGAACCAGATCGCGGAGCAGGTCGCGCTAAAGCAAGGCAGCAGCCTTGCCGACGAGGCGCGGCTGTTTGGCGAGCTCAATGTCGGCTTGGCCGACTCGGCGATCGCCACATGGAATGCCAAGTATAATTTTGATCTTTGGAGCCCGGTTAGCGCGGTCCAAAAGACCTCCGATCCGAACTTCACCCCGCTCTTGAACACGCCGGAAGAGCCGGAATATGTCCAGACCCAGGCCTCGATGAGCGCAACCGCAGCCGACATTCTCGGCAGCTTCTTCGGCCAGAACGTTGCCTTCTCGGCAATGTCTGCGTCCGGCGCGACGCGCAATTTCACGAGCTTCAGCCAGGCCGCGCAGGAAGCGGGGCGCAGTGGCATCTTTGCCGGCACTGACTTCCAGTTCTCCAATGTCGCCGGCCAGGCGCTCGGCCGGAACGTCGGCGATGCCGTGCTCAAGACGTTCGACCCGACCAATAACACTTCACCGCCAAAGGTCGAGTTCGACCAGCCCACCACGGGTCTCGTCACCAACAAGAATCCGGTCATCACCGGCCATGTGCTCAACGATCTGTCCGGGGTCGCCTCGCTTGAGGTGAAGATCGACAACGGCACCTTCGTGCCGGTGACCTTCGACAAGACCGGCAAGTTCTCAGTGCCCGTAAACTTCCCGCTCGACGGCTCGGCGGACGGCCAGCACACCGTGACATTCCTGGCCAAGGATGTCGCCGGCAATACGACGAACCCGCTTACCGTGAACTTCACGCTGGCGAGCCAGTCGCCGCAGATCAACTTCACCAATGGACTCGCCGACGGCGCGCTGCTTCAGGCCGGAACCGGCTTGACCGGCAACGTAACGACGTCTGCCGGCGTCGCCGTGACCGGCCTTTCATATTCGTTCGACGGTGGAACTTCGACCTCGGTCGTGTTCGACACCACCGCGCATAACAGCTTCAATCAGGCGTTCGACCTGTCGAAACTTGGCGTCGGAATGCACACGCTCACGGTTACCGCAAGCGATGTGGCTGGCAACGTGACGACACAGTCCTTTTTGGTCGCGCTGTTGAAGCTCATTCCGCTCACGATCACGAGCGTCAATCCGGCCGACGGAGCCGGCACTGTCGGGGTGACCTTCCGTCCGTTCGTTACGTTCTCGCGCGCGGTCGATGTCTCGACGCTGACCAGCGACAGCTTCTTCCTCACCGATTCGGCCGGCAACAAGATCGCGACCACGATCGTGCCATGGGCCGACCACATGCATGCATGGTTATTCCCGTCCGGGGAAGGCCTGCCGGGTGGTCAGACCATCACCTTGCACGTCGACGGCAGCAAGATCGTCGGTGCCGCCGACGGGCAAGAGCTCGATGCCGCCGGCACCGGCCAGCCCGGCAGCGTGTTCACGACCTCCTTCCAAACGGTGAACAACGCCGATGTCGCCGGCACCTCGATCAGCGGCCAGATTCTCGATCCCGGTCCCCAATTGGATATCGGCACCACCGACACGCCCCGGCCGATCGCTGGCGTCACCGTCTACATTCTCGGCCACGAGGACGAGGCGGTGCAGACCGATGCGCAGGGCCGCTTTACCTTCGCATCCGCCCCGGTCGGCGACGTCAAGGTCGTGATCGACGGCCGCACCGCGACCAATAATCCGACCGGCGTGACCTTCCCGGTGCTGGTCGTCGACCTCAACGTCAAGCCCGGCCAGGACAACACTATCGAGGGGAGCCGCGGCTCCGTCGAGTCGCAGCTCGCCAATACCGACAACCAGCAGCTCTTCCTGCCGCGGCTGTCGACTGACGTGATGCAGACGTTGAACCAGAATGCACCGACCGTGCTGCACACCACGGCCGATTCCTCGCCAACCCTGACGCCCGAGCAACTGCAGGAGATGACGCTCACGGTCGCGCCGGGCTCGCTGATTGGTGAGGACGGCCAGCCGTTGCCGCCGACCGCGCAGGTCGGCTTCAGCGTGGTACCGCGCGACACCATCAAGGACATGCTCCCGCCCGGCCTGTCGCAGCATTCCTTCGACCTGACCATCCAGGCGCCGGGGCTCTCCTCGTTCACGACGCCGGCACAGCTCACGCTGCCCAACGTCTTCAACCTGCCCCCGGGCAGCAAGACCAACCTGCTCACCTTCGATTACACCACCGGGCGGCTGGAGATCGACGGTACCTGCACCGTCTCGGCCGACGGCAAGACCGTCACCACCGACCCGGGCTCGGGCGTCACCAAGATCGGCTGGCACAGCATGACGCCGGCAGGGTCGATGACGAGCAACACCCCAATGAAACCGCCGACGTGCAGCCTCGGCAACGTCGTCAACCAGATAGCTGACACGCTCATTAGCGATGGGCTGAAGGCGGTACGGGCACTCAAGGACGCCTTCCCCGCCGGGGCGATCCTCGCCAACGGCCTCACCGTGCTGAAAGACGGTTACAATCTGTTCCAGACCGGATCGACGTTCATCAACAACTTCAATGCGGGAACCTTGACCCAGGCCCAGGCGAATGCGACCGCCAAAAGCCTCAGTTCAGCGCTTAGCGACCTGATTTCCTTAAGTGCCGCAACCGCCATGGAGGCGGAAGGGCCCTTAAAGACGTTAAAGACGGCGCTTGCCGTCGCACAGCCGATTGCCGATGCCATAGCCGCCGCGCTTCACAAGATCGACGAGGACGGCTGCGCGACCAGTTTCTTGGCCAGGTTGGTGCTTAAGGGCGCGGAGGGGCTTTTCGACACGCTCAATAACCTGCTCAAACGCGCCAACGATTTGATCACGGATATCGAAAAGGGAGTCATCGCCGCCATTGGAAAGATGGCGTCCGATCAGTTGCAGCCGATTTTGACAAAGATTCTCTCTATCCAAAACAGCTCTGGCTCGGGTCCGAAGCCCGCGACTTCGCAACTGAACCGCTTTGATGCGACGGCCGGCGACAGCACCGATCCGATCGCGCAGGGCCTCGCAGAACTTCCGGCCGATTTGCAGCAATTGTCCGATACGCAAGCCGCGATCACAGATTTCCAGCAAGTTCAGCAGCAATTGCCGGACGACAACCAACTGGGGACCGCGTTCGATCAAGCCTACAACGTGTTGGCAGGCAGCCCGCCGAATGCGCCATACGCGTTCTTCCTGCCCGACGGAACCGTCATTCGCGGCACCTCGGACGCGAACGGATCGGTGCAGGCGTTCCTGCCGCCGAACACGACCTATCAATTCGGCATCGTCGACGCCAGGTACAACACGTTTGCGATGGTTACGGCGTCAACCGGGCCGTCGGGTACGCCGTCCAGCTTGCCTGACGTTCTTCACTTCCAGAGCTTCGACGGTCTGCCCGACAGCAATGGCGACGGATTGCCGGACGCCGTGAAGGCTATTCTCGGCCTCAACCCGACCGGACCGATGGACCAGATCGTCAAGGGCATGACCGACCTCGAGGCGCTCGACGAGGGCCTGAACGCGACCTCAACATCCCTCACCACGACCACCGGCATTGTCGCAAGCGTGCCGCTTCAGGGCGAAGCCAAGGCGGTGGCGCTCGCCGGCTCGACCAACGGCAGCAATCAGCAGACCGCCTATGTGGCGACCGGCAGCTATGGCCTTGCCATTCTGGATGCGACCAACGCCAAGAATCCGGTTCTGCTCAGCCAGCTCAAGCTCTCGGGCAACGCTGTGGACGTTGCAGTCGATTCCAGCCTGAAGATCGCCGCCGTTGCCACCGGCAGCGTTGCAGCTCATCGATGTCGAGAATGCAACGAGCCCGAAGCTCCTGGAAACCATTCCGATCAACGCCGACCAGGTCAAGATCGTGAACGGCATCGCCTACGTCAATGACGGCAGCACACTGGATGCCATCGATCTCGTTTCTGGCCAGGTGGTGCAGTCGATCCAGCCCGAGGGAGCCAACGCAGGACCCATTACGGGCCTCGCCGTCGAAGGCTCCATGCTCTATGTGATGGACAACGACGGCAACAATCGGCTCAGCGTGGTCGACATCAGCAGCGGTCAGATGGTGCTGCGCGGGTCGACGACCGTTCCTCTCATTAACAACATTCCGGGAGAAAGCGGTAAAATCACCGTCGGCAACGGCATTGCCTATGTCAATGACGGGGCTGCCGGTTACGTCACGATCGACGTCAGCAATCCCGACGCGCCGACCGTGTTGGCCTCGGGTTCGTTCTCCGACGGCATCGTCGGTGACGCCATGGCCATCAACGGCTCCGGCCTTGCCGTCACGGTCGGCCAACTCCGCTTCACCCCAGGATCGCCGATCCTGTTCGATGTTCTCAACGCCTCCAATCCGACCACAACCAATCAGTTCATTACCAGCTTCACGCTGCCGGCCAATCCGTTCGACGTAGCGATCGGGGAGGGCACCGCCTTCGTCGCCGACGGCACAGGCGGCCTCCAGATCGTCAACTACGAAGCGACCGACACCAAAGGTGTCGCGCCGACGATTCAGGTGTTGTCGACGCCGACCAGCATCAATCCGTCGGCACCGGGCGTCCAACTGGTGGAAGGCCAGCAGGTCTCCTTCAATGTCAAGGTCGCTGACGACGTGCAGGTGCGCAACGTGGAACTGGTGGCTACGGCCACAGATCCCGTCACCGGCCTGACGATCACAACCGTTCTGCAAAATAGCGTGACGTTCCCATTCAACATCTCTGGCGTGTTGCCGACCATCAGCGAACTGGATGGCGCGACGAACGTCACGCTTCAGGTACGCGCGACCGATACCGGCGGCAATATTGCCCTGTCGTCGCCGTTCAATGTGACGCTGGTGCCCGACACGACGCCCTTGACGCTCGTCAGCCAGAGCCTGCATGAGGGTGACATCCGCACGACCGATCCCGGTCAGGTGGTTCTTACCCTCTCCAAGCCGGTCACCGAGCTGGAGGGTGGCTCGTTCGTCCTCGTCGGGCCGAACGGAACACAAATTCCGCTCTCCGTCGGAAGCCACGACAACGGTAAGACGGTCGAGATTGCCTATAACCAAAGTCTCGCTCCTGGTCAGTACAAGCTCGAAATCGACACGTCGACGATTACCGATGCCACGGGCAACACGCTCGGAACTAGTGTTCTCACGACCGATTTCACCGTCGAACAGTTCACCGACAAGTGGATCGGCCCGGTCAGCGGCGGTTCTTGGGAAGATGCGGCGAACTGGAGCGCGGGGCGGGTTCCTACCGCGACCGATGATGTTTTCATCGGCCTCGGAAACACGGCTTCGCTGTCGGTCACCGGAAACGAGAGCGTTCACTCGCTCGCGCTCGTCGGCGGAGGCACGCTCTCAGTCCTCCAGGGCTCACTCAACGTGGCCGACGCCGCCAATGTTCAAGGCACGCTCGATATTGCGACCGGCACCACCTTCGTCGCCGACGGTATGACCGGCCTGACCAACTTGCAGATTGGGCCGGGCGGAACGCTCGCGGGCACTGGTACTGTGGCTATAACGGGTACGGCGACGGTAGAAAATGCGCTGATGCTCGGTTCGGGCACGACGATCATTCAGGGAGTCCTGAACATCGCCGGCCAGCCGTCCGGTCAGGGAATCTCGGCACTCGGGCTCGACGATGGACGGGTCCTGGAGAATCAGGGCACGATCAATTGGCTCGGCGGCAACATCAACCTCAATAACAATGACACGGGCGAAGCGGCCGCCGGGACGATCCGCAACGATGCCGGCGCGACCTTCAACGCCGCTCCGACCTTCGGTGGATCGATCTTTGCCAATCAGTTCGCTGACGGCGATACGGGCCAATCTGCCCTGTTTGACAATAAGGGTTCGCTGAACACCGGTGGTACGGGTGGATTCAGCATCTCAACCGCATTTACCAACAGCGGCACGATCACCGTTGCGGCGGGCGATCAACTGTCGATCGCCGGGAACGTCTCCATCGGCGGGACCGTTACCGGCGCGGGCAGCATAGAAGTGACGAGTGGAAGCGTAAGCATCGCGCCTGATGCCACCTACACCGTCGCCGAAACGGGCGTGACCGGTGGAACGCTGACGATCACCGGCACGCAATTCGTCAACACCCTCAGTGTCGCCGGCCCTGGAACGATCGTGGCCAACGGCGCGCTCGAGGTCGGCACGCTGAACATAGGCACCTTCAGGCTGGAGGGCGGCGGAACGCTTGCCGGCACCGGAACCGTTACCGTTTTGGATCAAGCAAATGTTTCCGACGGACAAATGATCGGGCCCGGCAGAACCATCATTCAGGGCACCCTGACCATCAGCACGCCGCCGGTAGACCCATCCGGCCTTGGGATGGGACTTGATGACGGTCGCGTGCTGGAAAATCAGGGCATCGTCAACTGGACAGCCGGCAACATCGATCTCAATCCCGACGACACGGGGAATCCCGCTGCTGGCATGATCATCAACGACGCCCAGGGGACCTTCAACGCGATGCCGTCGGGAGGAGGATCGATCCTCGCAGAAAACTTCGGCGACGCCGATGACGGCCAGTCCGCCGCATTCGACAATCGCGGCACGATGATCGTCAGCGGCCAGGGCGGAATCGACGTGTTCGTCCTGCTCACCAACAGCGGCACCATCGACGTTCAAGGCAGTTTCATCGAACTCAATGGCGGCGGCACTCAGTCGGGATTGTTCACCGGCACCGGCGCCATCGGGTTTGGCGGTAACGGAACCTTCGATTTCACTGCGACCTCCGTCATCAATGCTGCGTTAGTGGATTTCCAGGGTAGCGGAGTCAGCGCCAATCTCGGTGGCACGATCTCGGTTGCTTCCGGTAACCGCCTGTCGATCTTCGGCAACACGTTCGACATCACGGGCACCATTGCGGGATCGGGCAGGGTGGCGTTCGGGGCTGCAAGCGCGACGATCGAATCCACCGCCATCTACACCCCCGCAAACACGAATGTCTTCACGGGAACGCTGACGATTGCGGGTGCGCGCACGCTCGCCGCGCTTGGCATTTCCGGCGACGGAACGGTCGTGGACAACGATTCGCTAACCCTTGGTTCTCTATCCCTGGATGGTGGGATCTTGACGGGGTCGGGTGTGGTCACCGTCACCGGCACCACGGATTTATCAGGCGGTGCGCTGATCGGAACCGGCACGATGATCGCCCAAGGTGGCCTGACGATTGAAGCGTCAGGTATCACTCTCGCAGGCGGCTGGACATTGGAAAACCAGGGCGTCGCCAACTGGTTCGACGGCGCAATTCAGTTCGGTTTGGTTACTGTTGCGTCGACCTCTACGGGTTCATCACTCAAGCGCAACTCCGCCACGTTGCTTGACGGGATCCTGCAAAACGACGCCGGAGCCGTCTTCAACATCGACGTCAACGATCCGTCCTTGACTACTGCACAGATGTCCTGTGTCGACGGTCCCTCCGCAGCGCTGTTCAACAACCAAGGCACGGTCAACCAGACCGGAGGCGCCCCCGCAAGCATTGGGGTGACATTCTTCAACAGCGGTATCGTCAACGTCGGTGACGGCGTGAGCGAGGAGTTCACCGGACCATTCACCAACACCGGCACCGTCGTGCTCGGAGCCACGGCGACTTTCCTGGTCGACGCCGATCCCGCTTTCGGCAGCCTGCAGAGCCAGATCGTCTCGGGCTTGACACCAGGGAAAACGCCGATCCAGATCACGGAGGGCTCGACGGTGTCGTTCGCACTCAGCGTGACAGACAAGGCAACGATTGCCAATGTCAAATTGGTGAGCATCAACCCTGACGGGACGACGACTGTGCTTGCGACCAGCACAGGGGCGCCGTTCAATCTCTCCGCGATGCTGCCAACCTTGCAGGCCAACAGTCCGCAGTTGACTTTGCAAATCCGCGCCACGGACAACCTCGGCGTGGTGAGGCTGTCGGACCCGATCAATCTGCAACTGACCCCGGCCAACGTGCCGCTGGCGCTGGTCAGTCAAAACATCCACAACGGCGATGCGTTGACGACGCCTGCGCCGCAATTCGTCTTCAACTTCTCGGCTCCACTCGATCCGAACACGGTGAACGCATCAACGTTCGCTCTCATCGGTCCGAACGGAGTGGTGCTTTCGCCTGCCGACATCAGGCTGGCCGACTTCAACCGGCAGGTTGTGATCACCTACGCGCCATTGCAGTCCGCTGGACAATATTCCTTCCGTCTTGATGCCACCAAGGTGACGGACAAGGCAGGCAATCCGCTCGGCACCGATGTGCTGACGACGCAATTCAGCGAGACGCCGCAATTCAGCGACACGTGGATCGGTGCGACCGGAGGCGATTGGAACAACGCCGCCAATTGGAGCGCCGGGGCGGTTCCGACCGCCAACGACGACGTCCTGATTAGTCTGGGTCCAAACCAGACCGTCACCTACGATTCGACAATCGCGTCGGTCCACTCGCTGGTCATGACCGGCGGTGCCACGCTGTCGGTCAATTCCGGCCAGCTCTCCACGACATCCTATGTGAGCATCGACGGTACATTGAGCGTCGCCGGCGAGTTCGACAATGATGGCGTGGCTGTGATCGGCTCGCTCAGCCTCGGCGGCGTGCTGGGTGGCGCCGGCAAGGTGACCGTTACCGGCGCGACCACGGTGACCGGCGGCGAAATGAAGGGAACGGGCACGACGGTCACGCAAGGATCGCTCTCGATCGCTGCGTCCGCTAATGCTGACCCTAATCTCGAGCTGGTCGGGATGACGCTCGATGGTGGCCACCTCCTGATCAATCAGGGGCAGGCGACCTGGACCAGCGGCGACATCAACCTTCAGGGTGCCGATGGATCGGAAGGCATGATCCGAAACGAAGTCGGGGCGACATTCACGTCGATTCTATCCGATTTCACGTTCTTGCAGACCAACAATGACAGGACGACGACGCTGTTCGATAACCGCGGCACGTTTGTTATCGCTGGCAGCTCCGGACCCAACATCTCCGTGGGCTTCCAGAACGACGGCCTGGTCGACAGCACGGAAGGCCAGAACTTTGGCGGCGGCGTTCCCTTCCAAGGTAGCGTGACCGGCAACGGCGAGTTCAAGAGCGACGGCGGCGTGGTCTTCTTCTTCAACGATCTGGACCTGACAGGTTCGATAACGACGACGCAGCAGCCACCGGAAGTCGAGGTGATTGGAAACACCACGTTGGAGTCTTCGGCCGTTTGTTCCGTCACGTTGTCGAATACTTCCGGGGTCTTCGGTATCAATTCAGATATTCTGATCACAGGTGCCGCCGCGCTCAACGGTACGCTCAACGTCAATCTACCTCCGAACTTCACCGCGACTTTGGGATCACGTTTTGTGGTGCTGGAGGCCGATGGTGGCATCAGCGGAGCCTTCTCGACCATCAACCTTCCGCAACTCGGTAACGGGATGGAACTTGTACTCGATGCGAGCAACCCGAACCAGGTCGCCTTCGTGGTGACCAGCAGCGGCAAGGCCGCGGCATGATGTATGTATCGCGGCGATCGTTGGCGGGGGCGGACGTGATCGGTGCAATCGCCGCCGTCGCCGATCACGGGCAGGGTTGCGCCGGACACGACTGCGCCGACACTGGTGAGCCAGAACAACATGACGGGGGCGCAACCGTCGCCACGTCGTCATCAGCGGGGCTGCCGCGACGATCGAGGGTGCCACAGCCTCGCTTGCGGGCTCGATCGCCATCCCGGATTCCGCGAGCCTGCTACTCGAAGGTCAGGTCGACGTCACCGGCGCTGTGACCGGCGACGCCAGCACCCGACTTCCGCCTCGATGTGGTCCGCGCATGACCATGACCGGCTCGGCAAAACGCATATGTGCGGCATCGGTGATGCCGAAAGCGATCTGTGCGATACCAGCGACCCGACCGAAATCGCGCACAAGTCTTGATGGGATCCTGATGAGCAGACGCGGTTGCAGGTTTTGCGTGGGAAGCGCGGCACTCTGTTTCGTGCTGTTGGCGGCTGGACCGACGTGGGCACAGGATGCGCTCACGCGGAGTCCGGCGTTGCCGACAACGGATGCGGTTGTGGCCGATGAAAGCTTTGATTGCGTGATCGAGCCGCAGCAAACGGTCAAGCTGTCGAGCGCCGTTTCCGGCGTCATTCGAGAGGTCACGGTCGATCGCGGCGCCGCCGTCAAAGGAGGACAGGTCGTCGCCAGGCTCGAGGCTGGCGTCGAGGAAGCCAATCTGGCATTGGCGCAGGCCAAGGCGTCAAGTGACGCGACGATCAAATCCGCCGAAGCCAAACTCGATTTTCTGCAGCGAAAGCACGTGCGCACCGAAGAGCTCGTCGCCAAAAACGTCGCCACGACAGCCACATACGAAGAAAACCTCGCCAATGCCCGGATGGCGGAGCAGGATCTTCGGATCGCCCAGCTCAATGCTCAGATAGCCCAGCTCGAAGTGAACCAGTCCCGCGCCGTTGTCGAACAGCGCGTGCTTCGCGCGCCGTTCGACGGCATCGTGACCGAGGTTCTCCTGCATCCCGGCGAATATCGCAACGACCAGTCGCCGGTTCTGACGTTGGCGCAGGTCGATCCGTTACGGGTCGAGGTGTTTGTGCCGACCCGTTTCTACAACCAGATTCGAAATCAGGCGTCGGCCGTGATTGAACCGGAGGCACCGATCGGGGGGACATATTCCGCGACGGTGACGGTGGTCGATCGCGTCCTCGATGCGGCGAGCGGTACCTTCGGGGTTCGTCTCAAGCTGCCAAACCCGGAGCATCTGTTGCCGGCCGGTTTGAAGTGCAAGATCCGGTTTCCGGTTACGGCTGCGGAAGCTACGCCCGTAAATCAAGAGTGAGGGATTAGGGTGATGAGCATCTCCACAAGCGAGCCCGCGGCGACACCCGCAGCGGTGACCAACGGTCATTCAACCGCTACCGACAAGGGCAAGCTTCGCCTGGATACGAGCGACCTGAAGAGTTCCTATTGCAACGTCTGCAACGCAAGCAGCACCAAGGAAGAGATCGTTCTTAGTCTGGGGATCAATCGCAACTGGGAGCTTGAGCTGAGTGGCGAGGTCGAGGTCCAGTTGCTGCACCGGATCATTCTCAGCCCATTCGCCGCCAAACGTCTCGCCCAGATGCTGACCAGCCTGATTGGCGATTACGAAGCGCGACACGGAGAACTCCGCTGACAGCGCAGGATTGACGATCGGCGGCGGGGCACGGGTGGATGCACGACCTTAACCGAAATCCTCAACAAGAAGGCGAGGCCGCGCGCAGTCTGAATCTGGCCGGCGACGGCCGCCTCGCCCCGGGATCGGCCGGTCTCTGGGAAATCATCTCGCGCGGAACGTCCGATGCCGGCGAGTTCTATTCTGCGTGGCTCGGGCTGCAATGCGGCATGGTGGGCGGGGTTACGGCTGGGCTTCTGTTGTTGCGCAACAAGCCGCATCCCGATGTCCCACCCTTTTCGCCGGCGGCTGCATGGCCGGACGCCCAGCGTGATCTGAACCAGCTTGCGCAGGCGGCACAGCAGGCCGCCGGGGAGCGCCGCAGCGTGGTCGCGCGCTGCCACTCCGGTACGCTTGGCCAAATGCAGCCGACCGGGATCATGGTGGCGCATCCGATCGGTTCTGGCGGCGACGGACCGTTTGCGATTATCGCGGTTTCGGTCGGACCGCGACCGGGCCTCGATCCGCAAGCGGTGGCGCGGCAACTGGCCTGGGGCGCGGGCTGGCTTGAGATGCTGCTCACCCGCCAGCGCGCGGACGAAGGCGCACAGCGCGTGGCACGCGCGGCGATCGGGTTAGATCTGTTGGCGGTCGCCGGCGAGCACCGGCGACTTGAAGCCTCGGCGATGGCGCTGGCCAATGAGCTTGCCGGCCGCTTGCACTGCGATCGCGTGTCGGTCGGCATCGTCAATCGCCGCCGTAACGGCGTGCAGCTCAAGGCGATCTCGCACACTGCGACTTTTGTGCGCAAGAGCCAGACGGTCGATGGAAGAGACGCTGGACCAAAACGCCGTCGTGAGTTTTCCGCCAACCCCGTCGACCGAGCGCCGCATCGCGGTTGCACATAAGAGTCTTGCCAATGCGGCCGGGGGCCGCGCGGCGGTTGCCTCCGTGATCTTGCCGAGCAGGGGCCGCTCAGTCGGTGTCATCACACTCGAGCGCCATCGTGACGAAGCTTTCGATGACGCCGCCATCGAACTTTGCGAAACCGTGGCCAATCTCGTCGGGCCTATGGTCGACTTGCAGCATGACAAGGGCCGCATGATTTCGGGGCGGGCGGTCGACCTCATCCATGACGGCGTTCAGCGCTTGTTTGGTCCACGCCATCCCGCACTCAAGCTTGCCATCGGCGCCGTTGTCACTTTGGCAGCAATTCTCGCCGTTGCTACCGGCGTACATACGGTTTCGGCCAAGTCGGTTACCGAAGGCGTAGTGCAGCGCGCGGTTGTCGCGCCGTTCGACGGCTTTGTTAACAGCGCGCCGATCAGGGCCGGCGATACCGTCCACGAAGGTGACGTGCTTGCAAGCCTGAACGATAAGGATCTGGTGCTTGATCGACTAAAGGCGCGCAGCGATCGCGACCGCTTGATACAGAAACATCGCGATGCGCTCGCCAAGCACGATCGGCCCGAAATGGTCGCACTGTCGGCGCAAATCCATCAATCGGAAGCGCAACTGCGCTTGCCGAAGCAAAATTGGCGCGCACGCGATTGACCGCGCCGTTCGATGGTATCGTCGTTTCCGGAGATCTCAGTCAGAGTCTCGGATCGCCAGTGGGAGCGCGGCAAGGTGCTGTTCGAGATCGCGCCGCTGGACCGCTATCGAGTGATTCTGCAGGTCGATGAGCGTGATATCGGGTATGTCAGCGTCGGCCAGAGGGGCAGGTTGGCGCTCGCCGGTCTCCCCGGGCGCCCGCTGCCGCTGACGCTTACCAAGATCACCCCGGTCGCGGTCGCGGAGGAGGGCAAGAATTTCTTCCGCATCGAAGCCCGTCTCGAGGACAACGCCATAGCCTTGCGGCCCGGCATGGAAGGCGTCGGCAAGATCGAAGTCGGACGCGCGCGCCTCGTCTGGATATGGGCGCATCCATTGATCGAATGGCTGTGGTTGGCCGCGTGGAAATGGATTCCGTGAACTAGCCGATGAGCAGCCAGCCATTTTTCAGTTCCTCCTGGTATCGCGTCGCGGCCTTGCGCCCGAAGCTTCGCGATAATGCGCTCGTTCAGCGCCATCGTTATCGTGATCAAGCCTGGTATGTGATTGCAGACCGGCTTTCGGCTCGCGTCCACCGGCTTTCGTCGGCGGCTTATCTTTTTGTGGCGCTGATGGATGGCCGGCGCACGGTCGACTCGCTGTGGTCCGAAGTGGTGCGCCGGAGCGGTGACAGCGCGCCCTCGCAGGACGATATCGTGCAATTGTTGTCGCAGCTCCACGGATCGGATCTGCTGCAGGCGAGCAATTCGCCGGATTCGCTCGAAGTCTTCGAGCGCTATTCGCGCCAAAAGCGTTCCCGCATCTGGCAGATGCTGCTTAATCCGCTGTCGATGCGCATCCCAATCTGGGATCCCGATGCGTTCCTGGAGCGAACGGTTTCGCGGGTTCGCCCGCTGTTCGGTTGGTTCGGCGCCTCACTCTGGATCGCGGTTGTGGTCCCGGCGCTGGTGCTGGCCGGGCAGCATTGGTCGGAGCTGACCGAAAACGTCACCGATCGATTGCTGGCAACCGAGAATCTGCTGCTGCTGTCGCTGGTTTTTCCGATCGTCAAGGTGCTGCACGAACTCGGACACGGTTACGCGACCAAGGTCTACGGCGGCGCGGTGCATGAACTTGGGGTGCTGTTCTTGATGGGGATGCCGACGCCTTATGTCGACGCGTCGGCTTCGTCGAGTTTGCGGAGCAAATACCGGCGCGCGCTGGTCGGCGCCGGCGGCATGATTGTCGAATGCTTTGTGGCGGCGTTGGCGTTTTACGGATGGCTTCTGATGGAGCCCGGCGCCGTCCGCACATTCTGCTTCAACGTGGTGGCCGTAGCGGGCATTTCGACGATCGTCTTTAACGGCAATCCGCTGATGCGTTACGACGGCTATTATATACTCTCGGACCTGATCGAAATTCCCAATCTGGGCGTACGTTCGTCACGGCTGTGGACCGCGCTGGTCGACAAATATCTGTTCAGGGTCGCCGACACGCGGCTTCCTGCGGGCGCGCCGGGCGAGTTCAAATGGCTCATTGGCTATGCGCCGGCGGCCTTTATCTATCGGTTGTCCGTTCAATTCGGGATGGCACTGTTCCTTGCCAGCCAATATTTCATCGTCGGGGTTCTGTTGGCGCTGTGGAGCGTCGCCACCAGCGTGGTGCTGCCGGCGTACAAGGCGCTGGCATACGCGTTCGTCAATCCGAAGCTGACCAAGGTGCGTAAGCGCGCGGTCGGGCTGACGCTGGGATCAATCGGTGCCGCAGCGGTCATTCTGGGCCTGATTCCGTTTCCCCTGCATACTTCGACCGAAGGCGTTATCTGGCTGCCGGAGAACGCGATCGTACGGGCGGGAACCGACGGGTTTGTCCGACATCTCCTGGTTGACCCCGGTACTTTCGTGCGTGCGGGCGAGGCGTTGATCGAGACCGAGGAGCCGCAGCTTCGCGCAACGCTCAAGACGCTGCAATGGCGGGTCGTCGAATTGCAGTCCGTCCTCGACGCGACGCGGTTTTCCGATCGTGCTCGAGCCGAAATCGCAAGCATCGAGCTTGCTTCCGCGCAGTCGGAAGCGATTCGTGAGCAGGAGCGGGCAAGCCGTCTGGTCGCGACAAGCGGCGCCGAGGGTGCCTTTCTGTTGGCGAAATCCGAAGACCTGCCGGGACGCTTCTATCGCGAAGGCGAAGTGCTCGGCTACGTGACGCCGCCGTCAAGCAACATCGCACGTATTGTTGTTCCGCAGGACGATGTCGAACTGGTGCGAAACCGCCTGCGCAGCGTTAGCGTAAAGCTTGCCCAGAATGTCATGGAAACATATCCCGCGATACTTGTTCGCGAGGCGCCGGCGGGCCGAAACGAACTGCCCAGCAAGGCGCTGGGAACGTCGGGTGGCGGCGCATCCGCGGTCGACCCCCGCGGTCGACCCCGCCGCAAGACCCTGCAGCGCATTTTCCAGTTCGATCTCGAACTGCCCCCGGACACGCCTGCGGCAGCGTTCGGCAGCCGCGTCTATGTACGCTTCGAGCACGAATGGGAACCGCTGGGCTTCCAATGGTTCCGCCGCCTTCGCCAATTGTTCCTGGCGCGCCTCAATGTTTGAGGCCATCTTACCGTCGCGTGAATTGTGGCCCGGAGCCGAAGCGGTGGGGCCCTATGCGGAGCGTGTCGAACCCGAACAGTCGAGGATCGACCGCTTTATTTCCGAAGGCTATGCGGCACTCGGCGCGAGGCTAAAGCGTAAGGGCGGCGCCCAACTAAGGCGCGTGGCCGACGCGGTCGATGCCGCGGCCTTCGAATTTGCCGCGACGACCGATGCGGGGTTGCTTGCCGCAGCCGGCCGGCTGCGCGCCGAGTTGACGCGGCATGGCTTCGAACGATCAATCGTGGTCCGCGCCTTCGCCCTGATCCGCGAGACTTCGGCGCGGCGGCTCGGCCTGCGGCATCACCGCAGCCAGATCATGGGTGGCTGGGCAATGCTCAACGGCGGGCTTGCTGAAATGGAAACCGGAGAGGGCAAGACGATTACAGCGTTGCTGCCTGCGGTAACTGCAGCACTTGCCGGTAACTTCGTCCACGTGATTACCGTCAACAAATATCTTGCGGAACGCGATGCGGAGCAGACGCGCCCCGTCTACGAGGCCCTTGGGCTCACGGTCGGCCTGGTGCGACGCGAGCAATCGACCGAAGAGCGGATCGCGGCTTACGGCTGCGACGTCGCGTTCTGCACCAACAGCGATCTCGTATTCGACTATCTGCGCGACCGCATGGCGTTGGGCCACCGTCGCGGGCGGGCGCGTGTTCTTGTCAACGGTTTGCTGGACGGGAAGGGGAGGGCAGAACGCTCCTTGCTGCTGCGTGGCCTTCACTTCGTGATCATCGACGAGGCCGACAGCGTTCTGATCGACGAAGCCAAGACGCCGCTTATCCTGTCCGGCGGCGACGACAAGCCCGACGTCGAGCGTTACCAACTGGCCCTGGGGTTTGCCGGTGAATTGGCCGACCTGGTGGATTTCTCCGTCGACGAGAGCCGAAATTCGGTCCACCTCACGCCACGGGGGCGTCAGCGCCTCGCTGAGATGGTCTCGAAGGCTTCGGCGGCCGATTTCCTGTGGCAATCACGCCGCGCCCGTCATGAGCTTGTCGAACAGGCCCTCTCCGCGCTGCATCTGTTCCAATTGGACAAGCATTATATCGTGGCAGATTCCAAGGTGCAGATCGTTGACGAATACACCGGGCGCGTCATGCCAGATCGTTCGTGGGAGCGAGGCCTGCATCAGATGATTGAGGCCAAAGAAGGCTGCGAAATATCCGGCCAACGCAGGACTCAGGCACGGATCACCTATCAGCGGTTCTTTCGGCGCTATTTGCGGCTCTCCGGCATGTCCGGCACGGTCGGAGAGTCAACCGGCGAGTTTTGGGCGGTCTACGGCTTGAAAGTCGTTCGCATTCCGACCCACCGCCCGCTGCGCCGGCGTCACCTCGGAACGCGCCTGTCGGCAACCGATGCGGAAAAATGGAAGCTGGTCATCGAGCGGGCGCAGGAGATGCGCCGCGTTGGCCGTCCGGTCCTGATCGGAACGCGATCGGTCGCGGCATCGGAGCAGGTCAGTCGGCTGCTGTCGGAGGCCGGCCTGTCCCACGAGGTGCTCAATGCCCGACAGGACAAGCAGGAAGCCGACATCGTCGCAGCGGCGGGCCAGGCCGGCCGCATCACGGTCGCCACCAACATGGCCGGGCGTGGCACCGACATCAAGCTCGACACGGAGGTGATCGAGGCCGGCGGTCTTCATGTGATCCTTACGGAATTCCATGAATCCGCGCGCATCGATCGTCAACTGTTCGGCCGCTGTGCGCGCCAGGGCAATCCGGGCACCACAGAAGCCATCGTTTCGCTCCAGGACGAGCTGTTTCTGCGGTTCGTCGCGCCGCGTCTGCAGCGCCTTGCGGGATGGATGGCCGCCAATTTTCGCAGTGGGCGCATGCCGCGGCTGCTCGGCGGTTTGCTCCGCTGGATCGGCCAGCGCAATGCCGAGCGTCTTCATTCCAAAACCCGCCGTGAAACCGTCGAGCAGGACAAACGTTTCGACAGGAGCCTGGCATTTGCCGGAAAGTCGGAATGAAGCGGTCGAGTGATGCAGGTACAGGATCGGCTGTTTCGTCGGAAAAACCGTTGAAACCATTCAATGCGACCGCCCTCCGAGCGCACCACCTCGAAAAATCGACATTGATATCAATCGCCACGCGGATGTTTTCTCCGGGCGAAAGCCCATGATGCCCAAGTACGCGCAAGGCGCCTGATTGCTATTTGATCGTGACGGTAATCTTTTGTGAGACGAGCGGCGGGCTGAAAGGATAGTGACCGGCATCGCCCAGAACCAATTGCAGAGTATGCTTGCCGGGCGGCAGTTCGATACGGGCCTCCGTCTGGCCGGCCCCGAAGTGCATATGCGCCTTGTCCTGGGGGATCGGTTCGTTTGGATTGAGGGGTTCGTTGACATCCACAAGCAAGTGATGATGACCGCTGTTCGGGTAGCTGTCACCGGCATGGGTCACGCCCATGTTGCGCAGGCCGAAGCGGCACCAGAACGCGCCTTTGATGGTTGCGCCATCCTGCGGCCAGACGAAATACAGCAGCGCTTCCTTCCCCGCAGGCTTTCCCTGTGCATGGGCGGCCGCGGACGGCAGAGCCAGCGCCGCTGAAAGCACGATCAGGCGGGCGATGCTCATTGCAAATACTCCTCGCGATCTTAAGGGGAGAGAGCCACCCGGAAGCCGTGGGTTGGATAGCGCACGTTGGTATCGTAGCTGTCGCGGTTCGCCGGCCGGATGTAGCGGGCATCATTCTTCCACGATCCGGACCTGATGACGTGCGAGGTGCAGTCGTTGCCGGTCCAGGCTGAACCGTCGGCCGGCGCGCCCTGGTAGTTCTTGTGCCAGCAGTCCTCGACCCACTGATCGACGTTGCCGCCCATGTCATAGAGGCCAAATGGATTGGCCCTGAAACTTCCGACCTTTTCGGGCTGGCCGACGGCGGCGCTGCCGCAGTCCTTGCAATTGGCCATCCCGGGCTGCAACTGATCGCCCCACCAGTATTTCGTTTGCGTTCCCCCGCGCGCGGCAAACTCCCACTCGGCTTCGCTCGGAAGCCGGTAGGCCTTTCGCGTCGCTTCCGAAAGCCAGGTGACAAATTGCCTGGCATCGCTCCAACTTACATTCGTGACCGGCGCATCGTCTTTTCCCGTCGCCTCGAAGCCACACGCCTTGGCGGCAAAACATGCATTCCATTCCTGGACGGTGACCGGAAATTTGCTGATGGAGAAGGGCTTGATGGCCACCTGATGGGCCGGCCGTTCCGAAAGATCGTCGTTGCTGCCCATGGCAAAATTGCCGCCTCGCAGCGCAACCATTTCAGGTTCCCGCACCGACGGAGCGGATTGCGCTGCCGGAGCAATCGCAGGCTTGGGCTGCGGCAGCGCCGCGGCATCCTTTGCGGCGGGACTGGACGAAGGTACAGGCTGAGGCTGCGGCGGGATCTGTTGCGGCGGCGATGGCGACACCGAAGGAAGCGGCGGCGCCGTCTGCTGGGCGGGAGGCGCGCTTGCCACTTTCGGGGATTCGACAGGAGCGGGGGTTGCTACATGGTCGAGCATTTTGCTGCGGGTCTGCATCAACAGGTAAGCGAGAGTACCCCCGGCTATGACCAGCAGCGCGAAACTCAATGACCAGATGAGAATGGTTTCGCGGCGCCTCGGGCGTCGAAGAGCGGCCGGATCGGAAAGTACGCGGTAGACCCGCACCGGATCGGTGATGTTCTTCACCTTGCGGTCCCCCAGCGACTCGTATCCGCAGACCAGTTTGTGTTTTATCTGCTCGTAGATGCCGCCCGAAATAAACACCTCGCCCGGCTCGGCGATCCCCTCGATCCGGCAGGCAATGTTGACGCCATCGCCGTAGACGTCGTCGGTTTCAATGATGACGTCGCCGAGATTGACGCCGATCCGGTACTCGATCCTGGAATGGTGCGGCATCGATGCATTTCTGCCGACCATGTTCTGTTGGATGACAATGCTGCACCGGACGGCTTCGACCGGGCTGTCGAAAGTCGCAATGAATCCGTCGCCGGTGGTTTTGACGAGCCTGCCGTGGTGCTCGAGAATGCTCGGCTCTATCAGATCGCGCTGGATCCGTCTGACGCGCGCATGCGTTCCTTCCTCGTCCTGCTGCATCAGGCGGCTGTAGCCGGCGATGTCGCCGGCGATGATCGCGGCAAGGCGACGTGGCGCGATGCCGTTCGGCGGCTCGCCGTGCTTCCCGGGTTTGAAGTCGCGGATTTCTCCCATGCCTGGAGACTCCACAAACAACAAATGGCGTCTGAGCCTTGCGCTCAAGAAGAGAGCCGGCTGCAAACTATCATATCGCCCAAAGGACGTCTAACAGACGCAATGCGTCGACACCCTGATCACGCTGGTAGGCGATTATTGAATGGGCAGCGTGGATGGTTGCATCAAGTGCATCCGCCGAACTTGAGGACGAATTCGACGAGACGTACCTTCTGGCCACACTGCGGAACTATCGCGCTGGCCCTCGAGAACAGGCGGAGGGATCCAAAGGCTCTTCAGACCTCAAGGAGGAGCTTTTTTGACCGTACCGTCGGTGTGAGCTATTGCAAAATACCGGCGAATCTACATGCTTCGCCGCAACAAATGCCTCAAACTGCTGAGTCGGCCAAAACCGGGCACTGCGGGCCAAGAATTCCCGTGATTCCGCCATCGGGCCGCGTCGCGGATGCTTGAGCCTGACGTCACCAACGAGGGCGTGGGGGGACGATCAGCTGGAGCCCAGCGAGTCCGGGCCTGCGGCGGAAATCCTCAGAGTTCGTTCAACAGAGTGCGTACGAAGGCCCTTCTGGTCTGCCGAGGACGGAACCACGCATGATATTCCTGAGCTACGCCTATCGCTTTCTCTCCAACTTCATCTTCCTGGCGCTGGTCTACTACAGCCTGAACTTCATGGAGAAATACCACCAACGCGCCATCGTCGCGATTCTGGTGCTGATCTTTGGCGCGATGCGCGGGGCCTCCACGCTGCGGTCATTTTATTTCTTCCAGCGCATCGAGCGTCTCGAGGGCGAAACGCGCCGTCTTTCGGCCATGACTGGCGACGGGCCTTCCGCATCGGCGCAGCGAAAGCAGGTGATCTCAGAGGTTTCGGGCCTGCGTCATGCGGGCGAAATCAAGGCCTATATCGACCTTTTGTTCCTGGCCCTCGTTGTTCTCCTGTGCGTCTCGAAAATCGTGACGGACTGAGTTTGGAACTTCTCCCTCGCGCATGGTTTCGTTGCGCAAGTCCAGCTCAAACCGGCGTCACACGTTTCTTCTCTTCACCTGCGGGGGGCGGTGCGAAGTTGCTGCCGGCGCGCCGGCGCGTCCGGCGACCTTGGCCTTGCCACGTCGCGCATCACGTCCATGTCGGTTCGCAATATAGGCTTTCCCGCGGGCGGGATGAGGCGACGCGCTTGCGCGCGCAGGGGCAGATCTGGCGCGAGCCTCACGCGGGCTCGTGCCGGCCTGCTCCCCGCGGCGCGCGTTAAGATCGATCTCGCTCATCACTCTGCGCAGCCCTTGCGGGATCTCAAAAACGGCTTGCGCCGGGGCGGGCAGGGTCATTGCGGCATTCTCAGGCCCAGCTTCGATAACCTGCGGAAAGCGAACCTCCGGCGGCCTGGAGCGGTCGACCGCCTTCGCTATCGCGATTGGACGCGCGTCAAGCAGATCGAAATCGGACAGCGAAGGCGCGGGAAGCTCGCCATTGTCGGCAAATACGAAATTGGGAACCTCGGGCCAGCGCGTAACCGCCATGTTTTCTGGCGGCGGATGGAGCCGCCATTGCTGCGGTTCGGTCGGTGTCGGCGGCCGCTCCACAGTCGCCGCCACCACATGGACGATGTGGTAGCCGCGCGCCTTGAGTTGATCGAGGATGCGCGGCAACGCGGCGACGGTTCGCGCATGAATGTCGTGCAGCAGCAGGATGCCTTTTCCCGTGGCTTCAAGGCGCTTCATCGCGAGGTCGTAGACGCGCGCGGAGGAAATGTGGTGCCAATCGTCGGCCAGAAAATCGGCGCTCCAGACCTGCATCCCCTGTTCGGCCAGATAGTTCTCGACGCTGTCGGCGCGCAGCAGCCCGGGAATTCGAAAAAACGGGGCGAGTGACTGATCGGCGTCATCGCCCAGCGCCGCTTTCACCGACGCAATGCCCTCATCGATCTCCTTTCTGGCGCGCTCGATTGCCATTCGGTTCATGCTGAGCGGATGATTCTGGGTGTGGGTGCCGATGGTATGGCCGGCGTCGCGGAGCTTGCGGACACCTTCGGGAGACGACTGGGCCATGCGCCCGATGGTGAAGAACGTCGCCTTCACGCAGCGGGAAGCAAGAATTTCCAGAATCTGATTGCTGTAGCGCGGCAGGGGGCCGTCGTCGAAGGTCAGCACCACTTCATGATCGGCGAGCGGCAAGGTTTCGGCATATTGCATGGTGCCGATCCGCGGATGCTCCTTCGGATCGACCACAAGCGTGCGCGAGGTTCCAAGTGCGTCCGGATGGCCGGGGCAATCGGAGGCCGAGGGCCGCGGGCGCGACCAGGCAAGCAACGAGGCAAGCCGCAGTCGCCCAAGATCCCTTCCGAACGCGAGCCGCAACACAGCGCATGAAAAATACCGCCATGCCTTTCGATTGCGCCGATCATTGCATACGCAAGATGAATGCGGCCTAAATTATATAACTTTCACAGCTGATTTCGGATTCAAGGGGCTTTGGCGGAATCGAGCGAGGCACCTGTCACGTGGACGACATGGTAGCCGTTGTCCTTCAGGTAGCGCAAAAAGGCAGCCAACATGGCCGCGGTTTGGGCTTTGGTGTCATGGAACAGGATGATCCCCTTGCCCGCCGCCTTCAGCCGTGCCGCAATGAGTGTCAGTTCCTGCTTCGGCGCCATGGGATTCCAGTCGCTCGCCCATAAGTCGGCGCCGAACACCACGATTCCTCGCGACTGCAGGAGAGCGAGGGTTGCCGGCGTCGACTCAAATCCGGGAAAGCGAAAAAACGGCGTCGTCGGGGTGGTCGTGGCATTCCCATGCAGCGCCATTTCGACCGCAGAGATCCCGCGATCGATCTCAGCCGTGGTCTCGCCCGGTTTGATCCGCATCTGGCTGCGATGCGACCAGGTGTGATGCCCGATGGTGTGGCCCTCGTCGGCGATCCTTCGCACCAGGTTGGGATGTTCGGCGGCGTTCTTTCCAATCATGAAGAAGGTCGCCCGGACGCATTCCTGGGCCAGCGTCGCCAGCACCCGCGATGTCGTCGCGGGCCACGGACCGTCGTCGAACGTCAGCACGACCTCGTGCTCGGCAAGCGGCAGTGTCTGGGGAAAACTCTTCAGTCCGACGCGCGGCGTGCTCGCGGCATCGACGCTAAGGACACGCGATGTGCCGAGCGTTCCCGGCCGCGGGCATTCCGCAGCCTGCGCTCCCGCGATCCAGGCGATTGCAATCAGAACGCTTGCGCTCGTCAGTTTCATATGCTGCGAAACCCTTCCGGCGATATCCGGGGCGAGGAAGCCGGCCATTGATATGCATCATGACGAACCGTTTGGCATCCTGCCAAATCAGTCCGAGCTGACCGGGGTACCGACGTGGCCCGATCGGGTGCCGACGTATCGTTAATCAAGCCTTAACGCCCATCGCTGACAATTCGGGTGGCGCGGCATGATTCCGGTTCGGTGGCTCGGCTCCGCGTCTTGAAAAATCGAGATCGACCATGCAGCGCCTGCGGCTGAAAGCGGACGGACGAATCGTCGAAATAAGGGACGGGCGCGAATTTCCGCTGGCGCCGACGGCCTTTGCTGTGCCGCCAACCAGTTCGGTCGCAGCAAAATCTTGCATCCCAGAGGCTGAGGGGGCGCCGGCCGTTCGCGATCTGCGCCGCCGCGCCCGCCTGACACAGCTTGAATTCGCAAGCCGGCTCGGCGTCCCCGTCGAGACCATTCGCAACTGGGAGCAGGGCAAACGCATGCCGCGCGGACCTGCTCGCGCGCTGCTTGCCGTTATTGCCCACGCGCCGGAAACCGTGTTTTCCGCGCTGGCCAAGACCTTAGCGCAAACCGCTTGAGCCCTTAAGAACCTTGATCCCGCTCCGCCGTTGTTGGAAGTCAGGACGAGAGCGGAAGAAATGGGGTTGCAGCCATGCATTTCATCGAGGCCAAGGGCGCGAGCATCCCCGCGATCGGGCTCGGCACATGGGAACTGCGGGGACGCACTTGCGCGCGCCTGGTCGAGCAGGCACTCAAGCTCGGCTATCGCCACATCGACACCGCCCAGATCTATGAGAACGAACGCGACGTGGGTGACGGGTTGCGGGCCTCGGGGATCAGGCGCGACGAGGTGTTCGTGACGACCAAGGTCTGGACCACCCATTTTGCGCCCAACGATCTCGAACGATCGACCAGGGAAAGCCTTGCAAGGCTGCGGCTTTCCAACGTCGATCTGCTGCTGCTGCATTGGCCAAATCCTCACGTGCCACTGGCTGAGACGCTGGGGGCGCTTGCGCATGTCAAAAGGCTCGGCCTGAGCCGGCACATCGGAATCTCGAATTTCACGGTGGCCTTGATCGAGGAGGCTACAGCGCTTTGCCCGGAGCCTCTGGCGTGCGACCAGGTCGAATATCATCCGTATCTCGACCAGACCAGGGTACTCGATGCCTGCGCGCATCACGGCATGGCGCTGGTCGCCTACAGTCCGATTGCGAAGGGCCGGATCAGGAACGATCAGCCGCTGTTGCGGATCGGGCAAGCCTACGGCAAGACGGCGGCGCAGGTGTGTCTGCGCTGGCTGGTTCAGCAGAATGTCGCGGCGATCCCGCGGACTTCGAAGATCGAACGGCTTTCTGAAAACATGGACATCTTCGATTTCCAACTGTCGGAGGCGGAGATGCACCAGATCTTCCAGATGAGAAGCGCGAAAGGCCGGCTCACCGATTACGGCTTCGCGCCGAAGTGGGACTGAAACTTCGCGCCGAATGCTGCCATATGGACCAGATGGCGGCAATCACGGCCATTTGGCCGTGGCTTGAATGCGCGCCGAACGACATGCCAAAATGACACGCTGGAAAACGGAGTCCCGTTCCAATGGCGCTGAAGCTTGTGATCGGCAACAAGAACTATTCCTCGTGGTCGATGCGGCCATGGCTGGCGCTGCGCGCCAACAACATAGAATTCGAGGAGGTTTTCATTCCGCTTTATACCGGCGCTCCCGGTAAACAACGGATCCTCGACGTCACGCGCTCCGGCAAGGTGCCGGTGCTGATCGACGGCGACATCACGGTCTGGGATTCGCTGGCGATCATCGAATACGTGGCCGAAAAATTTCCGGAAAAGCGTTTGTGGCCGCTGGAGCAGGCGCAGCGGGCGCACGCGCGTTCGATTTCGGCCGAGATGCATTCCTCGTTCGCTGGCTTGCGCAACGAGTGCGGCATGAATCTGCATCGACCGATTCGAGCCATCGAATTGTCGGCTGTTGGTCGCGCCGATGTCGACCGCATTCAGGAGATCTGGACCGAGTGCCGCGAGCGATACGGAAAATCCGGGCCGTTTCTGTTCGGCGCCTTCGGTGCGGCGGATGCCATGTTTGCGCCTGTCGTGCATCGCTTTCGCACCTATGCGATTGCGGTGACACCCATCGTGCAACGCTACATGGAGACGATGATGGCTTTGCCGGCGTTCCAGGAATGGACGAACGCCGGGCTTGCCGAAACGCTGGTCATCGAGAAGTTCGAAACGGTATGAAGCGGAAAGAGCCGGGGCCCGGCTTTTTTGGTCGAACCGTGGGAACATTTTTGTGTATCTGGTTGGAACAATATCGTCTCTCGGGCGTGATGTTCCCGCTGCGGGTGCTTCAGGGGACTGCACGATGATCGGAAAACGGTATTGGACGCGTCAGGCGGTGACGCTTCTCAAGTTTGCGACCCTGACAAAGAACCCGGAGCTGGCTGCGGTTCTGATCGAGAAGGCCGCCGATCTCAAATCGCAGGTCGACGACGCAAATCCCCCGAAGGACGTTAGTCCGCGGGCCCCGGATGTCGAGCCATCCCCTTGATTACCCCGAAAAGCCTGGCGGTCGGCGCCAAGATCGGTAGTAGGATTCGCTGCTTGACCTGACCCGTCAAAAGCAGTCTGATTCGAAAGCCCGACGTCGCCTATTCAATGCAAAAGGGGTTTCGGCCATGGGAATTTTTGATTCATTGGAAAATTCGCCCGCCTTCAAGAGCGCGCTTGGTCAACTCGAAAGCGCGGTGCTTCCGGTCGTGTTGGGCGAGGTGTTTGGCACTGGAAGTCAGGGTGGACTCAATGCGATCGTCGCCAAACTTCAGCAGGCAGGTTTCGGCGACCAGGTGAAGTCGTGGCTGGGTAACGGTCAAAATCTGCCGATCACCGCCGACCAGCTCAAGCAGGTTCTGGGCAGCGACGCCGTCAAGCAATTGGCCGCGCGCTTCAATATTCCGGTGGATCAGATTACCCAGATCCTGGCGCAGCAGCTTCCTGCCGCCGTGGATCGGGCGAGCCCGGATGGCAAGTTGTCTCATAACGCCTGAAGCTCGGCGCTGTTGAGCCCGCCCACATTCCGTCCAGCGGGTGGAGGCGCCTTGCTCGCGATTTGTGGTTGTACTCGGCCCGCCTCGGGCGGGGGATTACCCATTTTGGCCAAAAAATCTGCCTTTGCTTGCCGCGATTGGAAGTGACCCGCAACCCGGGGTTGCCCTTTATCTCACTGAAAAACCAGCAAAATTATCGTATTGGCCATGTGCAGACGGGCTGGCCAAGCGAAGCTCTGGCGTGCTATACCACCAGCCGATTTCAGTCGGCCACGCAAGCGGGACGGTAGGCGAGGGCCGACGGTTTTGCGTGATGGAGAGCGCGTTGAAGCACAAATACAAGGTTGGAGCGTCAGTCTATTTCACCGCCAGCAACGTGTCGCGTCCGGCTGCGAGCGGAACGTATGAGGTCGTCCGTTTGCTGCCGACCGAAGGTGATGACTGTCAATACAGGATCAAGAGCTCGACCGAAGCGTTCGAACGGGTGGCCAAGGAAAGCCAACTTGCACTTTCCTGAGGCTGCGCGAGGGGTGGATGAATCGCATTTCATTCTCACCCGCCGTCAAAAGGCCCCGTTCGCTGATCCATGCTGCGAAAGCTGAATGCGGGAGATTCGGCGCCGATTTTGCCGAAGGCATTGAGTGCTGCGCTGAGGGACATCGCGCATGAATTGGGCCTGGGGCAACTTACTGGATCAGGTCTGGCGTTCGCCGGCTTTTCCGACGTGGCTGACGCTGGCGGCCGCAGGATTCTTCGGCGTTATCGTCATCGTCACCCTGCTGCGCGCCGAGAAGTCGGTGGCGAACGGCGCGCTGACGGTCATCGCGCTGTTAGCCGTCGGTGTCGCGGTTGCCGCGACGATCCCCGGTTTCGGAGGGGCCGGCTCCTCAGCGGACAGCGGTTCTCAGGCATCGATTATCGCCACCCCTGCACCGCTTTCTTGCCTGGATGATCTCGCCGGAGAGCCGGTTCTGACGGCTTGCGAAAAGGCGCTGTTCAGCTCCGCCGAACAGGCAGCCGCGGCAGTTTCCTATGCTTCTTCGCAGATCACCCGGCTCACCACTTTCGGCGATGTGGTGGCCGCCAACAAGAACATGACGGCGGAGCAGCAGGCGCTGCGTCACGCGGTCGAGCACGATCGGTATGGGCTGATCGCCTATGTGTTGACGGTACGTGACAACTGTACCCCGTCGGATTGCGCCGCCTTCCGCCTGATCACTGATCGCAAGCAGATCGCCTCCAATATGGAAGAGCGCGTCTATGAGACCACGATCTCACGTTACGCGCCGACCTGGATTGCCCCGCCGGCACAGCCGCCGATGCCGGTCGCGGCACTTGTGCCGGGAGTGCCGACCGGAAGGCCGACCAATGCGGAGTTTCCAAGTTCTGCCTCGACCCCGCCGGTCAGTATCATGACGCCCGAGCCCGGAACGTCGACGGGGTCCGTTCCGCGCGCGACCGCACCGTCCGCCAATGCAGCGCCGCCCTCATCACGGCCAGCACCTGCCACCTCGCCTGCGCCGGCGGCCAATGCACCGTCGGCGCGGCCCACATCTTCTGCCTCGCCGACGCTTGCGGCGGCCAAAAAACAGCCGGCACCAAAACCCTCGCGCACGCCCGCGCCCGCGGCAGCGCCGGTCTCGATCGCACCAGCCGCGCCTGCGCCGGCAGCTTCGAATGAATGATCGTTTCGGCTGCCGGCGCTGAACGCCAGGGGCGGCGAATCGGCGCCCGCTAGCTGACGGTTCGCAAGCTTTCGGAAGCCAATCTCCACCGGAATCTATACTTGCCCGGTGGTCCTTTGATTGCAGCTTTCGTAGAACTGCCCCGCGGAAAAACGGGAAACAAACGTTCAGAAATTGGATCGCCGGATAAATGCCCCTTCATCTCGTCAAGCTTTGCGTCGGTTGTGACTCCGTGAAAGAGCTCAAAGCCTGGATCGCCGAGCGCATGTCGGCCGCCAGGAAGAAAGGGCTGCCACTCCACCATATCCATGTCACGCGGATGACGCCCAAGCGTACCGACGAGTTGCTCGCCGGCGGCTCGCTTTACTGGGTCATCCGCGGCGAAATCGCAGCCCGCGAGAAACTTCTTGCGATTGAACCGTTCCGCGATCGCGATGGCATCGGACGATGCCGCCTGGTGATGCAGCCGAGGGTGATTGCGGTATCGCCGCGCCCGATGCGCGCGTTTCAGGGCTGGCGATATTTCAACGACGATGCGGCTCCCCCTGACCTCGGCAAGAAAGCCGCCGCAACCGTGGCCGCGATGCCCGAGCCGATGCGGCGCGAATTGCGCGATCTCGGCCTGCTCTGAAGCGAGGACCGCACCGGCTTCGGAGCGCCAGTCTGCGCCTTCTTCACACCGCCAGGTTGTCGATCAGGCGGGTTTTCCCGATTCTTGCCGCCACCAGGATCCGCAACGGGCGCTCGGCACTCGATGCCACCGGCGCGAGCGTTTCGGCGTGTCGGACCTCAAAATAATCCACCGCGAACCCGGCATTGCTGATCATCGCGGCGCCGCCAGCCATCGCGGCTTGCACGTCGTCGCCCGCGCGCAACCGTTGGGCGCATTGCTTCATGGCCTGGAACAGGACGGGCGCGGCGATGCGCTCTTCCACCAAAAGATAGACATTGCGCGAGGACATCGCGAGCCCATCGCGCTCGCGCACGGTTCTGGAACCGATCACCTTCACGCCAAGGTCGAGATCGGATGCCATGCGCGTCACCACACGCAGCTGTTGAAAGTCCTTTTCGCCGAAGATGGCAAAATCGGGTCGACATTGTGTGAACAGTTTGCCGACCACGGTCGCCACACCGCCGAAGAAGTGTGGCCGGAAGCGATCCTCAAGACCCGCGGTCGCCGGTCCCTCGGTGAGTATCCGGGTCGCGAAGCCCTCCGGGTACATCGTCTTCACGTCTGGATGCCAGACGAGGTCGATATTTTCCGCCTTGAGCCTGGCAATGTCGGCCTTCCAGGTGCGGGGGTACGAACCGAAATCTTCCGACGGGGCGAACTGCGTGGGGTTGACGAAGATCGACACCACGACCCTGCGGGCATGCCGTTTGGCCTGCCGAACCAGCGACACATGTCCGTCATGGAGCGCTCCCATGGTCGGCACGAGAGCGATCGTGGACTTTTTCGCGCGAAAGCCATCGAGGGCGCGTCGCAACGCAGGGATGGTACGGGCGATCACGGGGCTTGACGGCATTGGAGCTCGATTCTCTCGAGGTCGGAAAGACTCGGGCGACTGGCTTTGCGGCGGGCAAGTCAATCTACCAAGGACGACGCCTTGCCGCCAAGCGGGCAGGGCACCGATTCGCAAGCCGATCGCGATTGCAGCGTTCCGGAGTCACCTTCGCTTCGCCGGCGCGACACGCGCGATGTTGCCGATTCACTATGAAGGCAGGCGAAATCGCGAATCAAAGAGTGCGCCTGCGCATTTCGCTTGACCGCAGTCGCGCGTAATTTGAAGATGCCGACAGAGGGGACGAACAATGCTGGTGCAGACAAGTCAGGGCCAATCCGCCTCGGCTCATGTCGTTGTATTGGGGAACGAGAAGGGTGGCTCGGGCAAATCCACCACCGCCCTCCACATCGCGGTCGCTTTGCTGAAAGCCGGCCAGCGCGTCGCCACGATCGATCTCGATTGCCGCCAGCAGAGTTTCACCCGTTACATCAATAATCGCCGCGCTTGGGCAACCCGCACGGGACTCGATCTCGAGATTCCCGTCCATTATTGCATCAAGCTCGGCCAGACCATGCAGATCGCCGACAACGAATCGTCCGAGTTCCAGCAATTCGAGGCGGCGGTGAGGGCGGTCGAGCACACCTTTGACTTCATCGTCATCGACACCCCCGGTACCGACAGCTACCTGATGAGGCTGGCGCACTCGATGGCCGATACCCTGGTAACTCCGATCAACGACAGTTTCCTCGACTTCGATGTTCTGGGAACCGTCGATCCTGAGACATACTCGGTGACCGGCGAGAGCCATTATGCAGAGATGGTGCGCGACACCAGGCGCAAGCGTCGCCAGATCGACGGAGCCAGTACCGACTGGATCGTCGTTCGCAACCGGCTGTCGATGCTGGGCTCACGGAACAAGCAGCTCGTGGCCGAGGGCCTCAACGAATTGTCCCTGCGATTAGGCTTTCGTTCGATCGATGGTTTTGCCGAGCGGGTCGTCTACCGGGAATTCTTCCCGCGCGGGCTCACGGCGCTCGACAATCTCAATGAGGCGACGCTTGGAACGCGCCCGAGCCTGGGCCATGTGACGGCCCGCGAGGAAGTCACAAGCCTGCTGCGTCAACTCAAGCTGCCGCTGGACGAGCGCGGCCGCAGGCGCGCCGCCAATCGTGCCGAATGGTTCAGCCAGGTCGACAAGCAGATTGATTTCCACGACATTCTGGAAGCCTGAGCAGGCGGTAAGGAGCCACGGTCGGACTGATGCCGGAGCGGCGGAGGCCTAACGACGTCGGCGGCCGATAGCCCGTTTTTTACCAAAGCCTTGTTTTACCGGCCTTTTACCCAAGTTCTGAACGCAGCATTGATGTCTTGCGCCAGATCATGATGCCGCTTTCGGGGGCGTCCTATACTTCCTCGTTGCCCAACGGATAGGTGCGTCGCACAATGATAAGGCGGCGAAGATTCAATCTTTGGTCTTCCTGTCGCCTGTGTGTGGATTATATTAAGAAACTGTGACCGCAGTGTTCCGCAGATCCGGACTAATCAGGCGTCGGCTGCACCGAGGACGAAAATGAAACGTGGAATTGCCGTTCTGCTCTCGCTTTCTACGCTGGTCACGATTGCCTATTTCACTGCGACCAAATGGGCGATCCGCCACGAAACGCTGATGTTCTACGATCCGGCGCGCGGCAATCGTCCTGTCGAGATTGATGTAGCGGTCCGGCGCGACAAGGAGTTGCAGGCCAATGCCGGCATGATCAAGCTGCCGGTCGCAATCCTCAATCACGGCAACACAGTTAAATTCACCGAGTATTCTTTCCTGGCGAACGTCTTCGCCGCGCGCGGTTACCTGGTAGCCAGCATCCAGCACGATCTTGCAACCGATGCGCCGCTGGTGACCAAGGTCGGCGAGCTCTACGTCGGACGCCTGCCGCAATATCATCGTGGCGTCGCCAATATCCGCTTTGCCCTCGAACAGCTGGAGAAGGTCCAGCCGAACGCCGATTACGATCACCTGACCATGGTCGGGCATTCCAATGGCGGCGACATCTCGATGTACTTCGCCAAGATGTATCCCGATCAGATCAAGAAGATCGTGACGCTCGATAATCTGCGCGTTCCATTCATGACCGACGGCCGATTCAAGATTTTGTCGTTCCGCTCGAAAGACTCCGTCTTCAAACCCGATCCCGGCGTCGTTCCGGACGACGAAATCTGCGAGAAGGCAGGAATCACGGTCGTGCGCACCTCGTTCCAGCACAACGATATGCGCGATACCGGACCGGATGAGGCCAAGGCCTCGATCCAGGGCATGCTCGACAAGTTCCTCGAGGACGAAAGTCCGCTGCGACCGACGCCAGTTCAGCCGCCGCCGACGTCTCCGACGATGACTGATGCCGGACCGGTTGCGCCCTTCGCACCGCCTTCCCATAACTGACGAAAAAGCCGCGCGCTCTCGATGCGGCCGCTTGGAAACGCCGACGCCTTGCATTGAAGAGCTTGGGATCGCTGCCCACATAAGGCTGGCGGACGGCGGTCCGATTCTGACATTCGCATCCTGTTGCAGCGGGCACCTTTGTGAACGCTGCAATCAAAGCGAGCCTTTATGTCCGGCGAACCGATCAAACCGAAATCTGCCGACAAGGCATCCGAAGCCGGCAAGGAAGGTTCGTTGCCGGAGGCAAGGCCGTCGGCTTCGGAAGACATTGCTGCGTTCGTCGCGCGAGCGAGGGCGATGTCGCCGCATGCGGCGGGAGCGCGAGGCCGGTTGATCTTCGCGCTCGACGCCACCATGAGCCGCCAGCCGACATGGGACATGGCCTGCGCGCTGCAGGCGGATATGTTTCGCGAGGCAGCCTCACTGGGCAGTCTCGACATCCGCCTCGTCTATTATCGCGGTCTCAATGAATGCCGCGCATCAAGCTGGATTTCAGACAGCGCGCAGCTGGCGAAGTTGATGGGCAAAATTGACTGCCGAGGCGGCAATACCCAGATCGGCAAGGTGCTGTCGGAGGCGAGACGGGAGGCCGTCGCATCGGGCGTGCGGGCCATGGTGTTTGTCGGCGACGCCATGGAGGAGAGCGTCGACGAGCTCTGTATCAAGGCCGGCGAACTTGGCATGCTCAAGGTGCCTGTGTTCATGTTTCAGGAGGGACATGACGGAGTCGCCGAACATGCGTTCAGGGAAATCGCGCGCCTGACGGGAGGAGCATGGTGCAGGTTCGATCCGGGCGCGGCGGCGCAGCTGCGCGAGCTGCTTCGCGCTGCGGCGGCCTATGCGGCCGGCGGCCGCGAGGCACTGCTACGGCTGTCGAAGCGCGGAAGCAGCGCGGCCAAGCTGCTCGGCCAGATGAAATGATCTCTGATCGGTGCTTCCAGACGGGGCGGACGATCGCGGTCATTCCGATATGGCCTCCTTGGCGAGCGCATTCAGTGCGGCGGTGAGGTTGCCAACCGCTGTTTCGGCCCCGCTCAGGCCATGGCGCTGCGCAAGCCAGGCGGGGTCGTTGAAGGAAAGCCAGGTCTCGCCTGAGGCGTCCTGCCAAACCAGAGCCTTCAAGGGCAAATCTATTCCGATCGTCGGAGCGGACTGCATCAGCGGCGTGCCACCTCTGGCATTTCCGAAAATCAGCACCTCGGTCGGATTGAGCGGCATCCCGACGGCCGAGGCGCCGGCGGCGTGATCGATGCGGGCAAACACCGTCATGCCCCTCGCTTTGACCGCCTCCTCAAGCCTGTTCATGGTTTCCCGAGCGCCACGATGGCTTTTGATCGTCGTTAACCCCGGCACTTGCATTTGCGCGCTCCACCGCGGATCCGCCCACGATACGGCATCGCACCCCACGGCGCCAACGTACTTGCCGTGGCCGCCGGCGGCCTTGTCGTCGGACCGGCATGCTTTTTGTCGCTGGCCGCATTATATTATACCCATGCCAACGCTGATCGCCGGCGTCGTCGCCGTTATCGTTCTCTACTCGCTCCTGCAGATGTTCCGCGCAGCCAATCCGGCTGTGCTCGCCCGCGCGATCAGGATCGTCGGCGGCGTGGTCGCGCTGGCGGTTGCCGCTTTCACCGGCATCAGGGGCGAACTTGCGGTCGCCGTGCCTCTCGGCATCTTTGGCGCCGGTCTATTGGGCTGGTCGCCGTTCGGAATGTCCGGTTTTCCCAATATCGGGGGACTGTTCGGGATGGGTGGGCAAGGCTCGCCCGGACGGGCGTCAACCGTTCGCTCCCGCTATTTTGAAATGACCCTGGACCATGACAGCGGCGGCCTTTCCGGCCGCATCATCGCCGGGCCCCATGTCGGTCACTTGCTGGAGGAATTCGATCTGCCGCAGCTCCTGCAGATGATCCCGGAGCTTGACGCCGACAGCGTGCCGTTACTTGAAAGCTATCTCGACCGCAGGTTTCCCGCTTGGCGTCAGAACGCGCAAGGTGATGCGGCAGGGCGGCAGAGCCGCCCGGCGACGAGCGGTAAAATGACGGACGAGGAGGCTTACCAGATCCTTGGCCTGAAGCCGGGGGCGGGGCGCGATGAGATCGGCCGGGCGCACCGTGCGCTCATGAAGAAACTGCATCCCGACCAGGGGGGGTCGACGTACCTCGCGGCCCGGGTAAACGAGGCCAAGGAGGTTTTGCTTCGTACGCATCACAATTAACTCCGGCACGCCAACACGCCGAGAATCACGAGCCGCTTCTGCTTCCGATTGACGCTTGGTAAGCGCGCGCCGGCTGGCGATCCTCTATCGGAGCAGATTAAACTGGAAAATCTTGACGAGAAGTTTTCAGGGCCCCTGATTTATCCGGGACTTTGCGCAGGATAACGCCGTCGGTCAGTTCCGGACGGTAATACAGGACATCTCGCTGCGCCGGAGCGTGCGGCAGACCGCCTCGGCCTGATCGCGATCGAGCCCGGCAAAGCGGGCGCGGAACAGCTTCTTGTCGCCCTTGGCGAGCACCTGCTCGGTGAACGGATCGGCCTTGTTGAGCAGGCCGTGCGCCTGGTTGCGCGCTGCTTCGATACGCTGCCGTGCCTCGCTTTCGCTTTCCAGCGCACCCACTTGAACAATCCATCCCGTGTGAGCAGCCTCCGGCTTGCTGGCGCCGTTCTGCGGATTGGACTGCGACTGGGGACGCGGGGCGGGATCGGCGTAGGCCAGCGCCTGGGAGGAGGGAGAGGGAGGAAGGCTCGATGCGGGCAAGACGCCGAGGATACCGTTGCCGGTGCCGTGGTTCGCCGGCTGCGGTGGCCACTCAGGCCTTGCAGCTTCTGCTTTTGCCGTCTCAGACCTGGCCTCGGTCTTTGCGGCCTCGACTTTTCCAGTCTCGGACTTTCCGGTTTCAGCTTTGGCGACGATTGCGTTCGATGTCTCCGCAACTTCCGCCCGGGGTGGTATCGCGCTCGTGATCGCCGCCGGCGTCGGCTGGGCGGCGCCAGCCGAAGCCAGCTTGGCGCCCGCCTTGATCTGGACCGTCTTCACCTTGACCGGCTTCATCGGTTCGGACGAGCCGGGAATGGCCGCGATCGCCTGAGTCTGGATCACGCCGCTGGTCAACGGCGCCGGTTCGGTCTTGGCCTCGGATTTGGACTCCGGCCTGGCGTCGGACTTGTTGTCGGACCTCTGCTGGGCCAGGGCCGCCGCCGTTGGCGGAATCGCACTTCGCAACGCAGATGCGGCCTGAGGTTGAACCGTTTGCGCCGGCTGGATGGCCGCCTCCGTCTCGGCGACACCGGCGTTGGCGGAATTGCGTTCGGTGATCGCAGCGACGGTGCGTTTGCTCGATGCTTTTTCGAGATTTTCCGCCAGCAGGTTACGCATGACGGCGTCGCGCGAGCCGCCGCTGCGGCCGCCCATGACGACGCCCACCAAATGCCGGTTACCTCTGCGTATCGATGTCACCAGGTTGAAGCCGGACGCGCGCGTATAGCCGGTCTTGATTCCGTCGACGCCCTCGACCGTGCCCAGAAGGTGATTGTGGTTGGAGATCGAATGGCCGCGGAAGGTGAACGACACCGTCGAGAAGTAGCGATAGTAACGCGGAAAGCGGTCCTGAATGGCGCGGCCGAGCGTGGACTGGTCGCGGGCAGTCGTTACCTGCTCGTCGTCGGGAAGCCCGGACGCGTTGCGATAGACGGTTTTGCTCATGCCGAGAGAGCGCGCCTTTCGCGTCATGAACTCGGCGAAATCGTCTTCGTCGCCGGCAATGGCCTCGGCGATCACGACGGCGGCGTCGTTGGCCGAGCGCGTCACCAGTCCCTTGATCGCATCTTCCACGCGGATGGTCTGACCGGGGCGCAATCCGAGTTTGGTCGGCGCCTGTTCGGCAGCGCGCGCCGAAACCGGCATTTCCGTATCCAGTTTCATCTTGCCGCTGTCGAGGCGCTCGAACAGCAGGTAAAGCGTCATGATCTTGGTGAGCGAGGCAGGATGGCGGCTCGCATCGGGATTGCTGGCCGAAAGCGTCGCCCCAGAATTGGCGTCGACGATGATCGAGGAAAACGCCGGGCTGTAGCTCTCGCGCGTCTCATTGTGATGGCGCACATAGTGATGCCGGTAGCGGCGTGCCTCGGCGGTATTGGTGGTGAAGGTTAGAGCGGTACTGACCGCGACGAACCCGAAGAACCAGGCTCGCGAAAAACGCGAGGAAGCCAAGGTTGTGCGAAGCATGAACTTCCCCGTTCCCCAATTTCCGTCTTGATCACCGGCCCGTGAGGCCAAATTATGCCCAAGGGCCGGCTACATTTTTCCGCTCCAGGACCGGAAAACGAGCGCTTGCTCCGCCGGGCCGCCCGCTCAGTCCGCCATTCAAGCTAAGGCGCTGCAGGCAAACGGATTTCAACATCGGTTCGGAGCCGGACGGCCCTCAAATGAGGTTAGGTGTCGACGGTTTCCAAAAGATTAAGAAAGCCTTGCGCCAATCGCCCCGATTCGGCGCGAACTCGGCGGTATTTGTGCATTGCACAAATCCTATTTGAGGGGCAAGGGACCTCCGGTCTCGCAACGAGGCGGTCGCCGCCTGCGCAACCAACCTCCCGAGCCATCGCAAGCCCATACGGCGACGACGCGAAGAAATCCGTCGAAGACGGCAGGGCATTTATCGAAAAGCTTTTCGGGCGTGAAGTCGCTCGACAACGGACTCGAAGTGCAAACCGAGTTCGCGAACTCCGGATACCTTCGTGGCTGAGTCGCAGAAGATCCCAGGGCTTGCTCGCCGAGCAGTTCGTGAAACCATCGTTTCAAAGTTTACGGCAGCGGCCAGCCATCGATCGCGGTGCGGTTCCTGGCAGTTTGAAAAGCCGGCCATTCGGCCGGGCTTTTTCTTGGGCCGGCATTGCTCGCCATCGATCCATCAGCCTCTTGTGAATAAAATTTCGTCATTTGCGTATGGTGGGCTCGATCCGCGGGTCCGTCGGCGCTTTGTCAAACCGACCGGGATTGATTAACGTTTGGCGGTCGCCGATACCGAGAATCGGGCCTGACGCAAGTGGTCAGGCCATCATCTGCGCGCTTGCGATAAACGAATGTTAGACCCATATTGCTGTTATCGATGCAGCCGCTCGGTCAGGCGGGAACGGCGATCTGGAAGGGTGTCCGGGTTGATCGACGGCTCCCTGGTGAGAACGTCGGCGGCTCGCTGTCCAGCGCTTTCCTTGGGGTTTCCAACGCCTGTGCCATGCCACGCCTGATGACCAGACCCGATCCGTTCGTGCCGCCGGTTGCCAAATCCAATCCCAGAATGGGCAATGACGAAAACCGCGCAGGCGGAAGCGGCGGTCCCGTCACCTCCGTCATCACCAAGGTCAAGCCGAAGACCAAGAGGCCCAATCTTTATCGCGTCTTGATCCTGAACGACGACTACACGCCGATGGAATTTGTCGTTCACGTGCTCGAAAAATTCTTCCAGAAGGACGTCGAGGCCGCGACCAAGATCATGCTGCACGTTCATCATCACGGTATCGGGGAGTGCGGCGTGTTCACCTATGAAATCGCCGAGACCAAGGTGACCCAGGTGATGGATTTCGCGCGCAAGCACCAGCATCCCCTGCAATGCGTGATGGAAAAGAAGTAGCCCGCCATAATAGGAACGGGTTTTGCATCTATTAACCAGGTGATCCCGGACAGAGTGGGATAACCAAAAAAAATTCTCGTGAGAGTGCGGGGAGAGCCCCGCACGGTCACGGAACCGGTCTTCCGCCATGATCGGATGTAACTATATATGACAAAGGTTGTTGTTGCCTGAGGGGGCAACGGCGATCATGATGGCGGGGGCCACAGAGGACGCGAATGCCGACTTTTTCCCAAAGCCTAGAACAATCCCTGCATCGTGCACTGGCGATTGCAAACGAGCGGCACCATCAATATGCGACGCTTGAGCATCTTCTTTTGTCGTTGATCGATGACTCGGATGCGGCGGCCGTCATGCGCGCCTGCAGCGTCGATCTCGACAAGTTGCGCACCAGTCTCGTCAATTATCTGGAGACGGAGTTCGAAAACCTGGTGACGGACGGCTCCGATGACGCCAAGCCGACCGCAGGGTTTCAGCGCGTGATTCAGCGCGCGGTCATTCACGTTCAGTCCTCGGGGCGCGAAGAGGTCACCGGCGCCAACGTGCTGATTGCGATCTTTGCCGAGCGCGAGAGCCATGCGGCGTATTTCCTGCAAGAGCAGGACATGACCCGTTACGATGCGGTCAACTACATCAGCCACGGCATCGCCAAGCGCCCCGGGGTTTCCGAGGCGCGTCCGGTCCGCGGCGTCGACGAAGAGACCGAGACCAAGGGCAACGAGGATTCCAAGAAGAAGGGCGAGGCACTCGAGACTTACTGCGTCAACCTCAACAAGAAGGCGCGCGACGGCAAGATCGATCCGGTGATCGGGCGTAACTCCGAGATCAACCGTACCATCCAGGTGCTTTGCCGGCGGCAGAAGAACAATCCGCTGTTCGTCGGCGAAGCCGGTGTCGGCAAGACTGCAATCGCAGAGGGGCTCGCCAAGCGCATCGTGGACAGCGAAGTGCCGGACGTGTTGTCGGCGGCAACCGTGTTCTCGCTTGACATGGGCACGCTGCTGGCCGGCACGCGTTACCGCGGCGATTTCGAAGAGCGCCTGAAGCAGGTGCTCAAGGAACTCGAGGCTCATCCCAACGCGATCCTGTTCATCGACGAGATCCACACGGTGATCGGCGCCGGCGCCACGTCAGGCGGGGCGATGGATGCGTCAAATCTGCTCAAGCCGGCACTGGCCTCGGGCACCATCCGCTGCATGGGCTCGACCACCTACAAGGAATATCGTCAGCATTTCGAGAAGGATCGCGCGCTGGTGCGCCGGTTCCAGAAGATCGACATCAACGAGCCAACGGTGGAGGACGCGATCGCGATCCTCAAGGGCCTCAAACCCTATTTCGAGGACTATCACCGGCTGAAATATACCAACGAGGCGATCGAGGCCGCGGTGCAACTGTCCTCGCGCTACATTCACGACCGCAAATTGCCGGACAAGGCGATCGACGTGATCGACGAGTCGGGGGCCGCGCAGATGCTGGTTGCGGAGAACAAGCGCAAGAAGACCATCGGCATCAAGGAGATCGAGACCACGATCGCAACCATGGCGCGGATTCCGCCCAAGAGCGTGTCCAAGGACGATGCCGAGGTTCTCAAGCACCTCGAGCAGACGCTCAAGCGCGTGGTGTTTGGCCAGGACAAGGCGATCGAGGCGCTTTCGGCCTCGATCAAGCTGGCACGCGCCGGCTTGCGCGAGCCGGAGAAGCCGATCGGCTGCTATCTGTTCTCGGGTCCCACCGGCGTCGGCAAGACCGAAGTCGCCAAGCAGCTCGCTGCCTCGCTCGGCGTCGAACTGATCCGTTTCGACATGTCCGAATACATGGAGCGGCACACGGTGTCGCGCCTGATCGGCGCGCCTCCAGGCTATGTCGGCTTCGACCAGGGTGGTTTGCTCACCGATGGTGTCGATCAGCATCCGCATTGCGTGGTGTTGCTTGACGAAATCGAGAAGGCTCATCCGGACCTGTACAACGTGCTGTTGCAGATCATGGATCATGGCAAACTGACCGACCACAACGGCAAGCAGGTCAACTTCCGCAATGTGATCCTGATCATGACCACGAACGCAGGTGCCGCGGACCTCGCACGCCAGGCTTTCGGTTTCACCCGCAGCAAGCGGGAAGGCGACGATCACGAGGCGATCAACCGGCAGTTCGCGCCGGAATTCCGTAACCGGCTCGACGCCATTATCTCGTTTGCGCATCTCAATGCCGATGTGATCGGCATGGTGGTCGAGAAGTTCGTGCTTCAGCTCGAGGCGCAGCTTGGCGACCGCGACGTCACGATCGAATTGTCCGAGCCCGCGAAAGCGTGGCTGATCCAGCATGGCTATGACGAGCAGATGGGCGCCCGGCCCATGGCGCGCGTGATCCAGGAGCACATCAAGAAGCCTTTGGCGGACGAGGTGCTGTTCGGCAAGCTCAAGGGCGGTGGCCACGTGCGCGTGGTTCTGGTCAAGGACGAGACGGCCGCTGAGCCGCAGGAGAAGATCGGCTTCGAATTCGTCGAAGGGCCGGTCACGCCGAAACCGGAGAAATTGCCCGGCGCGCGTAAGCGCACGGTACCGCGCAAGCCCAAGCCGAGCGGTCCGGGCGGAGGGCCGAGCGGTGGCCCGGGCGGAGGGTCGAAGGGGCCTGCCTCGCGCGGCCCGCTGGTCAAGGTGTGAGCCAGCGACATTGAACAATCAGAAAGCCGGCGCGTCTCAGGACCGCCGGCTTTATTGTTGGAAAAATGGTTGGGCAACGTGCCATGATCATCGAAAATCAGGCCATGTTGACAGATGCGGTCATTGCGGCCGTCTCCCGCGTCGAAGACGCGCGCCTGCGCGAGATATTGACTGCGCTCGTGCGACATCTGCACGGCCTTGCCCGCGATACATGTCTGACCGAACGCGAGTGCCAGGAGGCAGTCCGGCTGATCGTGGCGATGGGGCAGAAGACGACGCCCTCGCACAACGAAGTCGTGCTGATGGCGGGCTCGCTGGGCGTGTCATCCCTGGTCTGCTTGCTCAACAACGGCAACCAGGGCGAGAGCGAAACGCAGGCCAATCTGCTCGGGCCGTTCTGGCGCGACGATCAACCCTTGAGCGCCAGCGGCGATACGCTGGTGCGCTCACCGACGCCGGGGCCGGGACTTCTCGTAAAAGTCTCCCTGCAGGATATCAACGGGAATCCGATCGCGGGTGCGGAAGTCGACGTCTGGCATTCCTCGCCGGAAGGTCTTTACGAGAATCAGGATCCCGGACAGGCCGAGATGAATCTGCGCGCACGTTTCATTTCCGATGAGGCCGGTCGCTTTCATTTCCGCAGCGTGAAGCCCGCTGGCTATCCGATTCCCGTCGACGGGCCGGTCGGCGAGTTCGTGCGGGCGACCCGCCGACACAATTATCGGCCGGCGCATCTGCATTTCATGATCTGCAAGGCGGGGTTCAAGACGCTGATCTCGCAAATCTACTCGCCCGATGACCCACATCTCGATTCAGACGTGCAGTTCGGCGTCACGCGAGCCCTGATCGGCGATTATATTCGCCACGATCAGCCTTCGTCCGAGCTGGGTTTTGCGGCGCCCTGGTATTCTCTCGATCAGCACTTCGCCCTCGAGCGTGGCGAGGCGCGGCGCCCGGAGGCGCCCATCCGCGCCAAGGCGCCAGAGGTTTAAGGTCTGGCTGGAACCGGCCGGGCACGACCCGTCTGCGAACTCCTAGCCTCTTCGGCGGTACTTCTATAATCTCAAGCCCGGAATTGCACCGGATCGCCCCAAGGCGGCCTCGGTACCTATCGTTTTTTGAAACCATCCCGCAGACGAGGATGGACTGGTCCATTTCGGGCCGAGACCATGATCTGGCTGGTCGGCAAGCCCGGAAAATTTCGGGCAAACCTGACAAAAGTCGGTCTGATTGGTCGCTGTCATATTGATGGGGAGCCTTTTCATGCCGAGATTATTCGACCCTCCAGCCTCGGGCGGGCTGGAAAGATCAGGTTCATTTGCGGTTGCCCCGGCTCTGGTCTTGATCGCATTCCTTGCGACGATCGGCGGTTGCGGGCAGGCCCTCGCACTCTCGAAAGAACAGGCGATCGCCAAATGCCGGGAGACGGTCGGCAGGCCGATTGTCCAGGCCTGCATGCAGGGCTTGGGCCGGGGCGGCGATCGCGAGGCCAATCTGGCGAGATGTCGGGAGGGCGCTTCGCCAAAAGTGAGGGCCTGCGTGATCGCGGCGCTCAACGCGGCCAACGGCAGGGCCAACGTCGCCATCGAGATCTACAAGGGCGGCAAGCCGAAAGAGGAGGCTATGGCCCCAGGCAATCCGCTGCCGGCCGGCTTCGTCCCGCCGCCGCGCACGATCGCCGACATCGCCGCAGTCCTCGACGGTGAGAAACCTGATCCAGCGACGCTGGCGAAGTTGAAGGCGGATGCCGACAGCGAGCCGGGAAAAAACTCGCAGGCCGATTTCGCACAGTTCTACTACGATCGCGGCAACGCCCGCGCCCAGCTCGGCCGCAACAAGGAAGCGCTCGCCGACGGCGAGAAGGCACTGGCAGCGGCGCTTGCCTCGGGCGACGGATATTTCGGCCAGCGCATCAGGCAGTTCAACACGATTCAGAAAATCTCGCTCGGCGACGTCAAGGGCGCGCTGCAGATATCCCAATTCATGATCACCGACGCCAACCGGCCCGGACAGAAGGGTTATCTTTTCAACGCACAGCGGATAGCAGGCAATATTCTCGTGCAGATGGGCGATATCCCGCAGGCCGAAGCCTACATGCGTCGCAATATCGCGCTGCTGCAGGAGGCACGCACGAGCGGGCTGCCCGGCTGGCGGACGAACTACGCGAGCAAGGGACGAGCTTGGGAAGGCGAAGTCGAATCCGTTCGCGCCATCGTCTTCGAGGCGCGGGGACAGTTTCGGGATGCGGAGGCCGCCTACGCGAAATCGCGTGAATGGAAACTCGCGGCGATCCCCGACATGACCTTCACCTACGCGCCGCCCGAATCGCAGATACGCCAAGGTGCCGATCTCGACCTCCTCAGCGTCGGGCGCATGAAGGCGAGACAGGGCAGGCTGGCGGAGGCGGAAGTCGATGTGCGCAAGGCGCTGCAATCGCGCCTGAAGGCGCAAGGCAAATACAATCCTCAGACGACGCCCTTCGTAAGAGGTCTTGCGAATATCCTGGTCGAGGAAGGCCGCTACGAGGAAGCGGAGAAGCTGACGCGGATCGCACTCGACATCAATCGCACGCTCAATATTGCAGACGATTCCCAGTACAACGCGCAGATCCTGGCACAACTCGGCGCCATCCTCACATTCGAACGGAAACTGCCGGAGGCCGCTTCGGTTTATGCCGAGCTCGACAAGGCGATTGCAAAATGGGAGCCGCAGCGCCGCGAGGTGCTTGAGCTGAATGGTTCGCGCATCAATGCCCTGTTAGCCTCGGGACAGACCCAGGCGGGGCTCGAAGCGGCGCAGGCGCTGTTGAAGCGCGAGATCGCGCGCGTCGGCGAGAAGCATTTCGATGCGGCGTCCGCGCGAGGCATCCTCGCCGTCGGGCTGATGCGCGCAGGCCGGGATGCCGACGCTATCCGGGAATTCAAACTTGCGCTCCCGGTGCTTCTTGCCGCTGTGCGCGACAATGCCGACGATGATGACGCTACGGTGGTCGCTGCGCGAAGCCAGCGGCTGCAGGGGATCGTGGAGGCCTATATCAAGCTCTTGGCCAGCACGCAGTCCTCAAGCGGCGACGTCGCCGTCGACACTTTCAGCCTTGCGGATGCGGTCCGCGGCCGTTCCGTCCAGCGGGCGCTTGCCGCCTCCGGCGCGCGTGCTTCCATCAAGGACCCCGCGCTCGCCGAACTCGTGCGCAAGGAGCAGGATCTCGACAAGCAGGTGAGCGCACAGCTCGGCCTGCTCAACAATATCCTGGCGCTTCCGCCGGATGAGCGGGACCCGCAGGGAATCAAGGGCGTCAACGCCTCGATCGAGAAATTGCGCGCCGAGCGCGACCAGGCGCGCGCCGAAATCAACAGGCGCTTTCCGGCTTTTGCCGATCTGGTCGACCCCAGGCCGCCGAGCGTCGCGCAGATCCAGGCGACGCTGGCGCAAGGTGAGGCGATGCTGTCCTTCTACTTCGGGCGATGCAAGCTTTGTCTGGGCTGTGCCGAAGGAAGGCGCGGTGGCGTTTGCGGTAATCAAGGCCACTGCCGGTGAAATTCGGAGCAAGGTGCGCAAGCTGCGCGAAGCGCTCGAGCCGCAGGCGGCGATGATTTCCGACATCCCGCCGTTCGATGTCAAACTCGGCTATGAGCTTTATTCGCTGCTGTTGCAGGGCGTCGAAGCCGGTTGGAAAAAATCCAAAAGCCTGATCGTCGTCACCAACGGCGCGCTCGGCCTTTTGCCGTTGTCGCTGCTGCCGACCGCGCCGGCCGAGATCGATACCAGTGATGACCCCTTGTTTTCCAGCTATCGCGCGGTGCCATGGTTGGCGCGGAACTATGCCGTCAGCAGCGTACCGTCGACGGCTGCGTTGCGGACCTTGCGGCAATTGCCGCCGGGCAAACCGGGCCGTGGCGAGTTGATCGGGTTCGGCGATCCGCTCTTCAGCCCGAACAGGCTGCAGAAGCCGCCCGTGAGCAGGACTCGATCAAGATGGCCGACGCCGGAATGACAGTAACGCGCGGCCTGCCGCTCAAGCGGCGGTCAAGTCCGAAACTCGAAGGCGTCGACAGTGCGGAATTGGCCATGCTGCCGCGGCTGCCCGACACCGCCGACGAATTGAAGTCGATCGCGCTCGCATTGCAGGCCGACCCATCCAAGGTTCTCAAGCTTGGCAAGGATGCCAACGAGGAAGCGGTCAAGACCATGGATCTGTCCGGCTTCAAGGTGCTGGCCTTTGCGACCCATGGTCTGGTTCCCGGCGAGCTCAACGGGCTGACCCAGCCGGCGCTGGCGCTTTCGGCGCCGGCGGTTGCGGGCGTCGAAGGCGACGGGCTCCTCACCATGGAGGAGATTCTCACCCTCAAGCTCGATGCCGACTGGGTTGTTCTTTCGGCCTGCAACACCGGCGCCGGCCAGGGAGCCGGTGCGGAAGCGGCCTCGGGCCTTGGACGCGCCTTCTTCTATGCCGGCACGAGGGCGCTGCTCGTCACCAACTGGTCGGTGCATTCGCAATCGGCGCGCGAACTGGTGACTGACCTGTTCAAGCGGCAAGCCGATGACCCGAAACTGACCCGGGCGGAAGCCCTGCGGCTGGCCATGATGGCGCTGATGGACGGCCCGGGTTATGTGGGTGCCGACGGCAAGACCGAATTCGCCCCCCTGTTTTGGGCGCCTTACACGATCATCGGGGATGGCGGCGCGCGCTGAGTGGAGTTTTAGTGTAGCTGGGGGAGGAATGATGCTGCGGATGGGTTGTCTGGCATTGATGGTGGTCTGCGCTGCGAGTGCGATAACCATATCGTCTGCCGCCTGCGCCAGCCATCTCCTGATCACGGAGGACGAGGCCAGGCTGCCACCCCCGAAGGGGGCACTGACGGCGGATCGGCGCGGAATCACCCGCGGTCCGAAAATCGAAGTCATCGTCGACGGCGAGCAGGTTCATTCCCCCGTCCATCTTCAGCTCAAGTTTGAATCCTTTGGCGGAGCCAAGATCGATCCGGATTCCATCAGGGTCACCTACATGAAGACGCCGACCGTGGACTTGACCGAGCGCATCAAGTCTTTCGTGCGCGCAAACGGACTGGATATGCCTGATGCCGAACTGCCGCCGGGAGATCACATGATCAGGGTCGATATCAAGGATTCGGAAGGACGTGTCGGCACCACGAGTTTCGTGCTGAAGATTTCGCCCTGAGGGTGGGCAGGCGATGGAATGTCCGTTTTGCCAGAACGAGAATGCGCAAGGCGCTCTGGTTTGCGCTTCCTGTGCGCGTGACATTGTGGTGCCGAAGTCGCTCCTTGTGGAGCGGGACGGTCTAATTCGCAAGCGCGACATCCTGCGGCAGGAGCTGGCGGTAGCCAGCGCCGAGCTTGAAAAGTTGAGGCGCGCCAAAAAGCTTCGGTCGGCCTGATGGAGTGTCCGTTTTGCGCCGAGACCATCAAGGATGAAGCCATCGCGTGCAAGCATTGCTCGCGCGATTTGCGCGTGGCCTTGCCTGTGATGCTCGAGATCCAGCAGCTCGTATCCGAACTTGACCGGTTGCAGAACGAAATCGACCGGGTCAACGCCGCTCTGGCGCGGATTCGTTTTCCCTTCCGCTACTCCCTCATTCGCGCGCTCGTCTATGTGCTGGTGCCGATTCTACTGCTCGTGGTAGCCCATATCCTGGTCACGATCACGCTGAACGTGACACCGCTTTATCTGCGGCTGGCATCGGTCATCATTCCCTTGCCGTTCGGATTCCTGCTCTACGCACGCGAGAAAATCGGATTTGGCGGGACCTTGCTGGTCGGGGCTGTGACGGCGGCGCTGGCGGTGACCTGCATGCTCGCCGTCACCGGAATCAACGATCACGTCCCGATCATGCCGGGTCCGTGGATCGAATGGCTCGAGGTGATCGAATACATCGCCAGCATTGCGCTCGCCTACGTGACCGGAAATCTGATCGCCTCCCTGATTTTCGAGGTGCTTCCGAAGACGATGGCCCAGGGTGGACGACCCAACGCCGTCGCTTACCGGATTGCCGGGATCCTCGGTCAGCATGTGGGAGAGGAGCAGCTTCGCCGCCGCGCGCGGACCATCCAGGACCTGCTCCGCACCGTCGGACCGTTGATGGGGATTGCGGCAACCGCGGGCGGATCGATCTACGCCGGCCTCAAAAGCATCTTTGGCTGGTGAATTTTTGCAGGATTCTCGACCTATCGGATCAGCCCGGCCAACCGCGGCAGCGTCAGGCTGATTTCGGGGATGCAGATGATGAGCAGGAGCCCGCCGAACAGGGCCAGCATGTACGGCACGTAGGTGCGGAAGTGATAGCCGACATTGATTCGTGCAAAGCGGAGCGCCATCAACAGGCCGACGCCCATCGGCGGCAGGAACAGCCCGATGCCCACCGCCGCGGTCTGCACGATATTGAAGTGGATCGGGTCGATGCCCATTGCTTCCGAGATCGGAAACACCACGGGGATGAGCACGACTGCGGCGGGCAGACCCTCCAGCACCATGCCGAACAGGCAACTCATGACCGCGGTTCCGGTCAGAAACAGCCAGGGGTGCGCCTTCAGCGGCGAGAGAAGCTGGCCAAGCAATTGCGGCACGCCGCTCACCCCCATCAGATATTGATAAACGGAAGCGACCGCGAGCAGGAACACCACGGCGGCGGTGAGGATCGCGCTGTCGTAGGCGATTGCGCCCATCTCGCGCCAGGAGACATTGCGATAGTAGAGTTTTGCGGCGAGGAACGCGTAGCCTGCGACGACGGCGCCCGCTTCGGTCGCGGTGATGATGCCGAGGATGAAGCCGGCCAGAATCACAAACGGCACGACCATCGGCACCGCGGCATGAAGCGCCGCATGACCCAGGCGGTTGAGGCTTGGTCGGGTGTCGACCGGCCAATCATTCTGCCGCGCGCGGATATAGACCACCGCCATCAGGCAGAGCATGATCACCATCGCCGGAATGAATCCGGCGACGAACAGCGCCACTGCCGAGGTGTTGGTGACTTGCGCGATCACGATCATGAAGATCGCCGGAGGCACCAGCATGCCCATCGCGGTACCGGCAGCGATCAGGGAGGCCGAGTCGCGTTTGTCGTAGCCGGCTTTCGTCAGTGGCGGCATCAGGGCGGAGCCGAGTGCAGAAACTTCCGCCATCTTCGAGCCGCAGATGTCGGAGAAGAAGTAGGCGACCACGATCACCGACATGCCCAGCCCGCCCTTTACCCAACCGATCAGGGCGCGCGCCAGTTCGACCAGCGCGTGGCTCATGCCGCAGCGCTCCATCAAATTGCCCGCAAACACGAACGCGGGAATGGCGAGCAGAACCCAGCTTTGCGATCCCGACACCAGCGCCGAGGACAGCTGTTGCATCGGATAGCCGCCGATCCATAGCCCCGCGATCCCGGCGACGCCGAGCGCAAACACGATCGGCATCGAGAGCAGGATCAGGACAATGAAGATGGCGGCAACGATCGCAAGCAGCATGAACGGCTGGCCTCTAGTGCATGATCCGGAAAAATGGAAGCCGGTTTTCCGAAAAGATCATGCTCAAACAAAGAGATGAGATCATGATGCGAATCCACCTAATCGCATCATGATCTAGTGCTGTAGTTCGCCTTGCGGCAGCGGCGAGAGCATCATCGCGAGGCCGTAAATCGCAATCAGGACGCCGCCGACCACCGAAGACGCATAGAGCCAGGCGAGATTGATTTCGAGCCCGGGGGTCGCGAGCGTGCGGTTGAGCAGGCAAAGCTTGAAACCGTACCACGCCACCAGGAGACCGACACCTGCGATCAGCGCGTGATTGAAGCGGTGGATCCAGAGCTGCGCCGACTCAGGCAGGCGATGCACGAAAACCGACAGCGAAAAATGCGAGCGCGACGCAATCCCGATCGCAGCTCCGATCAGCGTCAGCCAGGCCAGTGAAAGTTCACCCACTTCCTCCACCCAGGTGAACGGCACCGGGTCGAGGTCGAGCCAGTCGGTGATGGCGCCGACGAAATAGCGCAGGATCACGCCGAACAGGAGGTTGACGATCGCAAGTGAGATCAGCGCCGTGACCGCGAATTTCGGGACGACTGAGAGGATACGCAGCATTGGCGGTGCAATTCCGGCAAGGATCAAGGCGGGGGATCAGGCGCCGGATGCATGTCCGGCGCGCAATTTAGCGTTTGGATCAGGCCTTGAAACCTTCGATCTCGTCCCACAAGGCGCCATACTGGCTCTTGTAGGCCGGCCAGATCTTCTGTTGCGCGACTTTGCGGAATTCCTCGACCTTGGCTTCGACCACGGTCATGCCGAGCGGCTCGAGCTCCTGCCTGGCTCTTGCGAAATTGTCGACCGTCTCGGTAACCTCGCGGATCTTGCCTTGCGCCGCGCGAGCGAGGTCCATCACCAGCTTCTGTTGAGAGGCGGATAGGCTGTTCCAGATTTCGAGATTCATCACCGCGTTGGTCGGGCCGTAATTGTGGTAGGTGAGGGAGGCATATTTCGATACTTCGTAGATCTTCAGCGCCTTCATGTTGACGATCGGCAGATCGCCGCCATCGATCACGCCCTGCTTGGCCGCGGTGACGACCTCGCCATAAGCCATCGGCACGGCGTTGCCGCCCAGCCCGTTGATCGTGTCGCCGAAAATCTTCGCCTGCTGAACCCGGATTTTCATGCCGCGCAGGTCTCTCGGCTCCACGATCGGCTTTTTCGCGGTCCAGAAGTGGCGGAAGCCATAATCGAAATAGCAGAGCACCTTGAGCTTGTACTTGTCCTCGATTTCGCCGCTGAGCTTGTCGCCGATCCGCCCGTTGAACATGGCATAGGCCGAAGCGTAATCCTTCACGAGATAGGGCACGAGGAAAGCGCCCATTTCCGGAAACACGGTGGCGGCGGCGCCCGCGGGGCTGCCCATCGCGATGCTGCCGGATTTGACCGCATTCATGATCTCGAGCTCCTGCGGGATCAGGGTCTTGCCGAAAAACTGCATCTCGAGGGCGCCGTTCGAGCGTGCCGTCACCTCCTTCGCCATCCAGTCGAAAGCGACCGCGGCCGATTCCGGCACCGCATTGATGTGCGCGAATACCAGCTTCTTCGGCTGGGTCTGGGCAAAGACGGGCGCGCGACCAGTGGTGAGAATGCCGGCCATTCCGGCGCTCGCCCGCAGAAGCGCGCGGCGATTGAGCAGGACGCGGCGCGACGAAGCGGCAGACATGGGGATTCCTCCAAAATGCTCTTTTCTTGCGGTTTACGAGCTTACAGCATAGCGGTCGCGTTGAAAGAGGGATGTTGGACGCCCTTTCGCGGCCGCAACATGCGACACCGCACCTTGCCGCAGACCTATCGCGATCTTTGCCGCGCGATGCGGTCGCGGGCTCAGCGTGTCGGGCTCTCGGGCGCCTCAGGCTTCTGGCTCAGGCGACGGATTTCCCAGGGCAGGATGATCCTTCGGAAGATCACCGGGTCGGGCCACGTCCCGGGGGTTCGTCCCATATGCCCGCCGGCGGGATTGATCCAGGCCTCGCGCGGCTCGCTGCCGCTGTTGAGGAGAAGCTGAAGATCATCGATCGGCACCTGGGTGTCTTTCGTCCCGCCCACGATCAGGATCGGCGCCGTCGGCTTGCCGAGCAGGTCCTGCGCCTGGAGCGACATTTTCGGCAGGAAGGTGATCAGCTCGTCGGCGGATTTCAGGCCGTAGACGAAAAGGCTCGCCGGAAGCAGGTCGAACAGATATTCGCGCGTGTACATCCGCCCTCGGAAGAAATCCGGCTGAAAGGTGCGATGAATCGGCGGCGATTGCACAACGGCGCCCGCAAGCCGATTGGCTTCGGTGTGCGCGAGCTTCGCCGCCCAATAGCCGCCAAAACTCTGACCGTGCACGATGATGCGATTTCTGTCGATCTCGCTCCGTGTTGCAAGATAATCGAGGACGCGCGAGTAGATATCATCGGCGGTTTCGTCCGCCTTGCGCGGCGCTTCGCCTGTTCCCGGGCTGTCGACCGCGAAAAACCCGATGCCTTGCGGCAACGCTGCCGCGTAGGTTTCGGCAACCGTTTCCTTGCGGCTGTCGAGACCCGAAATCGCCAGCACCAGCGGCACCGGACGCGGCGCGGTGGCAGGGAGCCGCAGATAGCCGACGATTTCGCCGGCCCGGTAGGGAATGCGCACGACCTCGAGCGGCGGATCGAAATATCGGGCATGCTGCAGATAGGCATCGATGGCGCGGCGGTACGCCGCCTGTTTGCCGGCGGAAGTCGGCGCCGGCCATTGCCCGAAATAATAGAGGCGCCAGGCCTTGATGAAGTTTGCGTCGGCTTCTCGGGGGTCGCTCGCCGCCTTTGCCTTCGCCATGTAGCCATCGGCGACCGCACTCCACGCAGCCGCCCACTCGTCCGGATCGCGGCTCTTGATACGCCCCAATGCTTCGCCGGCGTCGACCGGTTGGATGCCCAGCAACGGATACGCCCCGGTCTGCGAGCGGGCGAACGTCTCGGTCTTGATCTCGTCGACGCTGCGATCGGCGGTCTGGGACGATGCAACCTCTGCGGCCAAACACGTCAGCGCGGCTCCCAGGACAATGTAAAATGCGCGCATGGTTGCTCGAACGTTCCCCCTTTGAAGACGCCGCGATTATGGTCATGACAAAGGAGGGACACAAGGGAACGTCTGCAGCACGCAGCAATTTGCGGCCCACCTCTCCCCGACGGGGAGAGTTCGGATCGCATCTGGTGGTCCGATTCCAACATTCGCATTCCGTCTCAGCAGGCAGTTTGCGAATGTTGGAATCACAGGACCACCAGCGAAATACAGTTTTCTAGTGGAGTTTTGGATTTGACATTCGCTTTCGAGCTCGCGGTCAAAACTATAGCGAATGTCAAATCCACTCCACTAGCGATGCGATCCGGGTGAGGGCTATGGCTCCTACGAGAGATAACAACCCCTCACCCCAACCCTCTCCCGCCGCAAGTCGTGGCTTGCCCGACTTGCGCCAGTTCACAATGCGCAACCGGGGTAAACCCGGTTGCGTGGGAGAGGGAGCGCACTTTCAGCGCGGTTGCAGTTCACAGGAATCATCGCGCTTTAGCGCTCAGCTTTCGCCGATGAGCTCCTTGATGCGGCGCTGCAGTTCGCGCTTTTTCTTTTCGCTCCGGCGCAGACGCCTGGCGAGGTCGGAGCCGGGCAGCTCATAGGGAGATTCCGAACTGAACGCGACGCCGACAAAATTGTCGCGCCACCAGATGATCCTGGCGAGGAAGGAGCGGCCCTTACGCGCGATCGTCAGGCGCAGCGGCTCCTTGGGAAGCCGCACGCATTCGCAAAATTCAAGACGGGCGCCGTTTTCGGAGATGTTGCGAACCACGCAATCCCTGGATCCGCCGTGTTCGCCCATCTCGGCGACGCCGCCATAGATCACCTTGTCGCGCGCGCTCTGGCGTCGTTCCAGCATGGAAAAGCTCCCACACAAAGAGGGGTGCATTTTTACGCGCCTTTGCCGATCGCGAAAGCCGGCTACCGGCAAATTACCGTGTTAACCTAAATTGAACACACTACCGTCCGGATCGCCGCATGACCGATGCGATCTATGATTAATCCGCCGGTACTTTCATTGACCTCGCAATCGTCAGGCGAGAAGGTGCCGTCACGCCGCAGATTCGCGCAAAGCTCGCGCGCTTTCCTTTTGCCCGTCGAATTCGCGCCGTCGCCGCGCGAGTTCCTCCGCGCTCAGGGCCGCGACGTTGTTGTAATCCCGTTTCCAGGAAGCATCGCTGCTCCAGCGCAAGGGCGATTGCACCGTGGTTTGCGCGGAAGGCGCGGTCTCAAGCACGCGCAGCGCGAGTTCGAGCGTGAACGCCTGCGACGGGGCATCGTGAGGCCTGCCCGCGGAATTGCCGAGCGGAAAATCGGAGAACAGGAACCGCGGCACCGCGGCGTGCTCGACGATGTCCCTGGCGCAGCCCATCACCACGGTGGGAACGCCGTTCGCCTCGAGGTGCCGCGCGATCAGGCTGACGGTCTGGTGGCAGACCGGGCAGTTCGGCACCAGCACCGCGGCATCGACGCGATCATCCTTGCAGCGCCTGAGGATTTCCGGCGCATCGGTTTCGATGGTGACACGGTGGCTGCGGTTGGTCGGCACCCCGAAGAAGCGCGGGGCCACTTCACCGATCCGCCGCTCAAGCGCCAGTCGTTGCAGTTGCGGCAGCGGAAACCAGGTGCCGCTGTCCTCGGCCGAGGTGTGCACGCGGTCATAGGCGATGTGCGAAATCCGAAGATCGTGTGGCCTTGCGGTATCGCCGTCATAGACCGAATAGAATTTGGCGGAGCTGTTGTATTTGGCGCCGGAGCCCTGGTCGCCTTTGGTCGGATCGAACGGTGCCGCGGTGGTAATGATGGTAATGCGGGATTGCGCGAGCGGCTTGCTTAAAGGCTGAAACGGTGCGTCGACATAGTGCGCCCAGCGATAGGGCGTGGTGTACCCGATTGCCGCATAATATTCCCGCGTTCGCGCCATATAGGGGATCGGCCGATCCTCGTCGGGTGCAAAGCCGAATTCGTCGCCTGCCATCTCTGGCTCCCATAGACGCGCCATGTTTGGGAAATTAGCTAGGCTTCGGGCTTCCCTTGTCAAGCATGGACTGTGCGAGGACAGGTCTGCGATGCGAATGGTCGGCTCTCCCAGCGCGGCGGTTTGCACGGTGGTGGCCGTCCTCGCATGGGCTGTTGCGGGAGCGGCCCAGGAGGAGACCCCGCCTGCAAACCTCGGCGGCGGGACAGCAACGCCGAGCGTGGAGGAACTCGCCATTCCTCCCGACGCCAGCCAGGATGGGACGGCGAAACACGCGAGCGACGTTCGGGAGACCGACACCAGGGAAGCGGTTTGCCTGATGATCGAGGCGGCAGCCAAGGCCAACGATTTGCCACTTGAGTTTTTCGCCCGCGTCATCTGGCAGGAAAGCCGCTTCCAACCCGACGCCGTGGGGCCCGTCACGCGCAGCGGACAGCGCGCGCAGGGCATCGCGCAATTCATGCCGGGTACCGCAAGCGAGCGCCGCCTGCTCGATCCCTTTGACCCCGTTCAGGCGCTGCCGAAGTCCGCCGAGTTTCTGAGCGAATTGCGCAACCAGTTCGGCAATCTTGGTCTCGCGGCTGCGGCCTACAATGCCGGACCGCGGCGAGTGCAGGAATGGCTCGCAGGGACGGGAGGAATGCCGCAGGAGACGCGGCACTACGTGGCGGCCATTACCGGCACCACGGTCGATGAATGGGCCAAGGCCGGCAAGAACGCCAAAATGTCCGACCGGGCGACCCACACCGGCTGCCATGAGCTGATGGCGCTGCTCAAGCGCGCCCCGAACTACTTTGTCACCGAACTCGAGCAACATGTGAAGCTCGGCACTGAGCGGCCGTGGGGCGTGCAGCTTGCCGCCGGGTTCGATCGCGACAAGGCGCTTGCGATGTATTCCCGCGCGATATCGCACTTGAAAGGCGTGATCGGCGATCAGGATCCGATGTTGCTCGGTTCGATCTTCCGCAGCCGGGGCACCCGGACGTTCTATCAGGTTCGCATCGGCGCCGACACGCGGCCGGCCGCGGACGATCTCTGCAACCGTATCCGCCGTGCCGGTGGCGCGTGCCTGGTGCTGCGTAACAGTGCGAGGGGGTGAGGGATGCTTCTCACCTTGCGCTATGCATGCCAGCCGTGAGCCAGGCTTTGCTTGACGCCAGTCGATTTCGTCCGCGTTATGCGCTCCTCAACCCAAGGCGCACCTCTTGGCTCCTCCCAATCTCGATTCAGGCCGATGGAAAAGCCACTCGGGCACGTTTGCGTGGGGAATGCTTTCGGTCACCTCCACCGTCCTCAGCCTGGTGCTGTTCGCGACCTATATCGGCATCGGCGCGCTGGCGCATGAGGCGCGTTTCAGCCTCGCTTGGGCGCTGGCAAGCACGCTGTTCGTTTTTGCAGGTCCAGCGCAGATCATATTGATCTCGACGCTCGGTTCGGGCGCGACCGTCATTCAAGCGGCAATCGCGGTCACGGTCAGCGCGATCCGGCTGTTCCCGATGGTCGTGTCGGTCCTGCCGATGATGCGCACGCCACAGACGAAGCGGCGGCAGCTCATGCTTGCCGCGCATTTTGTTGCGATCACCTTGTGGGTCGAATGCTTTCGTCTTTTGCCCAAAGTGCCGCGCGATCGCCGGATCACTTTCGTCCACGGGCTCGGCACCGGCCTCGTCACCATATGCCTGACCGCGACCACGATTGGTTATGCGCTTGCGGCCAATCTCGCGGGACCGTTCGCAGCCGCGATCCTGCTGTTGACGCCGCTGGCGTTTCTGCTCTCCACGGCGCGCAACTGTCGCCAGCTCTCCGACATTCTGGCGCTGCTGTTGGGACTCGCATTGTTTCCGCTGGTCGCAAGATTCCGCACGGGCGTCGACATCCTGATCAGCGGGGTTGCGGCCGGCACCATCGCCTACGCCGTCCACTGGTGGCGGGAGCGGCAATGAGCGAGGCGCTTGCCCAGTTCGCCGGAGACTGGCACGCGCTGCTGGTGCTTTTGCTTGCAGGCTTCCTGCCCAATGAGATCTGGCGCATGGTCGGGGTCTGGTTTGGCGCCGGCGTCGATGAGGGCTCCGAACTCCTGGTGTGGGTCAGGGCGGTGGCGACCGCCATCCTTGCCGGCGTCATCGCGCAGATCCTGATCCAGCCGCCGGGGGCGCTGGCGGGCGTGCCCGACTGGTTGCGCTATGCGGCAGTGGCCGGCGGCTGCATGGTCTTTCTGGCGACAAAGCGTTCTATCTTTGCGGGCGTGGTCTCGGGCGAGCTGTTGATGCTTGCTGGCACATGGTGGCTTGGGTAATTAGCTTCGAGCATGATCCGAAAAAGTGGGAACCGGTTTTTCGAAAGGATCATGCTCAACTAATAAACTAAGACGCGATGATCCCAAATCGTCGCGTCTTAGGCAGTGTGAGGCAAAAGCCATGACCAGTGACACCGGGCTGCGCGAAGGCGAAGTTGCCGTCGAGATGCCGAAAAACTTCGATGCGGGCCTGATCTTCATCGGCCGCATCCGCACGCCCTGGAGGTCGCGCGAGGATACCCCGCGACAAGGCAGCCATAAAGGGCCGGTTTGCCGCCTCGAGATCTTTGATCCCTGGGTGCCGGCGCTGAAGGGCGTCGACTTCTATCAAAATCTTGAAGTGATCTACTGGCTGCATCACTCGCTGCGCAATCTCGTGTTGCAAAGCCCGAAAAAGAACGGATTGACCCGTGGCACGTTCTCGCTGCGCTCGCCGGTACGTCCCAATCCAATCGGCACCTCGATCGTCAGGTTCGTCGGGATCGAGGGCTCAACCGTGCTGGTACGCGGGCTCGATTGCCTCGACGAAACTCCGCTGATCGATCTCAAGCCCGACCGCTGCGAATTCTCGCCGCTGGCGGCGCAGAAGGCAGAAGAGTAAGGCATCTGCCCGTCGTCGTCATTGCGAGCGCAAGCGACGCAATCCAGAAACCACGACCGGCCCGGATTGCTCCGTCGCAAAGCTCCCTTGCGCAAACGCTTCGCGTTTGTCGCAGGCAATGACGGGACGGGGCTATTTCAGCGCCGCCATCAGCTTTGCCGCATTTGCCTCAAGCACCTTGCCGTCTTCTTTGCGGCTTGCCGGAGGCAAGAGCACCACGCCTTCATGGCGCGGCATCACATGCATGTGCAGGTGAAACACGACCTGTCCGCCGGCAGGTTCGCTGAATTGCTGGATCGTGATGCCGTCGGCATCGAAGGCCTCCATTGCGGCACGCGCGATCTTCTGGGCGACGCGGGCGACGTGGGCAAAATCCTCCGGCGATATGTCGAGGATGTTGCGAGCCTGCGCCTTTGGGATCACCAGCGTATGTCCGACACTGCGGGGCATGATATCCAGAAAGGCAAGGGTGTGATCGTCCTCATATACCTTGTAGGAGGGGAATTCGCCGCGCAGGATTTTGGCGAAGGGGTTGTTGGGATCGTAGGCGGGCATGAGCGCTCCTATTCATGCTCTTCGTCGGCCGTTTTTCGAAACGGCGCGGCCGCGGTGAGTTCGCGTGCGGCCTGTGCAACATAAGCGCGTTCGCGCTTCAAATAATCATCGATCGCGCGGCGCAGGCCTGGATCGGCGATAAAATGCGCCGAATAGGTGGTTTGCGGAAGATAGCCGCGTGCGAGCTTGTGTTCGCCCTGCGCACCGGCTTCCACTGTCTTCAGGCCGCGCGCAATGGCAAAATCGATCGCCTGATAATAACACACCTCGAAATGCAGAAACGGGTGATGCTCGATCGCGCCCCAGTTGCGGCCGAACAAGGTCTCGGACCCGACGAAATTGATGGCGCCTGCGATCCATCGGTTGTTGCGCCTCGCCATGATCAAGAGGACGTCTTTGGCCATGCTCTCGCCGACCAGCGAGAAGAAGGCACGGTTGAGATAAGGCCGGCCCCATTTGCGCGAACCGGTTTGCATGTAGAAGGCGAAGAAGGCGTCCCAGGCTTCTTCGGTGATGTCGTTTCCGCTGAGCGGATGGATGGTGATTCCGGCGGCAAGCGCCTCGCGCCGTTCGCGCCTGATCGCCTTGCGATGGCGCGAATTCAGCGTTGCGAGGAAATCGTCGAAGCTGCCGTAGCCTTGGTTTTGCCAGTGGAACTGCTGATCGGTTCGTTGCAGGAAACCGTGCCTGGCGAGCAGCTTTGCTTCCGCTTCGCGTGCGAAGGTCACGTGCGCGGAGGAAGCCTTGGTCGCCTGGCATAGCGCGACAATGCCGGTGGCCAGGGCTGCGCCGATTTCATCCATGTCGACGCCGTCGCGGATCAGAAGCCGAGGGCCGGTGACCGGCGTAAAGGGAACCGAGACCTGGAGTTTTGGGTAATAGCGGCCGCCGGCGCGTTCATAGGCGTCTGCCCAGCCGCGGTCGAAAACGTATTCGCCTTGCGAGTGGGATTTCAAATAGCAGGGCACGATACCGGCGATCATGCCGTCGCGACGGGCGAGCAGATGGCGGCTGGCCCATCCGGTCCGCGCGCAAGCCGATCCGGATGCCTCGAGCGAGAGGAAAAACGCATGCGATAAGAATGGGTTATAGTAATGTTTTGAATTGCAGCCGGAGTTGTCAGGCAGAACCAGCGCGTCGAGACCGTCAGGAGCGGGGCCGGGAACAGGATTGGCGCATGCGTCCCAGTCCTCAGCCGCGACCTGGCTGACGGACGAGACGGCTTCGAGCGTGATTTCGGATGAATCCATCGAATATTGTTGCCGGTCACACGTCGCGACCAGCCATCGCCTGTGGTGACCTCGCTCCTTAACATCGTGCATCGCATCATGAACTTCAAGATGCGCGATTTAGGGCCTGAAACCTTCGAAGATCATCTGGTCGGCGTAACGCGCGGCACGCTCGCGCTGGTCCTTGGTCCGCACGGTCCACGTCAGGAGCGGGAGGCCGAAAATATGGCGCGCGATCCAGGGCGCGGCTTGCGGCAAGTCATCGATGCGATAGGCAACAAAGTGCGGCTGCGTGTGGAGGGCGTGCGCAAGATGCAGCATGTCCTTGCGCTGCGCCGCGGTGGCTTGCGGCCAGTCGGCCTCGCGATAGAAGCGTTCGGCAACGATGCCGCGCGGGAGTTTCGGTACGATCTCGCGCAGCGCCGCGACCTGCTGTGGGTCGAATGACATTGCCGCAACCGGTCCTGCGTAGGAGGCGAGCACCTCGGCCATCCGCTCGATCAAGCGGCAGTCGCCGTCAAAACGGCTCTTCACTTCGATGATTATGCCGACGCGGCCCTTGACGAGCGCACAGAGATCGCCGAGCGACATCATCCGTTCCGCCGTATCCTTGAAGCGAACCTCCTTGAGCGCTTGCGCCGTCATGTCGCGTAGCGCGGCCGAACCTTCGGCAAGGCGCCCGAGCCCATCATCGTGATGCACCATGGCTTCGCCATCGGAGCTCAACCGGATGTCGCATTCGATGGCGAAATTTCCGTCGACCGCGGCAAGCGCGGCGCCGGGCATGTTTTCGACAATGCCGCGCGCGCGATCGTGCAGGCCGCGATGGGCCACTGGCCTTGCGGTCAGCCAGTCCGGCGCGCGCAAGACAAACACCTAACCTTCAGGAGACTTCGAACAGTCCTTCGACCTCGACGGATGCGTCGGCCGGAAGCGAAGCCACACCCACGGTGGTACGGGCATGGCGGCCCTTTTCGCCAAAGGCCGCGACCATCAGGTCGGACGCGCCGTTGAGCACTTTCGGCCCGTCGACAAAATCAGGCGCGGAATTGACAAAGCCGCCGAGGCGCACTACGCGCACCACCTTGTCGAGGTCGCCGAGCGCCGCCTTGAGCTGGGCGAGCAGGTTGATGGCGCATCCGCGCGCAGCGGCATTGCCCTGTTCGACGGTGACGCTGCCGCCGAGTTTGCCTTTGGCAATCAGCTTGCCTTGCGGATCGACGCAGACTTGACCGGACACGAACAGGAGGTTGCCGGTGCGTACGAAACCGACGTAATTCGCAACCGGACTCGGCGGCTGATGCAGGACGATACCCTGTGCCGCCAGTTTCTGTTCGACCGTACCCGCCATGTTTCGTCCCCATTTCCTGTGAGCCGCACCCGACAGGATCCGGTCGGGGCAGCTTTGTTTCGCGCATCGCGCCGTCCCTTGCAAGCCAGTGGAGTGGATTTGACATTCGCGACCGATTCGGGCCGCGAGCGCGTGAAACGCGAGTGTCAGATCCTAAACTCCACCTGAAATCCGTAAGTTGCCGGTGGTCCTTTAATTGCAACATTTTCGAAGGTGGGCGCAGAGATTAAGGATGCGAATGTCAGTATTGGACGACCTGGGCGGACGCGGCGGCCGAAATGCCAAAAAATCTGGGATTCTGTCCGGAAAATAACATTTTTCCGTGATGCTGCCGCAGTTGCGGCCCAAGTCGGCGGGTACTAATAATGGGGGGAATCCCTTTTTGTTGAGCATGACGTTCGCGGGACTCCGGTTCGCAAGCCCGGCAGGTAGAGCCCTTCGGGGGCCGGATCATGTTGAAGGATCAAGATATGGCGCGCTCACTTCCGATTTTACCGCGTGAGACCGGATCGCGGCTGCGGACACTCGCGGTTGCGGCTCTGGTGACAGGGATTGCCGGCGGAACGGCTGCAGCCGCCGCCAGCGGAGCCTTTCTCCCGCACCAGGCGCTCTACGAACTCAGCCTGATGAAGTCTCGCGGTTCAAACGCGATCAACAGCGCGCGCGGACGAATCCTCTACAGTTTCACCGGGAATGCCTGCGAAGGGTACACTTCCGAATTTCGGCAGGTATCGGAGATGAACAGCGGCGAAGGCAAGGTGACGCTGTCGGACCTGCGCTCCACGTCCTGGGAAGATGCGGCCGGCAAGACCTACCGCTTCAAGATCGACTCGCGCATGAACGACAGCGACTCGAGCCCGGTCGATGGCATCGCCGAACGGACCGGCGATCAAATCACGGTCAAGCTGAAACAGCCGCAAACCAAGACCTTCACGCTTGACGGATCGACGGTGTTTCCGACCGAGCAGATTCAGCACATCATCGCGGCGGCCAGGGAAGGAAAATCAGTGCTCGAGCTGTCGGTCTATGACGGCTCGGACAACGGCGAAAAGGTCTTCAACACCCTGTCCGTCATCGGGCAGCCGATACCCGGCGACCGGACGATCGCCTCTCCCGATCCCTCGACCGAAAACGACGTCATGAAATCGATGACGCGGTGGCCGGTAACGGTGAGTTATTACGAGCACGACGGCAAAGCCAATGACGGCGAGCAGACGCCGGTTTACTCAATGTCCTTCGAGCTGTTCGAGAACGGCGTCTCCCGCGCGCTGGTGCTCGATTACAATGATTTCGTGATCTCCGGCGCTTTGGGCAAATTCGACGTCAAGGATGCCAAGCCGTGTAAGTGACGGCGCGGTCATTCTTGTTCTTCTTGACTTTCCGGTCCCTCATAGGCGATGCCCCTGATCACGGCGGCATCGCCGAATTTTTTGCGCAGATTGTCGATCGCGCGCTCTGCGTCCGCCGAGCGACGCTCCAGCATGTCGGTATCATGGGCCTGCGAAGAGGGGCGGAGCGCGCTGACGCCAGTGCCCATCAGGCGGAATGCAGTGCCGTCGATCTCTTTTGCCAGCATTTCGCGCGATATCGCGAAAATCTTTGCCGCAAGCTGAGTCGGGGCGTGTATTGATTGCGATCGGGTTCGCTGCCGGAAATCGGCGGTCTTGAGCTTCAACGTGATCGTCGATCCCGCAAGTTCACCGTTCTTGAGACGCGACGATACTTTTTCCGAGAGCCGCCAAAGCGTTCTTTCAAGGCTTGCGAAATCGCGGATGTCGGTCTCGAACGTCGTCTCGCTGGAAATGGTCTTGGCGCCGCGATCGGGAACCACGGCGCGGTCATCAATGCCGCGCGCCAGCCGCCACAATCTGCGGCCGTCAGTTCCGAACTGCTTCATCAAGTCGTTCTCGTCGGCGCGATGCAAATCGGCGATGGTGCGAAAGCCGCGCTGGATCAGCCGTTCCTGGGTCGCCGGCCCCACGCCAAAGATGAAGCCGACCGGCTTGTCCTTAAGCATCGTGCGCGCTTCGTCCTGGTCGAGTGCCGCAAAACCGCGCGGCTTGTCCATGTCGGAGGCGATCTTGGCGAGGAATTTGTTGCAGGAAAGGCCGACGGAAACGGTGATGCCGATGTCGCGCTCGACCTCGCGGGCGAAGCGCGCCAGAACCTTGGCCGGAATCATCGCGTGGACACGCTCGGTTCCCTTGAGATCGAGGAATGCCTCATCGATCGAAAGCGGCTCGACCAGCGGCGTCAGCGCCTGCATCGCACGTCGTACCTCGCGGCCGACCCTGACGTATTTCGCCATGTCGGGCGGGATCACGATCGCCGAGGGGCAGAGGTCCAGAGCCTTGAACATCGGCATGGCCGAACGCACGCCGAAGGTGCGGGAGACGTAGCACGCCGCCGCGACCACGCCGCGCTTGCCGCCGCCGATGATCACAGGCTTGTCGGCCAGTTCCGGATTGTCGCGCTTCTCGACGGTTGCGTAGAACGCGTCGCAATCGATGTGCGCGATGCAAAGTGAAGGCAATGCGCGATGGCGGGCGAGGCGAGGCGAGCCGCATTCGCCGCATCGTTTCGTCGAAGCGTCCAGATCGCGGAGGCAGTCCCGGCAAAAGCAGGTCACGGCTGGTGCTCCGATTTCGAAGTTCGCACACATTCGCCGCGGTACCTCTTGCGAACTTCGAAATCAAAGGGAGCACCTGCACTGATATTTGCCAGGGCGGCTCTGAATTTGAAGTTCCTATGATGAGGTTACCGCGAGTCTGATAGGAACTTCAAATTCGCCGCACTGGGTCGCGCTCCACTAGTGTCCGGTTCTGACATTCGTATTCCATCGCGCGGGGCTCATTTACGAATGTCAGGACCAAAGGACACTAACAAATATACGATTCTCGTGTCCCGATTCCGAAGTTCGCATCATTTTGCGGACACCTCGTTTGCGAACTTCGGAATCGAAAGGACACCAGCAAGTCATTGTTTCTAGTGTGGCTTTGGTTCAGAAGTCCGCATGACCGAAACTCACGGCAGTAATAATGCGGACTTCTGAACCGCCAAACCAGTGCGGTTTTGGATTTTGACATTCGCCGTAGGAATCGCGGGGCCACTGAGCGAATGTCAAATCCACCGCACTAGACAGGATCGTTCAGCGCCTGGTGGGCGGCGGCGATATGGGTGGGATCAAGCTGCGCGGAAGCGGCAAAGGCCTTTACCGTTGCGTCGTCGCGCATGATGAACTCGAGCACGTGGGCCAGAAATTGTGGATTGGCGGCGGAACTCCGCAAGGTATCCGGCCCAATTCCGCTCTCGGCCAGGAACACGCCCAGCCGTTCGGCGTCGCTCGCGATGAAAGCGAGCGCCTGAACCGCAACGATTTCAGCTACTTCCCTCGGGTTATGAGTCGGTTTTCTCAATCGGCCGATTTGCCTTTCCCCAACTTATGGTCTCTATTTTCCAAAAGATAATGCCCGAGTCTGCGCAAGATGTTCAAGCAAGTGGAAACCACTTTGCACGTAGATCACACGCGGGTGGCCGTCCGGCTTAACGGGTTAGAGCGAATCTGGCGCTAGTGTCCCGATTCCGAAGTTCGCATCATAGCGCGGTAACCTGTTTTGCGAACTTCGGAATCGAAAGGACACTAGCTACTAATTGATTCAAGTGTGGCTTGGGTTCAAAAGTCCGCATGATGCGCTCGCGGTTATGATGCGGACTTCTGAACCGTCACACTAGTTTGAGTCGCAAACTTGGCGGCGATCGCAGTGCCGCTTTGCGGGGCCGCATCGCTGGGATGGGAGGGGCGGGATGGCAAAAACCGTCCTGATCGTGGAAGACAACGAGCTGAACATGAAGCTCTTTCGCGATCTGCTTGAAGCACATGGCTATCGGACTGAAGGCACCAGCAACGGTTTCGAGGCGCTCGATCTCGTGCGCAAGCTTCGACCTGACCTCGTTCTGATGGATATCCAGCTTCCGCAGGTGTCGGGCCTGGAAGTGACGCGGTGGATCAAGGACGATCCGGAACTGCGCGCCATACCGGTTGTGGCCGTCACCGCCTTCGCCATGAAGGGCGACGAGGAACGCATCCGCGAAGGCGGATGCGAGGCGTATCTGTCCAAGCCGATCTCGGTCGGCAAGTTCATCGAGACCGTCCGACGGTTCATCGGATAGGAGAGTTGAGGATGTCCGCGCGTATTCTTGTCGTCGACGACGTTCCCGCCAACGTCAAGCTGTTGGAAGCGCGGCTTTCGGCCGAGTATTTCGACGTCCTGACCGCGTCCAACGGCGCCGAGGCACTCGCCATCTGCGCGCGCGCCGAATGCGATATCATTCTGCTCGATGTCATGATGCCCGATATGGACGGTTTCGAAGTGTGCCGGGCGCTAAAGTCCAATCCGGCCACCCATTTCATTCCGGTCGTCATCGTCACCGCGCTGGACAGCCCGGCCGACCGCGTGCGCGGGTTGGAGGCGGGCGCCGACGATTTCCTGACCAAGCCGGTATCCGATGTCGTTCTGATCGCGCGCGTGCGGTCGCTGACGCGGCTGAAGATGATGACGGACGAGCTGCGCATGCGCGCGATCACCTCGCTCGAGATCGGCGTGCAGGCGCCCGAGCGCAGCGCCGTGGCAGATACCGGGAAAGGCGGCCGCGTGCTTCTGGTCGATGATCGAACCTCGTCCCACGAACGGCTGTTGCCGGTATTGAGCGAGGAACACACCGTCGATCTCGAAACCAACCCCGCCGAAGCGCTGTTTCGCGCCGCCGACGGCGATTACGATCTTTTGATCGTCTCGCTCGGTCTTGATAATTTCGATGGCCTGCGCCTGTGCAGCCAGGTGCGGTCGCTGGAGCGGACGCGGCACGTGCCGATCCTTGCCATCTCGGACGCCGACAACAATACGCGGCTGCTTCGCGGGCTTGAGATCGGCGTCAATGACTACCTGCTTCGGCCCGTCGACAAGAACGAATTGCTGGCGCGCGCGCGGACCCAGATCCGCAAGCGGCGTTACACCGACCATCTGCGCGACAATGTGCAGAACTCGATCGAAATGGCGATCACCGACGCCCTCACCGGGTTGCACAATCGCCGCTACATGGAGAGCCATCTAGCGACGCTTGCCGAGCAGGCTTCAGGCCGCGGCAAGCCCCTGGCGGTGATGATGCTCGACATCGATTATTTCAAATCGATCAACGACAATCACGGCCACGACGCCGGTGACGACGTCTTGCGCGAATTCGCGATGCGGGTTCGCAAGTCGATCCGCGGCATCGACCTTGCCTGCCGCTACGGCGGGGAGGAGTTCGTCATCGTGATGCCGGAAACCGACCTGCATGTTGCCGGCGTGGTGGCCGAGCGCCTGCGGCGTTCGATCGCCGGCGAACCGTTCGCCATCCACAAGGGCACCCAACGCATCGAGGTCACGATCTCGATCGGACTTTCCGTTCTCGAGCACAAGGGCGAGGCCGTCGCCGACGTCCTCAAGCGCGCCGACATCGCGCTTTATCGCGCCAAGCATGACGGCCGCAACCGCGTGGTGGCGAATGCCGCCTGAGGCGACAAAAGATATCCGCCGAACAAAAGCTAGAGCATGATCCGGAAAAGTGGAAACCGGTTTTCCGAAAAGATCATGCTCAAACAAAGAGATGAGATCATGATGCGATTCCACTTGATCGCATCATGATCTAGCCAATAAAAACGGGGCCTTCCGGCCCCGCTATTTTTTGCGCAGTTCCAACGCGGCTTACTTGATCTTGGCCTCGCGGAATTCGACGTGCTTGCGCGCGACCGGATCGTATTTCTTCTTCACGAGCTTCTCGGTCATGGTGCGCGAATTCTTCTTGGCGACGTAATAGAAGCCGGTGTCCGCCGAGGACACGAGCTTGACCTTGATGGTGACCGCCTTGGCCATTTGCAAAACCTTATATGTCCGGAAATCGGCGCCCGGCCGATCTAAGGGGGCGCCAGTTGCCGGGCAACCTAGCCTCGATCCGCTCAAAGTCAAGGATTTCGGCGCCGAATTGATCCGAAATTCATCCGGTTGACAGCCAAAATCGCTGGTTTTGCCCCCGTTGTGGAGGGAACGGCAGTCCGACCGAGTCGCTATGCTCCCAAGACGTCCTTCTGCATCTTGCCACCGTAGAAATGGAAAAACGGCACGTCGGCGTCGTGGCGCAAGGGGCCTGCGGCGAGCCGCCTTGCGAGTTCGCCGAGCACGTTCCTGGTCATCGGGTGCAGGTCGGCGAGCGGCTTTGATCCGAGTTCGACCCAGACCAGTTCCACCAGCTCCGCTTCCGCATGGATCACGCCGTCGACGCGATGGGCAATGGAAGACGCATCGGCCGCGAAGAATCGCGTGTCGAAGCGGCGGATGCGGCCGGGCGGGGTGATCGCACGGGTGATGAGATAGAGACCCGAAGGGTCCGGGAGGAGGCCGGCATCGGCAAAGGGCTGCCATGGACCGGTCAGCGCCGGCGAGGTGCCATGTTTGCGTCCAAGGCACAGGCCGGTTTCCTCGCAAGCCTCGCGGATGGCGGCAACGGCAAGCGCGCGCGCGCGCGAAGGCGTGATCTTTGGGCGGCCCCTTAGCAGGTTTGCCTCAAGCGCGGGTGGAATGGGCTGCGCCACGGGAATCCGGCTGTCATCCCTGTCGACCCGCCCGCCGGGAAAGACGATCTTTCCCGGCTGGAACACCACCTTCTCGTGACGCTTGCCGACCAGGACTTTTGGTGTCGCACCGCTTCGATCGACCAGGATCAGCGTGGCGGCATCGACGGGGCGGCGGTAGGGGTGATGGTCGGCCTCCTTCTCCGCGTTTACGCTTTCACTCATCGCGCGCCGTCGCTTATCGTCGTTTGTCGTGACAGCGATCCGCCTCTCAGGGTTCGGGATTAAGCTCGTCAAATCCGTGCATCCGCAGCGCCCATTGCACCCCAACCACGGCGCCCTTGACGGGCTGCAGCAGGACCAATGAGGCTATGAAGGTCAGCGGCAGATAAATTGCGAGTTGAAGCGCCAGGGGCGGCGAGTAGTTCGTCTCGATCATCAGTGCCAGCGGTACAACGATGTGACCGACGATGACGATCACGAGATAGGCGGGCAAATCATCGGCGCGGTGCGGCGTGAAATCCTGGCCGCAAGCCGAGCAGTGGTCGGCGGTCTTGAGAAACGCGCGGAACAGTTTGCCTTCGCCGCAGCGAGGACAGCGGCCGCGAAAGCCGCGCTTCAAGGCGGTCCAGACGTTGCGCTTCTCGAACTGCGCGGTATCGCGGCTCCAGACGATCGGGTGCGCACTCAATGTTTCCATGACTTGCCTTTCTTCGATTGGCCGGACTTTTGCATGCCCTCTTTGCGATCCTTCCTGCGCGTCCCTCGACCTGGATCGATTTTGGCCGTCGCTGCGGAAGCATGCCGCTTGCGCCCACGCTGCGGGAGGCTCGCCTCCGACAACAGCTCAAACCGCAACGCGCCCGCAACGGGTGCAGCTTCTACCAGACGGACGTCGACGACGTCCCCCAGTCGGTGCATGGCTCCGCTGCGCGAGCCGACCAGCGCGTGACGCGTTTCGTCGTAGTTGAAATACTCGCTTCCGAGTGTGCGGATCGGGATCAGCCCGTCGGCGCCGGTATCCTCGAGTTTGACGAAAAGTCCGGCGCGGGTGACCCCGGAAATCCGGCCCTGAAAGGTGGCGCCGATACGGTCGGCGAGAAAATGCGCGATCAGGCGGTCGGCGGTCTCCCGCTCGGCCTTCATGGCGCGGCGCTCGGTCAGGGAGATTTGCGCTGCGACCTCGCCGAGGTGTTCCACCGTCTCGCTGTCGGGCAGGGCACCTTCGCCGAGACCAAGACCCCTGATCAGTGCGCGATGCACCACGAGATCTGCATATCGGCGGATCGGCGAGGTGAAATGGGCGTAGCGACGCAAATTGAGGCCGAAATGGCCGTAATTCTCGGCCGAATATTCGGCCTGGGCTTGCGAGCGCAGCACCACTTCGTTCACCAGCGATTCCGCATCATGCCCCTTGACCTGCGCCAGCACGCGATTGAACAGCGAGGGGCGCAACACGCCACTTTTGGCAAACGGCAGATCGAGGGTTTTCAAAAATTCCTGCAGCGCATGAACCTTCTCGAGCGAAGGTTCATCGTGCACCCGATAGATAAGCGGCAGCGTCTTCCTTTCAAGCATTTCGGCCGCGGCGACATTGGCCAGGATCATAAATTCTTCGATAAGCTTGTGGGCGTCCAACCGCTCCGGGACGATCACGCGATCCACTGTTCCATCCGCCTTCAAGAGGATCTTGCGCTCGGGAATTTCGAGGTCGAGCGGATCACGCTCGTCGCGGGCGTGCTTGACCACCGCATACGCGTCATAGAGCGGCTTCAGGATCGGGGCGAGCAGGGGGCCGGTCGTATCATCCACTCTTCCGTCGATCGCGGCTTGCGCCTGGGCGTAGTGAAGCTTGGCCGCCGAGCGCATCAGGATGCGGTGAAAGCTGTGCGAGCGCTTGCGGCCGTCCTTGCCGATCACCAGGCGCACGGCGAGCGCGCCGCGCGGTTCGCCCGGAACGAGCGAGCACAGATCGTTCGAGATGCGCTCAGGCAGCATCGGCACCACGCGGTCAGGAAAATAGACCGAATTACCGCGCTCCAGCGCGTCGTGGTCGAGCGCCGATCCCGGCCGGACATAGAATGCCACATCCGCGATCGCGACGTTGACGATATAGCCGCCCTTGTTGTTGGGATCGCGATCGGGCTCGGCATGGACCGCATCATCGTGATCCTTCGCGTCGGGCGGATCGATGGTGAGAAGCGGAACGTCGCGCCAGTCTTCGCGGCCTCTCAGGCTCGCCGGTCGTGCTTCTTCGGCCTCGCGCAAGGCGGAGGGCGAAAAACCTTGCGGAATCTCGTGGGCGTGAATCGCGATCAGGCTGATCGCCTTTTCCGAGGCAAGCGAGCTGAGCCGCTCCTTGACCTTGCCGGAGGCAAGGCCAAAGCCGCGCGAACGCACCAGGTCGACGCTGACGAGATCGCCATCTTCGGCGCCTCTGGTGTCGGCCTTTGCGATGTTCAATTCGCGGCCCGCCTGCTTCTTGTCGACCGGGATCAGTCGTCCGCCGCCACCGGGGAGGGAACGGAAGATTCCGAGCACGCGTGTCCTGGCGCGATCGATGATCTTGATGACGCGCCCGCGATAGACGGTGCCTTCGCTGTCGTGTTCTTCGAGCTGCTCGACGCGCAACAGCGCGCGGTCGCCAATGCCGGCAGCCGTACCCGCTTGCTGCCGCTTCGGTGAATGGATCCGGATTTTCGGCGGCTCGCCGCCTTCCACCTCGTCCCATTCGGCGGGAATGGCGATCAGTTCGCCGTCACTGTCGCGGCTCGTGATATCGGCCAGCACGGTTGCCGGCAGGATATCGGGCTCACTGATCTCCCTGCCGCGTTTCTTGATCGTACCCTTGTCGGCAAGCTCGCGCAGGATTCGCTTCAACTCGGCGCGGTCGGAATTCTTGAGGCCGAATTCACGAGCGATTTCGCGAGTCCCGACCTTTCCCGGATGCGCGCGGATGAAAGCGACGATGGCGTCTGTGGTCGGAAAGCCCCTGTCGCGTTGTTTGGCCACTCTATCCGCTTGCCTTGCCAGCGCTCTTCTTCGCAATCGGTTTTGCCGTCTTCGAAGCCGAAGTCTTCGCCGTCACCGGAGCGCGCGCCTTGCTGGCGGCCTGCGATTTCGGCTTTGCCGCCGCCTTCTTCACTGCGACCTTCTTGGCCGGCCTTGCCGGCTTTGTTTCCGCCTCGGCCTTGGCGGGTGTTGCGCCTTTGGCTTTCTTGCTCCCACGCCTGGAGGCACCGCCGCCTTTTGCCGCCCGTTCATCGATCAGCGCGATCGCTTCCGGAAGCGTGATGTTGTCAGGGGTCTTGTCGCTCGGAATCGTGGCGTTGACGCCGCCGGCCGTTACATAGGCGCCGTAACGGCCGTTCTTGACCGCAACCACCCCAAGGGTGGGGTGATCGCCCAATGGTCTGCCAGGATCGGCGCCAAAGCGCCGGCCCCTGGGCCCCTTGGCGATTTTTTCCGCGATCAGCGTCACGGCCCGGTTGAGACCGATGTCGAACACCTCGTCGCCAGCCTCGAGGCTTGCATAGGTGTTTTCATGACGCACGAAGGGTCCGAAGCGGCCGAGTCCTGCGGTGATCGGCTTGCCGGTTTCGGGATGCGGACCAATGACGCGCGGCAGCGACAACAATTTGAGCGCCAGACCGAGGTCGACGTCGGAAGGCGAGATATTCTTCGGAATGCCCGCGCGCTTCGGCTTTTCGCCGTCCGCGTAGTCCTTTTGCTCGCCGAGCTGGATATAGGGGCCGAAGCGTCCCGCCTTCACGATCACGTCGCGACCGCTCTGCGGATCCTGGCCCAGGAGGCGATCGGCGCTTGCTTCGCTGTCGGCGGCCAACGGACGGGTGTAACGGCATTCTGGATAGTTGGAGCAACCGACAAAGGCGCCGAATTTTCCGGCCTTGAGGTTGAGACGCCCGCTGCCGCAGCTCGGGCATTGCCGGGGGTCGCCCCCGTCCTCGCGCGGCGCGTAGATGTGGGGCCCCAGCATGTCGTCGAGCGCGTCGAGCACCTCGGCGACCCGCAGGTCCTTGATCTCGTTCACCGCGCCGATAAAGTCGCGCCAGAAATCCTTCAGCACCTCTTTCCAGGAAATCTCGTTGTTCGAGATGCGGTCGAGCTGTTCTTCGAGCGCGGCGGTGAAATCGTATTCGACGTAGCGCGAGAAGAAATTTTCAAGGAACGCGACCACGACGCGGCCCTTGTCCTCGCCGTGCAGGCGCTTCTTTTCAAGCCTGACATAACCGCGGTCCTTCAGGACCTGGAGAATGGAAGCGTAGGTCGACGGCCGGCCGATACCGAGCTCTTCCATTCGTTTGACGAGAGAGGCTTCCGAGAAGCGCGGTGGCGGTTCGGTAAAATGCTGGGTAACGGCGAGTTCCCTGCGCTTGAGGGCTTCGCCCTCGCTCATGGCGGGAAGCCGGCGGCTGTCCTCGTCCTCTTCGTCGTCATGACCTTCCTGGTAAAGCGCGAGGAAGCCGTCGAACTTGATCACCTGGCCGGACGCGCGAAGTTCGAGCACACGTGAACCTGCCTTCGCCGTGATGTCGACGGTGGTGCGTTCGAGCTCGGCAGATTCCATCTGGCTGGCGATGGTGCGTTTCCAGATCAGTTCATAAAGTCTCGCCTGATCGGAATCGAGCCGCCGGCGCATTTCGGCGGGCCGGCGCGAAAGATCGGTCGGACGGATGGCTTCGTGCGCTTCCTGCGCGTTCTTGGCCTTGGCCTGATACTGGCGCGGCGCGTCCGGCACATAGGCGTTGCCGTAATCCTCGCCGATCACCTTGCGTGCCTGCACGATTGCCGAATTGTCGATCTGCACGCCGTCGGTTCGCATATAGGTAATGAGACCGGTGGTTTCGCCGCCGATATCGATGCCCTCATAGAGCCGCTGCGCGATCCGCATGGTGTGCGCCGGGGCAAAGCCGAGCTTGCGGCTGGCTTCCTGTTGCAGCGTCGAGGTGGTGAAGGGAGCCTGCGGATTGCGCCGCGCCGGCTTTGCCTCGACCGTGGTCACGGTAAACTGCGCTGCCTCGAGCGCCTTCTTGAAATCCTCGGCTTCAGCACCCGTGCCGATATCGAGCCGCTGGATCTTCTTGCCATCGGCACCGACCAGGCGGGCCTCGAATGCCTCACCGCGCGGCGTCGCCAGCGTCGCGATCAACGACCAGTATTCGCGCGGTACGAATTTCTCGATTTCCAGCTCGCGGTCGCAGACGAGCCGCAGCGCCACCGACTGCACTCGCCCTGCGGAGCGAGCACCCGGCAGTTTGCGCCACAATACAGGCGAGAGCGTAAAGCCGACGAGATAATCCAGTGCGCGGCGCGCCATATAGGCGTCGACCAGCGCGCCGTCGATCTGGCGCGGATGCTTCATCGCGTCGGAGACGGCCTGTTTGGTGATCGCGTTGAACACCACGCGCTCGATCGCCTGGTCCTTTAGCGCGCGCTTCTCCTTGAGGACTTCAAGCACATGCCAGGAGATCGCCTCACCCTCGCGGTCGGGGTCGGTTGCGAGAATCAGCTTGTTTGCGCCCTTGAGCGCCTTGGCGATGTCATTGAGTCGGCCTGCCGCCTTGGGGTCGACCTCCCAAATCATCTGGAAGTTGGCGTCCGGATCGACCGATCCGTTCTTGGCCGGGAGGTCGCGGACATGTCCGAAGGACGCCAGAACCTCATAGGAGGCACCCAGATATTTGTTGATCGTCTTGGCTTTGGCCGGCGACTCGACAATGACGATATTCATGTCATTCCAATAGTTTACGGGAAAAATGAAGGCCGGTTCCGCGGGACTCGCGTCGGCCGTTCGAGTGCGAACATGGGTGGTGAGGAGCCCCCTGTCAAATCGACAGATGTTGAAAGCACGCTTTAAGGGGCGGCGTCCCTATCCAAAAAGTTGTGAAATACGCCCTAGAGTTGCGCACCCGATGGGCGTATCTTGCCCAAATACACGGCATTGGAGTGTTTTTGATCAGGAAGAGCGGCTGGGGGAAGCGTGGAACCTCGGGCAAGGCCGGGAGCTCCCAGAACGGCGAGCCGCCGGGGGACGGCGGGCCCGACGAGGCCGCATTGTTCATCGCAGACCGTCGCCGCCCTGGCCATACTTGCACGCAGGCACGACCTCGGCATGCTGATCCGTCTGCTTGAAATGGCGCAGATGGAAGCCGAGGAGTTCGTTCGCCTCCGCGGCAAGCGCAAGCTGTCGTGAGACTTGGCCTCCCTTAGGCCAGCGACACCAGCCCGCCGCCATGGCGCTCGAGCCGTCCGGCGAGGTCGAGTTCGAGCAACACAGTGCGCACGATCGCGGGCGAAGCGCCCGCCAGGCGGATCAGGTCGTCGAGCAGAATGGGGGTCGGTCCCAATAGTCCCACGATACGCTCGCGATCGCTTGCGTCGGGGTCGCCGGCCAACGGGTCCTCGTCCGGCTCGCGAAGTTCGATTCCCCGTTCCATGATCGGCTCGACCGCCTGAATGATGTCGGAGGCATCGGTAATCAGGGTCGCGCCCTGCTTGATCAGGTCGTTGGTGCCCGCGGCGCGCGGATCGAGCGGCGAGCCCGGCACCGCGAATACCTCGCGACCCTGTTCGGCGGCGATACGCGCGGTGATCAGCGAGCCCGAGCGAAGCGCGGCCTCAACCACGACGACCCCGATCGAACTGCCGGAGATCAGCCGATTGCGTCTTGGAAAATCGCGGGCACGCGGCGCGTGCCCTGGCGGCATTTCGGAGATCGCAGCGCCTGAGGCGACAATCGCCGCCAGCAAGTCGGCGTGTTCGGGCGGGTAGACCTGGTCGTGGCCGCCGGCCAGCACCGCAACCGTGCCGCTCTCGATGCTGGCGCGATGGGCGGATTGGTCGATGCCGCGCGCCAGCCCGGAGACGACGACAAATCCGGCGTTGCCGAGATCGCGGGCGAGTTGGCTTGCGAATTTAAGCCCGGCGCCGGAAGCGTTGCGGGAACCGACGATGGCGATCATCGGCCGCTCCAGGACGTCAAGGCCGCCGCGCACGCCGAGCAGCGGAGGTGCATCGTCCACGACCGCAAGACGTGGCGGATAACCGCCTTCACCCGGAGCGATCAGGCGGACACCCAATCGCTCGGCTGTTGCAAGCTCGGCGCGCGCGTCCTTTTCGCTGCAGATCCGCTGATGTCGCGAGGCTCCGCCACGCCGCGCCAGTTCCGGCAACCGCTCAAGTGCGGCGCGCGCGCTGCCGAAATGATTGACGAGCGAACGAAAGGTGCGCGGCCCGATATTGTCGGAGCGGATCAGGCGCAGCCAGTCGAGGCGCTGGGCGTCGGTGAGGCGTGTTGTGGCTGAAGTCGTGGTGTCCATGCGTTCCCTATAGAGTGAGCATGGATCAACCTTGAGGCGTGGGGAAGGGGGGATGAACGTCAGGAGACCTTTCCGCGTCATGCCCGGCCTTGTGCCGGGCATCCATGTCTTTGCTGCGTCGATCGGGGAGATAAGGAAATGGATGGCCGGGACGAGCCCGGCCATGACGCTAAGAATCCAGCTTTCAAGGATGAGACCGAAGCCGGGATAATGATGAAGCTAAAACGGGGAACGTTTTTCGCCACGCTCTTTCTGGCGTGCCTTGCCGCAATGGAATTGGAAGGGGTAGTTTTAGAGTAGATTTGATCGTGGGGCGGGTGGCAAATGCTAAAAAGGAACTGGGCGCTTATTGCGCTTATCTATTTGGCATTCGCCGAAGTTCTGAGCTGGTCTCCCGTCCCGGATTTATCGCTGTGCCTCATACAACCATCGCACGATCAAAAGGCCGCTGATCACAATGATGAGAAATATTGCCCCGCCTTTCGCACGGGAGTAATCGTCGGCCTCAATGCGCTGGACGGATTCCTTGAGCGTCACGACAAGAGCGTCGTTGGCGCGTTCACGATTGTCCTTGCGATCTCCACCATCGGCTTGTGGCTGGCCACTAACAATCTTTGGCGAGCTGGGGAGAAGCAGATTGAATTCACCGGAGATTCCGTCGCCATCGCAAAGGATGCTTTGCTCAAGACGGAACGTGCCTTCGTTTTTCTTGACGGGTTCAATATTGAATTGACTACCGCCGCCGATAGCAGCGTCGTTGAAAATGAGATTTTGCCGGAACCATACAGAAATGATCCCGGGCTTTTATCACGCGGTTCTCGGCCCAGCCGCGCTGGAAAAACAGCGGGACAACGCCAGTCAAAAACATGAGAATCAGTGTCAATTAGCGTGGCCCGAATGGACCAATTCATCCCGATACTTCCGATTTCACCTATACTGATGACGGGGTGCCGTTCTTTCTCGGTCCCCAAGCCACCGAGCCTAGCGACCCTATTGAGATGACCGGCGCCATGGCCCTCGTTAATTGGCAGTGGAATCCCGTTCCACCGTGCCCAAAGATGTTCATTTGGGGGAGAGCAGATTACCGAGACGTTTTCGGCCAGCCCCACTTCACCGAATGGTGTTACCAACTCAGATTGAGTCGACCTATCCGCAGCGAACGGATGCGCGCCGAGTTTATCCAGTGGGGTGATTACAATCGCATTGATGAAAGCTAAAGCGGCCCCAGCCGCGCGCGCCCACATGGCGCGCTCCTACTCCATCCGGACCTCTCGATTTTGCCTGTGGAGTTTGCGCCATAATACCGCGCGCCCCGGAATGACGGAGCGAATCAGGCGCAGTCGAGGCGCTGGGCGTCAGTGAGGCGTGTCGTGGTTGGAGCCTTGGTGTCCATGCGTCCTCTATAGAGTGAGCATGGATCAACCTTGGGACGTTGGGAAGAGGGATACGCGCGTCATTCCACGAGGCACAATCTCACATCCGAAGATGGGCCACTTGACGGAGGCCCGCGCCAGTGCCTTCCTCAAGGCCAGAATGAAAGAGGTAGAGATTACCTATGCCGAACTAGCCAAGCTGAAAAAACACGGCTTCAAGGATGAAACGGAAGCCGGAATCACGATGAAGCTGAAACGGGGGACGTTTTCAGCGACGTTCTTTATGGCGTGTGTTGCGGCGCTGGAATTGGAAGAAGTGGTGCTAGATGAACTTTGAACCCTATTTCATCTTTTCGATATAGACCTGACTGTGCCCATGGCAAGCTGCGGGGAAATCCATCTGGTTAAAGAAAATGGCACACCGCTCTATGACGTACTTTTCATCCTTTGGCTGATTGTCGTCGGTAAATTGGCCCACAAAAAATGCGTATAGATATTTTTTCCCTTCTTTGACGTCTTCTATTTTTGCGTCATTGCTTTCGTCTCTATTGAAGGCAGTATCAATGTGGTATTCGCCATACCCTAGTGGATCGCGTCTGACATTTGAATCCGGGAGGGGATTCCCCGGGACCTGAATGCATGCGAGTCTGGCGCATGCGAACAGGAATTTCCATCACTCTTAAGCCTGCCGACCG
>Ga0210396_10000281_pt1 | contig 75565 bp, 63 predicted proteins | sample IncBWH17OmetaG_FD_155466 | JGI IMG/M metagenome (GOLD analysis project Ga0210396, IMG submission 155466) | Forest soil microbial communities from Barre Woods Harvard Forest LTER site, Petersham, Massachusetts, United States - Inc-BW-H-17-O ... | reverse complement strand
CCCCCAACTGGACATCACTCTCCCAGGAGCCATCCCCACCCTCGGCATCCCTCACCCGCTCCTAAAAACGATGCACGAAATCGTCCGTGTCTTCCACCATCTCGGCTACAGCACCAACCTCGGCCCCCAGGTCGAGTCCGACTTCTACAACTTCGAAGCCCTCAACTTCCCCCCGAACCACCCCGCGCGCGACACCCAGGACACCCTCCAGATCGCCCACCAATCCGCCAAGCCATCCCGCGACCGCCTGCTCATGCGCACCCACACCAGCCCGGTCCAGATCCGCACCATGGTCGCCCAGGCCCCGCCCATCCGCATCGTCATCCCCGGCAAAGTCCACCGCAACGACGCCGCTGACGCCACCCACTCCCCAATCTTCCATCAGGTCGAAGGCCTCTGCGTCGACACCAACATCACCTTCTCCGACCTCAAGGGCACCCTCGACCACGCCATGAAGGCCCTCTTCGGCAGCGACGTCAAAACCCGTTTCTTCCCCAGCTTCTTCCCCTTCACCGAACCATCCGCCGACGTCCAGATCTCCTGCATCTTCTGCGGAGGCAAGGGCTGCCGCAAGTGCAAGCACTCCGGCTGGATCGAGCTCCTCGGCTGCGGCATGGTCGACCCCGCCGTCTTCGCCGCTGTAACCGAAGAGCGCCGCAAAACCAACCCCGACGACGACACCTACAACCCCGAAAAGATCACCGGCTTCGCCTTCGGCATGGGTGTCGAGCGCATCGCCATGATCCAGCACGGCATCTCCGACATAGGCCACTTCTACAGCGGAGACATGCGCTTTCTGGAACAGTTCGCCTGAGCTATCTGGTTGATCTTGCGGCGGTTCGAGTGACATGAGAGCATGAGCTGGCATGGGTCATGACGACATACGAAACCACCCGCTTCTAGCCTTGGCCATTTCGCTGATCCCGTTGTCTCTTGCCATATACGGGACAATAACCGGAACTGCGGTGTTAAAGAATTCAAAGGTAGAACTCTCCAAGAACCCGTTCCAGTATTGGCTTCTGCTCGTGTTCGAGTACGGCCTTTTTGCTTACATGTTCAGCTTATTCATACGCGGATAATAGTTTTGAAAGACGATCATCTTGTCGACTAGTCCAGCAGCTCGCGGGCCTGAGATCTGAAATAATCTCCCAGGAGGTGCACATGAGCAAGGGACTCTGTTTTGTTCTCGCCGCATTGACCGTCGCTTCCGTTACCGTACTTGCACAAGAGCCATCGGCCGCACCAGCTAATCCCATCACAGCCAGCGAAAAGGGCTTTTACACACTCGTCAGTGGCGAAGTAATCGCCGCGGCCGAGAAGATGCCCGAAGAAAACTACTCGTTCAAGCCAACACCGGAGGTCCGCAGTTTCGGCCAACTGGTCGGCCATGTGGCGGATGCGCAGTACGGCTTTTGCTCGACAGCTATCGGCGAACCGAATCCCATGAAAGCAATCGAGCAGACGAAGACCTCCAAGGCAGACTTAGTGGCGGCGCTGAAGGACGCGGTAGCTTACTGCAACAAGGTGTATGGCGGCATGACTGACGCGCAGGGCAGCCAGACAGTGAAAATGATGAACTACGATGTGGCAAGGCTTACTGTTCTATCAGTCAACACAGCGCACACCGATGAACACTACGGCAACATGGTCACCTATCTACGCATAAAAAACATCGTCCCTCCGAGCAGCGAAAGACAAGCTAGCCAGGGACAGAAGTAAGCTAGCCAGCACCGTTGTCTTAAAAATGGGCTGACTAGCTACTTCAGGCTATCCCGCAAGCTCTCCAGGTTCTGTGGATGCACACGAATCATGCCTCTGCGCGGACTATCAATATCCGCGATTAGAAAGAACGCAATCGCCGCCATCAGCGGCACCACCATAGACAACGTGGGCTCAATGTGCCGGGCCCCAAATCCCAGTAGCACGTTACAGCAGATTGCAATCACAAACAGCAGCGCCCACGCCTCTCCGGGAATCCGGTACCGCCACGCAGCCTGCGTGTAACCCTGCGAGTTCAGAACATCGTTCATTCCACCCGCCGTCAGAACCACCACCGGAGCCGGCTGCTGGTCCTTCACCGAACCCGAAACAGCAGTCCAAAGCTCGCCCTGCACCTTCGCCGTGTCCGCGTCGATCCGCCGCAGATCATCGTCGTTCCGCGCCTGATAATGCTCAATCCGCAGGTCTAAATACTGCCGCAGAAGCTCACGCACTCGCGCTCCATCTGCTTCTGGCAGCAGGTCCGCGCGAAGATACTCCGTTCCAATAGCATTGGCCTCAGCCTCCTCGTAATTCTTTCGCTGATCATACCGGCTCATTGCCATAGAAAAGCTGAACCCGATCACCAGCCCAAGCAACGTCAGCGCCGCCGCCAGAACCACATCCCAGTCCGGCCGATCCTCCTCGGAGATGCCCTTCCTGTGAAGGCGCAACCGAACCCCCACCCAGTTCGCAAACCACAACATCGCGAACGAACCCAAAAAAATCAAAGTAGGATAATCCGACAGATCCATAACCCACTCTCCTGCGCTCTCCCGTCACCGAGCCTGGAGGCACCACTCTTCATCAAGCAAACAGAAAGAGAATACTCCCCGCACAATCCCGCTAACTCGCTACTTAAAAGTTCCCTGCAGCCTCACCAGATTCTGCGGATGTATATGAATGAATCCGCCCCGAGGGCTATTCATATCGGCAATAAACGCCAGTGACATCGCGACCACCAGCGGAAGCACGATCGACAGCTTCCTGGAGGTATGCCTCGCTCCATAGCCAAACAGCACATTGCACCCCAGCGCGATTCCAAACATCAGCCCCCACGCAGCAGCCGGAATCCGATCATCCCACACCTCCCGCGTCTGTCCCTCGGCCTTGATCACCTCGTTCACGCTCGCAACCGTAAGCGCCGCTATGGCTGTTGGCTGAGCCTCAGCGGGCCGGGTGACAGCGCTCCAAAGCTCCTGCTGAACCTGCGCCGTCTCCGCCGCAATCCTCTCCGTCTCACGGTGCCCTTTCACAAAAAACTGAACGCGAAGATCCGTGTACTGCCGCAGAAGCGCCCGCACCCCAGCCGCATCCTCCTGGGGCAGAAGCTCCGCGCGAAGATACGTCGTCTCAATCGCATTGGCCTCGGCCTCTTCAAAGTCGTTGCGTAGTTCAAAGCGATTGATCGCCATCGAAAAGCTGAACCCGATCACCAGCCCAAGCAGCGTCAGCGCCGCGCCCAGCACAACGTCGAAGTCCGGCCGCTCCTCCTCGGAGATGCTCTCCCGGCGAGTGCGCAGTCGAGTCCCCGCCCAGTGCGCAAACCACAACGCCCCGAACGAAACCAAAAGAGTCAAGACAGGATAATCCAGGAGATTCATAACTCACTCTCCCGCGCTCTCCCCTAACCGAGCCTTAGAGAGCACCACTCTTCATCACGCAACAGAACGAAGCAGCGCCCCTAAAGACACTGCCTCCACACCCTTTCGCTCCAGCTAAGCGATCGTAGCCTTTGGCCTGTCAAAAAAACCAAACAGAATATGCAGCAAAGCCAGCACCAGCGCGCCAAGAAACGCCGCCTTCCAGGTCGTCACCGCAAACCCCGGCACAAACTTGCTAGAGAACATCAGAATCACCGCATTGATAAACACAAAGAACAGCCCAAACGTCAGTATCCCTATCGGCAGCGTAATCAGTTTGAGAAAAAGCCCCAGCGTCGCATTCAACAGCCCGATCACAATCACCGCGATCAGCGCCGACACAAAGCCGCTGACCACAAAGCCTTCCACCATACGTGAAACCAGCAGCAGGGCCACAGCATTCAAAATCCAGTGCAGAAACAGACGAACCATAGCCAGTCCCTTTCAGCCACAGAATTAAAATCCCGGATTCGCACTCAGCGTTTCCGCCACACGAGCATACCCCACCAAGCCTAGCCCAGCATATTTTTCTCTTCAGCCGACTTATTTCGCCACCTCATGGTCATAGCTGATCACCCGCGTCACCTTCCACGCACCATCCTTGTACTGCCACAGATGAATAAACTTCGCCTCACCCACCACATCATGGTCCTGCGCCCCCGGATGATAAAACCGATGCACCCCAATCTCCACCGCCCCATACCCCTTCAGCGGATAAACCTCCAGCGACCCCTTCACCAACTGCCGCGTCACCTTCCCGCAAATGTTGTCTTTGATTGCGATCAAGAACGGCTGCTTCCCCACCGCAAGCCCGGTCTTATCGTGATAAAACTCCAGATCGTCCGACACCATCGACCCCAGCTTATCGATATCGCAAGTGTTGTAAGCATCAAACAACTTCGTATCCAGCGCCGAAATCGCACTAGTCAGCTCCGCATCCGACTTGATCGCATCCAGCGCAGGCACCGCCTGCGCCTCCGCCCTCATCAACCCACCCGCCACTAAACCCACCACCACCAAACCCGCAAGCTTCTTCATCGAGCGCATCCTCCGCAGAAAAGTAAGAACCCTCCGCAATACGCAAACATCCATCAGAATGTTCGCGGCATTAAACTCAAATCAGGAGACCGCACATTCATGGGCAAGCAATTCCAGCGCATCGAACCCACCCACCGCGACTTCATCGAGCGTCAGCACATCTTCTTCAACGCCTCTGCCGCTCCCGAAGGCCGCGTCAACGTCTCACCCCGCGACGTCGCCGCTCTCCGCATCCTCGACCCCAACACCGTCATCTATCTCGACCGCACCGGCAGCGGCAACGAGACCGCCGCCCACCTCCTCCTCAACGACCGCCTCACCCTCATGTTCTGCGCCTTCGAAGGCTCCCCGACTATCCTCCGCCTCTACGGCCACGCCCGCGTCGTCCCCCGCCACAGCCCCGAATACGACACCCTCCTCGCCGCGCACTTCAACAACACCGAAGTCCCCGGCGCCCGCCAAATCGTCCACCTCACCATCGACCTCGTCCAAACCTCCTGCGGCATGAACGTCCCCTTCTTCGACTACGTCAGTGAGCGCGACCAACTCACCCGCTGGGCCGAAGCCAAAGGCGAAGCCGCCCTCAAAGACTACCGCCGCCAAAAAAACACCCACAGCATCGACGGCTACCCCACCGGCATGTTCGAAGAGATCGAAGAAGCGATCAAAGAAACGACCGTCCTTTAAAATCTTTTGGCGTTCGATTCTCTTCGATTGCCCCCTGCTTTAGAGGGTGCTGAAAAGTCCTGCTTTTGTTCTTCGGTGGAAGCGCAGGGCTTTAGCCCTGCGAAAAACGACACCGAAATAGGGGCTTTAGCCCCGGGCCTTGTTTCTGCAGACAGCGATTATCTGTCTTCGACAAACCATGCCGAAATCTTAGCGTGACTTCCTTCGATAACCTCTTTTTATCTCGATAAAGACCTCTCCTCCCGCAACATTTAGACTAATAACCGTCCATCATGAAGATTCTCACCGCGTGGCTCCGCCACTACCTGCCCACCCTCTCCGTCTCCGACCGGCAACTAGCCGACGACCTCACCCTCCGCGGAATCGCCGTCGAAGGTGTGCACCCACTGGGTGAAAACAACGGCCACCTCTTCGAGATGGACATCACCACCAACCGCGTCGACGCCATGAACCACTACGGCATCGCCCGCGAAGCCGCGACCATCTACAACCTCCCACTCGCGCCCCTCAACACCAAACTCCCCGTCGGCACCCTCGTCGACGCGCCCTTCCCCATCCGCATCGCCCCCGACGCCAAGGGTCTCTGCGGCCGCTTCACCGCGCAGGTCCTCCGCGGCGTCACCATCGCTCCCAGCACCGGCCCCATCGCTGAATACTTCACCCTCCTCGGCCAGAAGCAAATCTCAAACGCCGTCGATGCCAGCAACTTCGTCCTCCTCGGCATGGGACACCCCACCCACGCCTTCGACCTCGACGAGATTGAGGGAGGCATCGTCGTCCGCCTCGCCCACAAAGGCGAAAAGCTCAGACTCCTCGACGGAACCGAGCGCACCCTCGAGTCCGACGACCTCGTCGTAGCCGACGAAAAGAAAGCCCTTGCACTAGCCGGAGTCATGGGCGGTTGGGACTCCATGATCACCCCCGAAACCAAGAACGTCCTCATCGAGGCCGCCTGGTTCGATCCTGCCTCCGTCCGTCGCAGCTCGCGCCGTCATCTCCTCCACACCGACGCCTCCCACCGCTTCGAGCGCGGAGCCGACTTCAACGCTGCCCCCGTCGCCAACGCCCTCGTCGCTCAGCTCATCCTCCGATCTGGCGGAAAGATCGAAGGCGAACTCATCGATGTCATCGACCCCGACGTAGCCGCAAAGACCGCCAGCCGTCCCACCATCGAGCTCTCAGTAAAACAAGTACAGCGCCACCTCGGCAAAACCGTCGACCCCGCCGGCATCACCGGCGAAATCGTCGCCCGCTACCTCTCCTCGCTAGGCTGCGAGCTCATCCTCCACGGAATCGACCTCTACCTCACCAAGCTCCCCTCCTGGCGCCTCGACCTCGAGCGCGAGATCGACCTCATCGAAGAGGTAGCCCGCGTCTACGGCTACAACGGCTTCGCCAACACCATCCCCGCCCCCCTGCCAGTCATCGCCAATCCCGTCGCAGCAAAAGAGGCCGCCGTCCGCACCCGTCTCCTCGCCCTAGGCTTCAGCGAGTCCATCTCCAGCACCTTCGCCAGCCAGCAGGATTCCAACCTCTTCACCACCAACACTCCGGGTGTCCTGAATACCCTGGGTGCCCCATACATGGCAGTCTCATCGCCATGTGTGGGCAATCGCGACAGCGATCCGCACTCCTCCAAACAGGGACCAGTCCCCATGGAGAACCCCCTCTCCGAGGAAGCCTCCCTCCTGCGCCCGTCACTCGTCCCCGGCATGCTCACCATGCTCAGCCACAACCTCAACCGCGACGTAAAAGAAGTCCGCCTCTTCGAGCAAGGCCAAACCTTCACCGGCACCATCCCCGCCGACGCCTCCCACATCTCAGACGTCCACGAAACCCCATCCCTCTCCCTTGGCCTGACCACCGCAACCCCTCAACCCACACCTCCCCTCCACATCGCCCAGGACGCCCCGTTCTTCGAGCTCAAAGGGGCCATCGAGTCCATCCTCTCCCTCTTCGGCCCAACCGGAGGCCCCGCAGCCATCACCTTCACCCCCGAAGCCCCCGCATGGCTCCAGCCCGGCCGCGCCGCCACAGTCCTCCTCAACAACAAGCCCATAGCCCACTTCGGCGAACTGGCCCAAACCCAGGCCCAGCACCGCAAGCTACGCCAATCCGTCTACCTCGCCGAGCTTGACCTGGCTGCCCTATACGACCTCCCACTCAAGAAGGTCACAGCCCACGACCTCTCCCGCTATCAGGCCGTCGAGCGAGACTTCTCCTTCGTCTTCCCCAACTCAGTCCAATGGCACACCATCTCCTCCGCCATCCATGCCCTCAGCATCCCCGAGTTGCAAAGCCTAAAGCCCATCGAAGTCTGGCGCGACGAAAAGAAGTACCCCGGCGTCTACTCCCATCTCATCCGCACAGTCTTCCAGTCCCACGACCGTACCCTCCGCGACGAAGACCTAACCACCTGGTCCACCCAAATCGTCCAAACCCTAACCGCCCTGGGCGGAACCCAACGCGCCTGAAAATCGGGTGCCCCATCCTTCGCGTCTTTGCGAAGGGTGGGGTATTCGCGCGACGCGCGAACCGCACTCCTCAAATTCGACCTCGAATTCCCCCCAAATAAATCCCAAAAAACTGCAAAATCCACAGCCCCCAAAAACCATCCGTTAACAAACCACGTTTACCAGACAATTCACCACAAGCTGTCCATCAAAAAACCACATTTAACGCCCATATTTCGCAAAAACCCCCTCAAAAAACCACGTACAAAAAAATCCGCCACAAAATCGCGCACCAACCCAGATTCCCCCCTAAAAAATCCACCACCCCCGCGTCTATACTCCAAAAGTATGAGCACATCCACCATCAGCGTCGACGAGTTTCAGGCGCTAGAGCAAAAAGTTCTCCGCGCCGTAGAGATCATCAAGCAGGAGCGTGAAGCCCGCGCCAAAGCCGAGGCCGAAGCCGCCTCCCTCCGCGAGCAGCTAGAGTTCCAGACCCTCCTCGCCACCGAAGCCCAGGCCTCGATCACCACCCTCAATAAGGAGCGCGACGGCGTCCGTCAGCGGGTCGAAAAAATGCTTCAGCAGATGGACGATCTCCTCTAAAATCAGCAGATAGGAGGCACATGGAACAAACCGTCGAAGCACCGGCCGAACCCCAGGCCATAGCCGTCGAAATCTACGACCAGGTCTACAACCTCCGCGGCACTGACCACGCCTACATCGAGCGCCTCGCCCAGGTCGTCGACGCCAAGATGCGCGCCGTCTCCGCCCACGGCAACACCGTCGACTCGCTCCGCGTAGCCGTCCTCGCCGCGCTCAACATCGCCGACGAGCTATGCACCGCACGCCAGCGTTATGAGCAACTTGCGGGCACCATCCAAAACTCCCAGACCACCATCCGCTCCCGCGCCGGCAGTCTCTCCCATATGCTCGACGAGATACTTGAAGATCGAAAAGTGAGCTAAACTCTCACAACCTATGAATCTATCTGGACGTCTGCCCGCTCTCTCTGCGTGTCTCGTTCTCTCATCCGCTTCATTCTTCGCCCAAACCGCTCAAAATCCAGCAGTTACGGCCGCTCTTCACGAGGCGGCCGACTTTCGCCAACGCGGCCAGCTCTCCTCCGCGCTCGACAGCGCACGAAAAGCCTTAAAACTTGCCAAAGGAAATTGCGACGAATGCCAGCGGCTGGTCGTAGACCTCCAGTTCCAAATGGATCGTCCACAAGACGCAGCCTCTTCCGCTGCCTCCTGGGCCTCCCACGCTACTTCGCCCGCAGAGAAAGCCACAGCCGAATACCTTCAAGCCCGCGCCCTCGTCCTCGAAGACAAGGATAAGCACAGCGACGCGCTCCTTCATCGTGCCGACCAGGTCCTCCAGCAAGCTGCGAAAGATGCGCCATCCGATCCAGCCGTCCACCTGCTCGAAGGCCGTGTTCTCGCAGCTCTGAAGCAGGAATCCGACGCGAAGGCGCAGTTTCTCGCCTGTGCCGCCGCACCGGGCGCCACCCCTATCCAGTGCCGGCGCGCCAACGCTTATGCTCAGAACATCAGCCTTGCCGCAAACGATGAAGCTCCGGACTTTACCATCAGCCGCGACGACGGTGCTCCCGTTACCCTGGAATCGCTCGCAGGCAAGGTCGTACTCATCGATTTCTGGGCTACCTGGTGCGGTCCTTGCGCTCGTGACCGTAGCTACGTCCAATCCATCGCGAAAGAGTTCGATAAGGATAACTTCGTGCTGCTCGGCATCAGCACCGATGCGGACGAGGACGCCTGGAAACATCATGTCCACGAGAACCGTATGGTCGGCATTCAGGTTCGCGACCACCGCGACGCGATGAAGGATATGTTTCACGTCGGCGGAATTCCCACCTACCTCATCCTCGACGGCAACGGCATCATTCGCTTCCGCACGACCGGCGCGCTCAAAGATCTCCGCACAAAGGTAAGGGAACTGGTCAAGGAGGCCTCTTCGACGACGCAGCCCACGGCCAAAGCCACAGCTACTACACTTGAACCAACCGGTAATTAATCCAGCACGAACGGTGGCCGAGTGTACATTCCCAAGTTCAATCAAGAGACACGGCTCGATGTAATGCACACCCTCATCGAGTCGCAGCCGTTCGCTACGCTCGTCACCATGAGCAACTCCGGCTTGTTTGCATCGCACTTGCCCATGGTTGTAGATCGAGGCGAAGGCACCTACGGTACTCTGCGAGGCCATCTCTCTCGCGCCAATAATCAATGGCGCGACCTCTCACCCTCGGTCGAAGCGCTAGCCATCTTCTCTGGCGACCACCACTACATCTCTCCCACGTGGTATCCCGAAAAGACCGAAGACGGAAAAGTCGTCCCCACTTGGAACTACGCTGTCGTCCACGCTTACGGTCCTCTCAGAATTATCGAAGACCCGGCATGGCTCCTCTCCCACCTCACCGCTCTCACCACGCAGCATGAGGCCACTTCTCCCCATCCATGGCACGTCAGCGACGCGCCGGCAGACTACATCGCGTCCCAAATCAAAGGGATCGTCGGCCTCGAGCTTCCTGTCAGCCGAATAGAAGCGAAGTGGAAGGTCAGCCAGAACAAATCCGAACGCACGCGTCTTGCCGTTGAACAGGGCCTCGAAGACCTCCATACTCCAGACGCACTAGCAATGCGCGATCTGGTTCGTGGCAGACGCCCCTGACTTCCGGGCAAATCACTGCGCCGTGCTGACTTGCATTGCTCCTCCTGTATAGGTAGCATCCAACCTAAGAGACCGGCCTGCTAAGCAGGTACGCGATCCACGCTGGTTGAACCAACATTCATTGAACAGGGGCCTGGCTCGTATACATGGTTCGGTGTGCAGTGTCCGCCAGTCCGGAATGCCTAAAGAACCACGGCAGGGTCCCGCCGTCTTAGGACGGGTTCACCAGCGCTTCGTCGTACGGCCCCGTGGGTCGGTTTTCTTGCTCTAGCTTCGATTTTCAGACCGTCCTTGCACCCTTATATCCTCCACTTCGGCAGCGTCTTCCTCCCTACCTTCGGCGTCCTCGCCGCTGCAGGGCTTATGGCTGCGCTCTTCCTCAGCCTTCGAACCGCCGTCAAAGTGGGCCTCGACCCAGACAAGCTCTGGAATGCAGGACTTTTCGCTATTATCTCGGCCTTCGTCCTCTCCCGGTTTCTCCTAGTCCTTACGAATCTACAAACCTTCCGGGCTTATCCGGTTCTCCTGCTTACCGTACCCTCCCTCACTCAGCTAGGGCTTCTTCTGACAGCCATCGTGACCTTGCTCTACCTCCGTCTCCGCCATCTGCCTCTTCTGCGCACTCTGGATGCCTGGGCTCCCTGCGCCACCCTCGTATGGGCCTTCCTGGCGCTGGGTCACTTCGCCGAAGGTGCCGACCCCGGTCTCCCCACTACGCTTCCCTGGGGAATGGCCATCCCGCCCGACACCGCACCCCGCCTCCACCCGATTTCGCTCTACGCCGCAATCGCCGCCCTGCTCATCACTGCGGGCCTGCTCCGTTATCTTTCCCCCTGGCGCATCCCCGGAGAGACGTTCGCCTTCGCCCTCACCGCATCGGGCGTAGCTCAGTTCCTCATCACCTTCCTGCGCCAGCCCAATCCCTACCCGGTTCCTCTCGGTAACGTTCTCGATCCAATCCAATGGATCTCCCTTGGCATGATTGCCACTGCCGGCCTTATCTCAATATCATCCCGAAAGCTGGTCCCCCATGCCGTCTAAAAACATGCTCCCCAAGGGCCAGCGCCGCCGCACCGTAAAGCACGAGTACCGCGCCACCCGCGGCGTCGAAGAACCCACGCCACCGCCAATTCCCGTTCTGGACGTCGACTTTGACGACGACGCCGAAGACCATATCCACACCTTTACGGCAGACCCCGCCGCCGCCAACCTACGCCTCGACCAGTACCTCGCCCAGGCTATTCCCGATATCAGCCGCGCCCGCGTCCAACTCCTCATCGAGAACGGTCAGGTCCGCGTCGAAGGCCAGACCGCGAAGCCCAAGCAGAAGCTCCACGGCGGCGAATCCATCGAGATCGAGGGCGCGCCCCACCCAGCTCCTCTCCACGCCGAAGCCGAAGACATTCCCCTCGATATCCTATACGAAGACGATTATCTGGCTGTTATCAACAAGCCAGCCGGCATGATGGTCCACGCCGGCTCCGGCGCGACCGACGATGCCCGCAACCGCGGCACCCTCGTCAACGCCCTTCTCTACCACTTCAACCACCTCTCCGATGTTGGGGGCGACCTGCGCCCCGGCATCGTACATCGTCTCGACAAGCAGACCAGCGGCATCATCCTGGTGGCCAAGGACGACAGCACCCACCGCAAACTCGGCGACATGTTCTCCCGCCGTCAGGTCGCCAAAACCTATATCGCTCTAGTCCACGGCAATGTAGCGAAGGACAACACCACCGTCTCCCTCCCCATCGCCCGCGACCTTATCCGGCGCACCCGCATGACCACCCGCCGCGCCGACGGACGTTCCGCAATCTCACACGTCAAAGTACTTGAGCGTATTCAGTCCCCATTTGGGGCCTTCACGCTCGTCGAGGTCCGCATTGAGACCGGCCGCACCCATCAGATTCGAGTCCACATGCAATCGCTCGGCCACCCTGTGGTCGGCGATACCCTGTACGGAGCACCCCACGTCATCCCTGGCCTCGACTCGGAACTCAATCTGGACCGAAATTTTCTTCACGCCGCCCACCTTTCCTTTGCTCACCCCAAAACCAATAAAGCAATGGACATCGACGCACCCCTTCCGTCCCAACTTCAGGCGTTTCTCGCAGCAATTCGCGCCGATTAGCGGACAATTTGAGTAGAATGATGCAAGTGACTGCAACTAAGCGAACGAACCGTATGCCCCGTCTGTACCCTTTGGCCCTTCTCCCACTCGCCCTGGTGTTTACCGCACCGTTGCTTGCGCAGACAGCGACCCAGCAACCTGCGACCGCGCCTCAAGCGACGGCTCAGCAAGGTGCGTCTGCCGCTTCTCAACCAGCTGCTCAGAGTGCAGCAACACAGCAGTCACCCGCCACGAATCAGGCAGCGCCCTTGCAAGACGAACCCATCACGACTATTAAGGTTCAGGTCAACGAGGTCAATCTTGTCTTTACCGTGACCGATAAAAAGGGCCATTTCGTCACTGGTCTCAAGCGCGAGAACTTTGGCCTGCTCGACGACCAGCGTCCTCCCGAGGCTGTCCGTCACTTCACCCAGCAGACGAATCTCCCGTTGCGCGTCGGTATCATGCTCGACACCTCAAGCTCCATCCGCCAGCGCTTCCAGTTCGAGCAGGATTCCGCCATCGAGTTCCTTCTGCAGATCCTCCACCGCAACGATCGCGCCTTTGTCGAAGGTTTCGACATCCAGACCGACGTGGAGCAGAACTTCACCAATAACATCGATCTTCTCAACCAGGGAATTCACCGGCTTCGGCCCGGCGGCGGTACCGCGTTGTATGACGCCCTCTACAAGACCTGCAAAGACCAGATGCTGACTCTCAAGGAAGATGAAGCAGTTCGCCGCGCTCTCATCCTCGTGTCGGACGGTGACGATAACTACAGTCGCGCACAGGAGTCTGACGCCATCAAAATGTGTCAGCGTGCCAATACGATCGTCTACACCATTAGCACCAACATCTCCCCCAGCCGGGATAAGGGTGACGAGGTCCTTCGTGCGATCTCAGAGGCAACCGGAGGGCAGCCCTTTTATCCAACGCGCATCGAGGATGTTGCTACCGGGTTCCGTAACATTGAAGAAGAGCTTCGCAGCCAGTACTTGCTCGTCTACGAGCCCGCTCAGTTGAAGCAGGATGGGTCTTTCCGAACCATTTACCTCCATGCATTTGACCCCCGTTACCACGTCCGCGCCCAGAAGGGCTACTTTGCGCCTCGGCCGCCGCAGTAAAGGCAATCGAAATATCTAAATCCAACGAATCCCACCTAAACGATACACAGGGTGGGATTTGTTTTTCGCGCCACGGGGCGAGTAACTATAGCCGCGAATTGGTGTCTAAACGCTAGAGGCATTGCAAATGATTCGTTCTTCTCTCCTTGCAGTTGTGTTTGCCATAGTTGTTCCGATCGCATCCGCGCAGCAACCCGCAGGTATTACCCAGACGCTGAACGATCTTGCTGACCAGCCCGCCACGCATGTCTCTTTTACCTTCGATCGCTCCATGCTCAGCTATGCCACCAGCTTCATCGACAACGGAGATGGTGACGTCAAACGAGCCGCCGCCGCATTGAACAGCATTACCGTCGATACGTATCGCTATCAGCGGCGCGCCTTTTACACTCCAGAGGCGATGAACTCGATCATTGCGAGCTATCATGCCGCCGGATGGAAACATCTCGTCAACGCCAACGCTACGCCGGCCTCAAGCGCTCAACCCCATAATGCGATCACTGACCTCTGGCTGCACTTCAATGGCGCAGAGATCGACGACGTTACCGTCCTCGTCCGCGCTCCTCGCGACATGAACCTCATCCAGGTCTCTGGAGCGCTCCGCCCTCTGGATCTGATTCACCTCAGCGGCCACTTCGGCATCCCGAAGGTCGACCCCAACGCTGTCATGGTTCCCGCGCCGGAAGGCAAATAACAGGCGACTTAGAGCTCAGTACTGCTCCACCTTTTGCAACAACGCCAGCTTCCGCTCAGGAGGCAGAAAGCTAGCCTCAACCGAGTTCGCCGCCAACTCTCGCATTTGCTCCAGCGAGAACTCGAAACGGTCCTGCACCAGTACGTACTCTCCCAAAAGGTCGCTGCCGAACATCGGCGGATCGTCCGAGTTAATCGTAACCATCAAGCCAGATTCGAAGTAAAGCTTTACAGGATGTTCTTCCAGCCCCTTGCAACAGCCTGTCTTCAGGTTGCTCGTCACATTCAATTCCAGTGGAATCTGCTTCACCGCCAGCACGTCCAGCAACTCGGAGTCACTTTGCGCAGAAAGCGCATGCCCAATCCGTTCCGCCCCGATATTGATCGCCGACCATATGCTCTCGGGCCCGCACGATTCGCCCGCATGGGCCGTCAGCCGTAGCCCCGCAGCCTTGGCCTCCGAATACAGTTCACGAAACTGGTCTGCAGGTCCACGAGCCTCATCTCCGCCAATTCCAATTCCTACAATGCTTGGATACGCTGCCCGCAGCTCCGCCGCCTTGTGAAATACCCGCCTGCACTCCTCTAACCCAAAGTGCCGCACCGCATCGATAATCCAGAACACTGTAGTTCCAAACTCTTTCTCGCCACGAACCCGCCCCCGCTCAATCGCCTCAACGTAAGGCTCTACCTCGGTCTTCTTCCAGAAATAAATAATCCCGAACGAGATATACACCTCGGCATGCACCACCCCCTGCGCCGCCAGCTCTTTGATCATGTTGTACGTAATCAGTTCATAGTCGGCAGGCCCGCGCAGCCGCTCCGTCACCGCCTTGAACGACATCAGAAACCCGACAAAGTCCTCATACGTGTAAAGCTTCTTCGCCGTCTCCAGCGTCAGAGGCTCCGCATCATGCCGTCTGCTAAGCTCCACCAGCGTTTCCGGTTTGATCGTCCCTTCAAGATGCAGATGAAGCTCTGCCTTAGGCAGCCCACGCAGCCACCCAACGACATCGATATCTTCTCGCTTTTCCTGCTTTCGAGCCATCATCCTAGTCTTTCACGAAATTACGCTGCAAAGGAGTTGATCGATGCGAGCGCCAGAGCGCACAACTACTTCGGAGCCCTCTGCCAACAGTAGGCTCTCCGGTTGCTGGTTACTTAAGTCGGAAAAGGTCGCGCCATATACCTGTCCGAAATCCACGTCGATCGCATATTGCTTAACCGGATAGATTTGCCAACGCGGATGCAAGACTTCATACTCCGATGTCCCGCCGGCTCTCAGCTTGGTGTAACCCCAATAATGCTCTGTAAAGAACTCTTCTTCGCTGGCAATTCCAATGGGTTGCGCTTCAGAGGCAGCGGATACCCGCATTTCATGCCATGCACTTTTAGTGCCCCAACGATAGGCCACCGAGAGACCAGCGCCTGAGCGCAACCACTCATGCTGCATTCGTACCGTTGCGTAATTCTCTTCATAAAACGTCTTCGCGACGAAACTCAAAGCAAAACGAGGCACAAGCTCCTTGATAAATACGACACCTCGTTTTTGCAATCCCGTCCGGTCGATACGGCGCACATAAAACCGGAGATTGACCTCTTCAAACTCCACATGAAAAGGAACGCGAAGCCCCTTTAATCGGGTCTCTTGAAAGAGGAAACCCACGAGGCTCACGTAGCATTGACCATTGTAGGTATCGAGCTCTGTACCGCATGGCAGATAAGGGCGCAGCAAACTCTCAGGCACTACGTAGTTTGCCATTATTAGCTTGCGCCACTCGGCCGTGAGGAAAGTCTTAGCCATGGTCCTTCTTCACTGCATATCTAATTACCCAGCGTAAAACTCACTTCGCTTCCGGCTATAGAACACATAGACAACCAGCCCTATAATCAGCCACACAAAGAACCGCACCCAGGTCTTCGCCGGTAATCCAGCCATCAGCAGAACACAAAAGAAGACGCTCAGCGTCGGAATCACCGGCCCAAAAGGCACCCTGAATCCGCGCACTCTCTCCGGCTGCTTCACCCGCAGCACGATCACCCCAATCGACACCAGCACAAACGCAAACAGCGTCCCGATGTTCGACATCTCTGCAAACGTACCCACGTCGAACAACCCCGCCGGAATCGCCACCAGTATCCCAGCAACCCAAGTCGCAAACGCCGGTGTCCTGAACCGCGGATGTACCTTACTGAACGCACTCGGCAGCAACCTATCACGAGACATCGCAAACCAGACCCGCGCCTGCCCCAGCTGAAACACCAGGATCGACGAGATCATTCCCACGATTGCGCCCAGCAGCACCGCCAACCGTACCCAGTGGAGGCTATGTCCCCCCGGCGTCTGGGACACACGCTTCAGTGCATTCACAACCGGGGCCGCGTCACCAGCCACCGTATGCCAAGGCACCATTCCCGTTAGCACTACTGCCACGCCGATATACAGGATCGTGCACACCACCAACGTTGCCAAAATCCCTATCGGCACGTTTTTCTGTGGATTCTTGCACTCCTCACTCGCCGTCGACACTGAATCGAAGCCGATATACGTGAAGAAAATAATCGAGCCGCCCGCCAGCACACCGCTCCATCCATTCGGTGAGAAAGGCACGTAGTTCCCCGGATGAATAAAGCTGATACCGAAGAAGATGAAGACCAGAATTGCCGCAATCTTCACCAGCACCATAATATTGTTCGTCTCGGCCGATTCCCGGATACCGCGCACCAACACTACGGTCAACAGCAGCACAATCAGAAACGCCGGAATATTGAATCCCGAGTGCCACCCCGGCTGGTAGATATCGCGCCCTTGCAGATCCTGCAGCCCCAGCGGCAAATACGCCGGCGAAAGCCACTTCGGCGACATCTTTATCCCCAGCCAGTCCAACAGGTCCACCACATGCGCCGCAAACCCTACACTGACGCTCATATTACTGAACGCATACTCCAGGATCAGGTCCCACCCGATAATCCAGGCAATCAGTTCACCCAGCGTCGCATACGTATAGGTATAAGCCGAACCCGCGATCGGAATCATGCTCGCCAGTTCTGCGTAACAGAGCCCTGTCAACGCACACACTATCGCCACCAGGATCAGCGAAACCGCTAGCGCAGGCCCAGCTCCCGGACGCCCTGCCACCGCACCATGATGCAGGATCAGGTCGATTACCGGCGAGTCCGCAAACGAAGCCATCGCCGCCTGGTTTCCGCCGATAGCGACGCCAATAACGGTAAAGATTCCCGATCCAATGACCGCGCCGACTCCAAGCGCCGTCAGCGATACCGGCCCCAGCGTCTTCTTCAGCGCGTGCTCCGGCCGTTCCGATTCAGAGATCAGTTTGTCGATCGACTTCGTTGCAAAGATTTGCCTGGCCAGCGCGTACGCTCCTCAAACAGAATTGGTGCGGTTGTCCGCGTCACAAAACATCTTGAGATTGAAATCTAGATAGGAGGAGCTTACTCCCTGAGCGGAGAATTTTGGAGTACCAATGCAGCGGGAGCCGCATTAGTTCTCTTCTCCGCTCAGAGAGCGTCGTGCGTTACCGGTTACCGCTTGCTCTGACCGCGAGAAGCCTTCTTGATCTTCGCCTTATTCTCACCGCGAGCGCCTGTACGGGGTGCCTTGGGAGCTGCCTTCTTGCGTGCCGCCCGCTTTACCTTCTTGCGCTCTTCTTTATCTGCAATGCTCTTTGTATTTGCCATTTACTTTTGCCAATCTTTCTTTATCTGCGATTTTCGGAACTTAGAGGCGCTCCAACTGGGCAAACTTCTCCACCAGCTTCTTCACGCCATGCTGTTGAAATTGTACTGTAATCTTCGCGTCATCCCCATCCCCTTCGCGACGAAACACGATTCCTTCCCCGTACTTCGGGTGCCGAACCCGCGAACCCTGCTTCAGCCCGGTCTTACCTGTGGGTTCCGGAATATCCAGCTTTGGCCGCGAAACCTTCTGTCCACGCCCCGCAAAGAAGCTCGCAATATTGTCGATTGAGCCGCTCCTGGCCCCACTCCCAGCTCCGCTCCCAGTCCCGCTTCCGCCCGCCTTCCCGCCAAACTTACCCCGGCTGCCCGCGCCTCCAGACGACGCACTCTGATCCTCATCCTCGTAGCTATAGTGCCTCTCACCGGCCTCAGCATTTGCTCCCCCGCCAAACCGGTTTGCCTTCGGATAAGGAGTCGAATAAAGCCCCCCACGTCCGGACCCGTAACCATATTCTGACCCGGAAAACTGAGGCCGCGCCGCCGGACTTCCGAGGTCCTCAACCAATCGGCTCGGCACCTCCTCCAGAAACCGCGAAGCGATGCTCTGCTCCGGCATATCGTTTCCGTACCGCCTCCGATACCGAGCCCTCGTCATCACCAGCGTATCCATGGCACGCGTCATTCCCACGTAGCAGAGCCGCCGCTCCTCCTCCAGGCCAGCCGGCTCCATAATCGTCCGCCCACTCGGAAACAGTCCTTCCTCCATTCCCGTCAGGAACACCAGCGGAAACTCCAGACCCTTAGCCGCATGAAGCGTCATCAGCGTCACTCGCGCCTCTTCGCTATAACTGTCCGCATCGCTCACCAGCGCAGCATGGTCAAGAAACTCATGTAGCGTTTCTCCACGCTCCTGCGCATCCTGAGCAGCATTCGCCAATTCCTTCAGGTTCTCAATTCGCGAAAAACTCTCCGGCGTAGCCTCTTCTTCCAGCGACCGGATATATCCACTCCGATCATTCAAAAACTTAATCAACTCAGGCAGAGTAGCCGGGTCACCAGGCTTGCGAAACGCTGGTTTCTCGTCACTCACGTAACCGGGTGCCCCATCTTCGCGGCCGCTTTTGGACGCTAAGGTGGGTTTGCCGCCGCGACTCTCTTTCAACACCACCGGAGCAAACGGATTGAAGCTCGCGGCATCGATCCCATGCAAGGCATCGGAGTCAGTGGAGTTCTCCGCAGCAATCGTAGAAATCTCTTCCGTGGGGCCAAAATCAAACCCAAAATTAAAGCTCGTATCGAACGAAGTATCCGCTTCAGCGGCTTCTTCAAGCGGCTCTTCCGACGAATCATCGCCAAACGCTCCAACATCGAACGAAGCATCCAAATCAGAAGATGCATCCGCAACATCCGCGCTCAACTTCTCCGCAAACTCCGGCCCCAGCATCGCCCGCGCATCTTCAATCAACCGCCGGAAGCTCCCCAACGCAGACAACGCCCGCGGAGGCAACAGCTTGTCTTCAATCGCTTTGCCGATCGCATCCCACGTGCTCATCCCTGAAGCAAGCGCCATCCGCTCCAGCGTCTCCATCGTAGTCTTGCCGATCCCACGCGGCGGCGAATTGACAACCCGATTCAGTGCAATCGAGTCATGCAGATTCTGCACCAGCTTCAGATAGCTAAGAATGTCCTTTACCTCAGCGCGGTCATAGAAGCTGAAGCCTCCTACCATGTGGTACTGAATTCCATACCGTCGCAACGACTCTTCCACCAATCGCGACTGAGAGTTCGTCCGGTACAGCACAGCGCATCGCGGTGTATCTTCCTGCGCTCCTGCCTCACGCAGATACTTCCGAATTCGGTCCGCCACAAACAGCGCCTCATTCTCGCCATCGGGAGCCTCATAGTATCCAATCAGGCTTCCGCCCTCACGCGCGGTCCAAAGATTCTTGCCCTTGCGCTGCGTATTCTGCGAGACAACAGCACCAGCGCCCTCCAGAATCACCTGCGTCGATCGATAATTCTGCTCCAGGCGAATCGTCTTCACATCCGGAAAGTCTTTCTCAAAATCGAGAATGTTCTTGATATCGGCGCCGCGCCAGCTATAGATCGACTGGTCTTCATCACCCACCACGCAGATATTCTTATGCGACCCAGCCAGCAGCTTCATCAACTCATATTGCGGACGATTCGTATCCTGATACTCATCGATCATCACGTATTGGTAACGGCGGTTGTATCTTTCTCTTACCTCGGCGCTCGACTTCAACAGCCGAACCGTCTCCAGCAGCAGATCGTCGAAGTCCAGTGCATTCGCCTTGAACAATTCCTTCTTGTAGATCTCGAAGATGTGCGCAATCTTCTCCTCCATGGGATTCGTCGAAGCGAGAAAATACTCCTGCGGATCGATCATGTGGTTCTTCGCCCATGAGATTCGACCCAGTGCGACCCTCGGCTTCAGACTCTTGTCATCAATCGCCAACCGCTTCAAGGCTGCCTTCACCACGGCCTGTTGATCGGTCTCGTCATAGATTGCAAATGTCTTCGTCAGCCCCACGCCGTTCACACGCAGAGCTTCAATATCTCGTCGCAGTACACGCACACAAAAGCTGTGAAACGTAGACAGCATCGGCTTAGCGAGCGAGCTGTGCCCCAAAATCTTATCGACGCGCTCGGCCATCTCTTTTGCCGCTTTATTTGTAAACGTCACCGCAAGAATAGAGTCCGCAGGAACCCCACGCTCCTGTATCAGGTAAGCGATGCGATGCGTAATCACCCGTGTCTTGCCGCTGCCGGCTCCAGCCAGCAGAAGCACCGGTCCGTCTACCGAGCGGATGCCGTCCTGCTGCTGAGGATTCATATTTTCTAAAAGTTGACTCAACTCGATACACACTCCATTAACTATCTTAAGCGTCGATCCTGTGAGCCTCCTAATCGCACAGTCTCTCGTCCCAGATCCTCAGCCTCTCATCCCATCTTTATTCTCTCCGTCACATTGACGACCGTAATTCACGCAACATCAACGTTTCTATGGAACCTTCTTCGTCTAAGTCTCGTACTGCATATCAACGCTGAGATCTCTGAACCATGGCAGAGAGCCCCTCGTTGAAATCTGCTAACGCTGGGAGTTATCCATGAAACGTCTCAACTCACTCGCTGCTATCGTCGTCGCTATCTCTGTGCTTGCGCCATCGGTTGCCTTCGCGGCACCAGCCAGCATGAATGTCGCGGCAAACGCAATGTTCGCGAAGACGAAGACAATTCATTTCAAGCTTCTCAACGACTCAAGCTCTGCCATGGAATTTAAAGTCGGCGATAACGTCGTGAAGCTCGACGCCGGCAAATCACTCATCGTCAATCTCCCCGTTGGTGCACGCGTTCTCTGTAGCACCGCGACTCCGCTTCATGAGTCTGGTTCCGTCATCGCCGAGGTAACAGATTCACTGAACGGAGCTATTGTCCACGTCAAATAACCGTCCTTGTTGGCCGCTGACATCAATTGCAGCGACTGGCATGCTTCCAACTCCTCGACCGCGCTCACGGAACAGCGGTCGCTATCTTCGGTCGCAATAAAAACCTCAGGAGCTGTCATGAAATCTCGCAACTTTGTCATCACTGCCGCTGTTGTCGCAGCTATGGTAACGCCACACATCGTTTATGCAACGCCCGTAAACTTTCATTCACCTCTGAATGCGATGTTCGCGAAAGAAAAGACGGTGAAGCTCAGCCTTAAGAACGGCTCTGGTTCTTCTGTCGAAGTGAAGGTCGGCGAAGAAGTCATGACGTTGACCGCCGGTCAGGCCGTTAATCTCAATGTGCCAGTCGGAACCCGCATTGTTGCCAACACGGATACCGCCACAGTAAAAGCAGGCACGCTCATCGCACAGGTCTCGAAAGAACTGAGCGGATCAGTCGTTACTCTCAAGTAGTCCCACGCAAGTTTCGCTGGCCGGGTGGTGATACCAGGACGCGTTTACACCTTGTAAAGGCGTCCTGGTATCCTCATCACAGATGATTCACAACATAGCCGTCTTCTGCGCCTCGGCCAACGGAAACAATCCTATCTACCGCGAAGCAGCCGAAAAACTCGGCCGCACTCTCGCCGAAAAAAACATCGGGCTTATCTATGGCGGAGCTACCGTGGGCCTCATGTCTGCTGTAGCAGAGTCTTGTCTCACCGCTGGAGGTCGCGTCGTAGGCGTCATCCCAGAGGTTTTGGTCGATCTCGAGGTTGCCCACCATGGCATCACCGAGCTCCACATCACCGACACCATGCACACCCGCAAGGCCCTCATGGGCGAAAAGGCCGACGCCTTCCTCATCCTTCCAGGTGGTTTTGGAACCTTCGAAGAGATGTTCGAAGTCCTCGCTTGGCAGACTCTCAAGCTTCACCAGAAACCCATCGTTCTGCTCAACATCAACGGCTTCTACGACCCGCTCCTGGCCTTCCTCGATCACTGCGTCGTCGAAGGCATGCTCAAACAAAAAAACCGCAAGATTCTCCTAGTCGCGGACACTGTTGAAGAAGCGCTTGTACAACTGTGCGCCTGACGTTGTCCAGTAGCCATACATAGCCTAGGCAGTCAAGGCTGTCTGTCGCAGACTCTGCGCGATCCCATCCCAGAGCGCCAGTCGCATTCGTAACGCGATCTCTGCCGCTTCTGCGGCCTCCTGCCACTTCACGCCATCTGTCCCGCAGAGTTCGCTGATCATCCTTAGCGCCATCGGCCCATGTTCGTCGCCATCTACCTCGATATGCCGCTCCAAATACCACCGCAGCGTCTGTAGCCGTCCTGACAATCTCTCGTCCTGATCGCGAATAAACCAACGAAACATATCCGGAATAAGGTCCTCGCGACCGAAGGTAAACGCCGCTGCAATTTCATGCAGCTTCCCGCGTTCAATGCACTCGAATGTGCCTTGTACGAATTGCTGTGCCGCGGCAGGCGCGCCGCTTCGACTCAGCGCACTCGCCCATCCCCTTCCGTCTTCGAGTTCGCGTACCAGGTTATCGATGGCAAACGTATCCGCTCCACACTCCTGCATCGCAAGCCGGTAAAGTTCGAAGTGGCTCACTGCCCGTCCTCGATACAGGTCGCTCTCTTCTCCTAGAACAATCTCATTCACGAGTCGCCGGCTCTCCGGAAATTTACTCGGTGTCCACGGCACATCGATGCACGTTACTTCTCTTTGCAGCGCTTTGAGCAGCGACATGAAATCCCAGACCGCAAACACATGCGACTCCATAAAGACATGCAGATCGTCAATCGTCTCCATCGCCGCATACAGTCGATGTCCCGCCAGCTTTGCGTATAAAGGCCGCAGCCGCTCGGAGAGCATCTGCAACTCTTCACTCTGTCTTGTTCCTGTCATAACCCTTTCACCTTCTCGACACACACATCACATTGGCAAACACGCCGCAAATACTCCCAAGAGTAGATCCCACTCTCGTGCCCATCCGTCCACTTGAACTTCAAGGCATACTTGCCCACAGGGATCACCTCCAGCGGCCGCACCGGAGCCTCATACATCACCAGCAGTGTCTGAGGCTTAGGCTTCGCTGCTCCCACCGGGCGCCCTGTTTTATCACGCTCCTCATGGCACGTCGCGCACGGGCACGCGTTCCGCAACCATGCGAAATTCCACCCACTGTGGTGTCCATCCTTCCAGTCGATCTCAACCCCAGTACCCTCGGTCTTCATCACCCGGACCTTCTTTGGTGTTACCGCATCGGCTGGCAGCCGCTCTTCTTCCGCCATCTCACGATGCGCCTGTTCCGCATTCACGATCCTGATACCTTCGTGACTCATATCTGCCTAACCTCCTTCATCGCCTCGCGGTCATAGCGAAGCTTCAGCACCAGAATGCTGATCGACAGCACGAACGTCACAGCATTGGCCGCCGTAACCGGCTTTGAGTGCGTAAGCAGGCCATAGGTCAACCACAACGCAGTTCCCATGGAGAAGACGGAAAACATTCCCAGCGAGATCTCCCTCGCCGATCGCAGCCGCACCACACGAATCAACTGCGGCAGAAAAGCCACCGTAGTGCACGTAGCTGCTATGTAGCCGATAAAGTCGATCGTGTCCCGCCCTACCATCCATTCCTCCAGAAAAAACACGCGGCTGTACTAGGCCAATCACCACGGCATACAGACAAGCCGCCAGAACCATCTTCCATTCTATCGACTTCCGCTCACGCTCATCGAGCGCACGAATCAGCGCGTATCAAAATCCAAGGAGCTAATCCAGGGAGCGAAGGCAAATAGTGAATACTCCAGTCCTAAAATCCGTTTGTCCGTGATATCCGCGGTTGGCATTCCTAAACCGGCATCGTCGGCGTCGCTTCAATCAACTTCCGCGTGTATTCATGCACCGGAGCATCGCAAACCTGCTCACACTCACCCAACTCCACTAACCGTCCCCGCTGCATCACGGCCACCCGGTCGCACAGATACCGAACCAACGGCATCGAGTGCGAGATAAACAAATAAGTTAGCCCATAACTGCGTTGCAAATCACGCAACAGATTCACCACCTGCGCCCCCACACTCACATCCAGCGCACTCACTGGCTCATCCAGCACCAGAAACTCCGGCCTCAACGCCAGCGCCCGCGCAATATTAATCCGTTGCCGCTGCCCTCCGCTGAACTCATGCGGATATCGATCCAACGCCGAATCATCAAGATCGACCTCAACCAGCATCCCCACAAGCCGTTCTTTCGAAACCTGACTCCCCAAACCATGAATAGCAAACGGCTCCGCCAGAATCTCCCTCACTCGCATCCTTGGATTCAGAGCAGCGAATGGATCCTGAAACACAATCTGCATCTTCCGCCGCATCTCTCTCATCTTGCTCGAACTGGCGGCCAGCAGATCCACCCCTCCATACCGCACCTCTCCCGCCGTAGGCTCAATCAGGCGCAGCAGCATCCGCGCCACCGTACTCTTGCCGGAGCCCGACTCGCCCACCAGCCCCATCGTCTCTCCGCGCCGAATCTCAAACGACACGTCGTCGACAACACGCGCCCCCGCGCCATACTCCTTTACCAGTCCCCGCGCTTCCACCAACAAATCCATCCCCATAGCCGGATGCTACCATCCTGAAACAGGAGCAGATCTTGTCGACCCAACCCGCTTCAAACCTCGCTGGTAAAACCGCCCTCGTTACTGGGGCTAGTGCGGGCATAGGTTGGGCGACTGCGATCGCTCTCGCCCGCCACGGAGCCAACATCGTCGTCACCGCTCGCCGAGAAGATCGCCTGCGTCAACTATGCGAAGAGACCAAATCCTTCGGCTCCCACGCAATCTTTCATGCAGGCGATGCTGCTGAAGAATCAACAGCACAACAAACCATCGCTCTCGCCATCAAAGCATTCGGACATCTCGACATCCTCATCAACAACGCCGGAGCAGGGAACTACAAGAACCTCGTCGACACCTCAGCAGAAGACTACGACGCTCTCATGAACGCAAACATGCGCTCTGGCTTCCTTTTCTCGCGCTACGCCGTCCCGCACATGATCGAGCAGAAGAGCGGCACCATCCTCTTCATCTCATCGGTTGCGGGGCTCCAGGGAGCGCCCGGCGAATCCGTCTATTGCGCCACCAAGTTTGCCCAATCCGGATTCGCGCAGTCGCTCGACGCCGAGCTTCGCAAACACAACATCAAGGTAGGCACCATCTTCTCCGGCGGTGTCAAAACCGCGTTCGCGATAGGCCACGGCCGCACCGAAGAAGGCATCCGCAACTCCAGGATGATGGATCCCGCAGAAGTAGCGGAAGCCATCGTCTTCGCCTGCCTCCAGCCACCGAATATCCGTATCCCACAAATGACCGTCCGGCACATGGGCTAACAGCTTCAGTCCATCTTTGGATGCATCCGATGAAACCCTGTAGCCTCCTGATAAGCCCGCGCAAACGCCGCCAAACGAGCATCCGAGTACAACCCTCCTAAAAACGTAATCGATACCGGCGTCCCAGGCCCACCCACATTCTCCCGCCCCCCATCCTCATCGCTCTCCGGCTTTGGAGCGTCCTCTCCGCGAACTCCATTCGGCACAATCACCGCCGGATGCCCCGTCAGGTTCGTCCCCGAAAGCTGCGCGCCGCCGCTCGGTGTCACAATCACATCGACCTCGGCGAATAGCTTCTCCATCGCCTCAATCGCCAGCATCCGAGCACGTTGTGCCTGCACATAATCCACCGCCGAATAAAGCCGTGCAATCCGAAATTGATTCGGCCAGTCGCCACTCTTCTGTCCCGTCAGCAGCGTATCCCTACCGCTCAACGTCAGCTCATCAAAAGCCGCCGCAGCCTCGGCTCCAAGCACCGGCGTAATATCCCCAAAGTGGTAACCCTTCGGCATTGCCACGGGAATCAACGTTACTCCCATCTTCCGTAGTGCAGCTAAGGAAGCCTGCCCATACTTCGCATCGTAGCTCTGCCTTGCAAAATCTCTCTTCTGCGCATCTTTCGCATCCTTCGCAAGCGTCGGCATCTCGAACTCACTATTCAGATACCCCACCCGCAGCTTCTTCCAATCGAACTCCGCATCCCAGTTGAAGGCTGCATCCTTCACGCTCCGATCGTGCCCATCCGGCCCATAGATCGCACTCATCACCAATGCACAGTCTTCAACGCTACGGCAGATCGGCCCAATCTTATCCATTGTCCACGTCAATGCCATCGCACCCGTCCGCGGTACAAAGCCAAATGTGGGCCTTAGTCCGGTCACACCGCACCGCGTACTCGGCGAAGAGATAGAACCCAGTGTCTCCGTACCAATCCCGAACCCCACACACCCAGCCGCTACCGCACTCGCGCTGCCCGCCGAAGACCCACTCGATCCCTGGCGCGAATTCCACGGATTCCGCGTCCGCGCTCCAAACCACAAATCCCCCTGAGCTAACGCGCCCATCGTCAGCTTCGCCACCAACACCGCTCCCGCAGCATCCAGTCGTTCCACCACGGTCGCATCATAGTCAAAGCTCTGCGTCTCAAATCCCCCGGCTCCCCACGTAGTCGGATATCCCTTCACCGCCAGCAAATCCTTCGCTCCCCACGGAATTCCATGCAGTGGCCCACGATACTTCCCAGCTGCGATCTCTCTATCCGCTGTCGCTGCACTCGCGAGAGCCCGCTCCTCAGTCAGCGTAATCACAAAATGTAACCGTGGGTCGTACTTTTTCAATCGCTCCAGATACATCTTCGTCAGCGAAACGGAAGTCACCTTCTGCGTCTTTACCAACTCCGCCAATTCACGCACCGAAGCAAACGCCAGGCTCTCTGAGCCAGCAGAAGCTAGCGCCGTAACATCCGGAGCCGCACTCATCCGCATCGGCTTCCGTTGTTTCTCCAGCACTATCCCCGCCGGAACCGGATCGAACACAAAAGCAGGAGCCACATTATTTGGAATCTTCATAGTACGAATCACAGCCACAGAATCCCGTTGCTTCGTCAGCCCCTCCAGCATCATCGTCTTCTGTTCAGCCGTCAGAGAAACTCCGGCAATGGCAGCAGCAGCATCGATCATCTCAGGCGTAATCTTTGCCATCTCATGTGCTTCCGCACTAGGCGTAGCCGAACTCTGCGTCTGTGCCGCCATACCAAACAAAACTCCAGGCAGCAGTGTTGGACCCAGTCCTACCGCCGAGCACACGCCAAGAAACCGCCGGCGCGAGGCCGTCATAGAAGAAATCTGTTCACTCATCCCCGCATTATTGCATGCTCGAACAGGCCCGGCTTGTAGAGAAACCGGTTGGGCTAAGCCCTGTGCGGATTACGAAATATCACTAACAGGCGTCGCTTGGCGAGAGATTTATTTCGAGGCAGGCTCCGGTCCTAATGACGCAAGACCTCCAGATGTCTGCGTCTGTTGCAGCAACCGATATCCGTCTCGAGTCCGGATGTGGTATTTCTGCATCTCCTTGCCGGCAAGTTTCACCGTAATCGCGCGCCAGCCGTGGTTGGCGTTAGGCTGCGGGTAGTAGCTGATCGCATAGAGGTGCGCCAAGTCTTCACGGATCGAATTGAACGCTTGCTTCTCATCTCTCCAATCTTTGGAGAAGTAAGCCTTGCCTCCTGTCGCTTTGCTCATGCGCTCAAAGACAGCAGCCGAAACCGGCTCAGTCTCTGCCTCTCGCGTACTGATCATGTAAATGATCGTCCCCGTTGACTGCGCCAACTCCGCGACATCTTCCGGTGGAACCAGGCTCGCGTTGTCAGGACCATTGGAAAACACCACGATTGCTTTGCGTCCCGTCAGCGGAGCTGCATCTTTGACGGTCATCAGGAGGGAGTTGTACAGCGCTGCGTCATCTCCCGCGACCGTGTTCCGAACGCCCCGCAAAACCTGATAACGGTCCGATGTAAGCGTAGCTACGCGCGAGAGATCGCGGCTATACGAGTACAACGCGACTTTACTCACGCCTTCCAGAGAACGAATGAAGTCTGCGATAGCATCCTGCGCGAACACGAATCCGCGATACATGTAGTTGCTCGTATCGAAAAGAATGAAAACATTTGATCCGGCTACTTGCGGGGCAGCGATCGTCGCGTCTCCTCCGGAACTCGCCGTCTCGGTGGGGGCGGCAGGAACCATGGATCGGCTGTTCGATGGACTGACGTTGATCAGTCTGCGGGTGGGTTCGTTGCCTTCCTCGAAGGTTGCAATCTTCTCTGGAATCTTGTCCTCGACGATTGTGAAATCTTCGGGACGAAGGCCGCTAACATAATTTCCCTTGCGGTCTGTTACGGCTACGCTAAGCTGCACCAGAACGACGTTCACGTGAATCCGTGATGCATCCTCCTGCGCTACGGCACCCCCACCTCCGGAGAAGGGAAACGCAGCTAACCAGAACAATAGAAAGCATCGCTTTGTCATAGATCCCCTATTGTGTGTTGCCATCTCTCACCGTCCGCTCTAACGATGTGGTGTTCACTCCTGCTGGAGGTACTGTTTTTCCCCGCCGAAGTTCATCTCCGGTCTCCTGCATGGCGCGCAGCATAGCCGGCCAATCTTCCAACTCAGTAGCAAAAATCTTTGCTGTCATCCGCCGCGTCAGTTCAGGGACAAGGCGATTCAGCATCACCGGCGAATAGCCCATCTCATCCGCCAGTCTGGCCCAGTACAGATTGCCCGACTCCCACGACTCAGCGAACAACCGGCTCGAATAGCCTCCAAAAAAGGGAAACGGTTTGACGTTTAGCAACTCGAGCGTGTTCGTTCGAGCCAGTGTCGGATGTGGAACCCCAAAGTCCTTCGCTATACGTTCAGAGCTGGTCTCTGCCGGAGCCTGACGTAAAAGATCGTCGAGTTGTTGCCCCGCCGGCCCCATGCTCACCGCCTCTGCGGGATATCTTCTTCTAAACTCTGCAGCCAGATAAAAAGTCTCCGCAGGCATCATCCGCGCCATCATCGTTGCGGGTGCCTCCCCTTGTGCCAGTGCCTGTTCCGTCTGTTCCGCTCGACGCGGCGCCATGCGGTCCGACAAAATCTCGATCACCTTGCCTCGCACCGCAGCGTCCTTCTCCGATACAGTCAAAATCTCTTCACCCGCCCGCTGATAAAGCGCGACCGCATGAAGTTCGTTGGGGCTTACTGTCCACCAGCGTGGAAGCGTTGCGCTCACAATAAGGTCCGGCACCAGTTCCTTCCAGACCAGTGCCTGAATGTTCTCTGGTGCAATAAAATCCTGTTCCGTCATTGCCAGCGCATAAGACATGTCAGTCAACGAGCCCATCAGATACGCGCCGCCACCGGCAGGCGTACCCACCCCCAGCAGCACCGGAGCACGCCATGTTCGTTCCGGGTTAACCATCGATACGCCAGAGAAGTCGTGCGCCCGCACAAATAGCGGATGGTTATGAAGAATCTGGGCACCCGGTGGCTCATAGTAGGCGTAGTTCAAGCCCACCAGCGTATCTCTCAGGAACGGCGCGAGCTGGCCTCGAGCCGCATCCAGTTGTGCGCGCGAACCGGGATTTTTAATCACCTTCGAAAGGTCGGTCTGTACCTGCAGCTCCGCGTGGTGTGTGCTGTAGACTCTCGGCGCCCAGTCGATCTTCTCATTCTTGGTAAAGATCGCGCGAGGCATCTCGAACTCGCGCAGCTCTCCAGCCAGCGCGAGCATCTTTGCATCTCCCGGATGCCCTTGCGCCATCTCATTGAACCCGTTGCCAAGCGCGAAGAGCGTATCGAGCGATACCAGTCGTTGATCGGCCAGTACTGCCCGAATCCTCTCGGCCAGTTCAGCATGAACACGCTGGCCTTCCGCGCTCTCCTGTCTCGGGCCCGCCAGCAACTCGACGAGCTCATCCTGTGTGCTGTCTGCCTTGGCGCCTGCCGCAACCAGCACCTCTCCCAACGAGCGATGCGCGGCATCGAAGAGCTGCGTCGGCGAAGTAACTTTGGCGAAAGGATCAATCATCTTCTGCCAGGATGCATCCTGCACGCTGCTTGGAATCTCTCCCTGCCGCGCAAGAATCTGCCAGAGCCCAACGTTGGCCTGGAAAGCCCCCAATGTATTTCCGCGCAGCGTCTGGTTTGAAATTCCGTCAATCGCACTTGCAACCGTCAGAAAGCGCTCAATGGACGCATCACTCAAATCCGGAAATTCAGAAAAGATCAGATACCATGTGCCGTATTGTTCAAATCGGTTCGCCATCAACGTCACCGTTTCCGGCGAGAGACGCCGATCGCTGGGCCGTTTGTTGTCCAGTTCACTCAGCATCAGATAGATCTGCAATGGCCCGACATCGTTGTCCCTCCGCGACAAGGCCGTCATCGCTTCTAGAAACTGCTCAGGTTTGTCCCAGTTGTTGAGAGACTTACTCAGTTCGTGAACGGCGTCGGAAGAAGATTTCTGACGGAAGATCTGTTTCCAAACCACAAGGTTCCCGGGAATGTGTGGTCCACCATCAGGCTCCCATTCCAAACGGGTAAACAGAACCAGCAGGTCTGGCGCCTGCCGAAATACGCCTCTCGTCGGCTTCCGTTTAATTTCAGGCGATCGAAACGCCTCGTACAAACGCCTCATCCGCGGTGCTTCAGTAAAGTGCTTCTGTTGCTCCACGCTGATCCGTGACAGAACATCGAAGTACACCGCCAGCCAACCCTCATCCTTCGAGAGCAATCGTGGAACGAACTCTGCTGGTGCGCTCGGACTCGCGCCCACCATCTCCTTCCAGACCGGCTCAGCGCTTGCTCCGCCCGGAACCACCACGCGTCCCGACCGAATAGAAATCTGACCGCCGTAAAAATCAAGAGTAGCTGCATGCGGAAACAGCGCCTTCAGACCAGGTGACTGATGCAATGCCTCCCGTGTCTCAGCATCCTGCTTGGACAACGCCCAATAGAGGCGCGACACCTCTGGATCGTTGATCAGCACCTCGACCATATCTCCGGCGCCGTGTTTTTTCCCCGGGTTCAGGCCGATCCAATCGTTTTCGTCAAACAGCACTGGAACGCGGGTAACCGGATACGCATAAGTGAACGGCGTCCCGTCCTGCAGCGCCGTCTCGAGCTCCGTAAGAGGGAATCCCGAGTCAATCGTAAGAAAGGCTCTATCTGGATTCGCGGTCTCCAGATAGACCGTCTTCTCGCCGCATCCCTGTATTCGGTATCCGAGAATCCGAACCAGCGTGCCTGCATCGTCACAATTCCTCACGCGAATCGTTTTGCTCGACCCCGCCAGTATTTGTAGCTCTCTCGCCTGCTGTACATACCGTTCCAGCAGAATCAGGTACTCGGTTGCATTGCCTTGCTGATAGCCCTGCATGTAAACGTTGCGAGCCAGCAACGGCAATACATCGTCTGCAGACACTTTTTGACTGATGGCAGCCATGCGCATAAATGACCGCAATGGCCCGGGAATGGACACCATTTGAACTATCGGAGGCTCCGTCGGCGTCTTCGCGGTATTCGGTTGATCAGCGGACGATACTGCCCAGGCCACCCCACTGCACGAGACGGCAGCGCAAAGACATAGGCCAAGAAGGGACGGTCCAACAACGGCGAACGGACGAAGGGAAGTCTTCATCGCTGCACCCTCAATCAGGCTTGTCGATAGCTATAGCCCAGCGGGAATACTCTACTCCCAATCTGCGGAGATTTGCTAGAGATACTAGCGAATGTTCATCGTATAAATCCACCTGGGACGCGAATTGCAATTTATTTGTCACTGGACCGTCTAAATCCCGTCATGAAGTCCACGTCAATAAATTGCAATCAACCTTCGGCATCAAAGATGATGCCGTCCGAGTGCATTTTCGTGATGCTATGTGTCCTAAATAGCTAAAAATGCACAAAGAGGGCCACCGTCATCAGACGGTTGGCCCTCTTTTTTACGCTGCGAAAAAGTTTGAACCTTATATATCCAGGTTCTTCACATCCAGAGCATTCTCTTCAATGAACTTACGTCTGCTCTCCACATCCTCGCCCATCAGAGTCGTAAAGATCTCCTCGCAGGCTGCAATGTCTTCGAGCTTCACCTGCAGCAGTGTCCGCCGCTCAGGATCCATCGTCGTCTCCCAAAGCTGCGGAGCCGTCATCTCGCCCAGGCCCTTATACCGCTGTACCTGATACTCCTTGCGGCCCTGCTCGATCACATACTCGAACACCTCGCGAGCGGTCTTCTTCTCCACCGGATCCTGCCCGGCCTTACCAGCGCGCTTGCCCGGCTTCGCTTCAAGCGCAGTCCCAGGAGCCGCAGCCGTCTCCGCCACGCCCTCTTCCGACGCAGCCTCCTCAGCCTCATCCGCAGCATCGGCCTTCGAGGCCTTCACCGCATACTCAATCAGGAACGGCCCAACCAGCTGCTCGCGAATCTGCGCATGCTTGCCCAGCATCTGCCGGCTCTCCGCCGTCGAAGCCAGCGTCCAGTCAATCGTCCGAACCGCACCCTGCGCATCCGTGAAGTTCACCGAGTAAACCCTGTGCTCCTCATCCAACTCCACATCGCCGACATGTTTGAACTGGTACGTCTTCCGCAGCGTCTCCAGTCGCGTCCGCATCTCTTCCAGCTTCACGGGAGTCTCAAAGTCCGCCCGCTTGGCCGGCTCCTTGCCCTCGTGCGAGAACAGCTCCGCAAACGCCTGCGTAACCTCTTCGTTCCGCAACCGCTTCTGCACTTTGTCGAAGAACCCGAGGTAGTCATTCAACTGCCCCATGAACTTCGTCAGCGCCGCACCTTCCAGCCTCGACCCACCTTCGCCATACCGAATCACCATCCCATCGGAGGCACGCTTCACCATCACGGACACATACTCGCGGTCATCCTTGATGTACTGCTCAAACTTGCCCTTCTTGATGCGATACAACGGCGGTTGCGCAATATAAACATGCCCACGCTTGATCAACTCCGTCATATGACGGAAGAAGAACGTTAACAGCAGCGTACGAATGTGCGATCCGTCGACGTCGGCATCGGTCATCAGAATCAGCTTGCCGTACCGTAGCTTCGTCGCATCAAAATCATCCTTGCCGATGCCGCAGCCTAGCGCCGTAATCATGGCGCGAATTTCTTCGTGACCCAGCATCTTGTCGTACCGGGCCTTCTCAACGTTGAGAATCTTACCCTTCAACGGCAGAATCGCCTGGAACTTACGGTCACGCCCCTGCTTCGCAGTACCGCCTGCGCTCTCACCCTCGACCAGATACAGTTCGCAACGGTCAGGCTGCCGCTCAGAGCAGTCCGCCAGCTTACCCGGCAATCCACCGCCATCCAGCGCGCCCTTACGCCGAGTCAGGTCGCGAGCCTTACGCGCAGCCTCACGAGCCCTCGCCGCATCGATCGCCTTATTGATGATCTTCTTCGCGACCGAAGGATTCTGCTCCAGAAACGCGCCAAGCCGCTCATTTACAAACGCCTGCACCGTCCCGGCGATATCCGAGTTCAGCTTGCCCTTCGTCTGCCCTTCAAACTGCGGCTGCGAAAGCTTCACACTGATAACGACCACAAGCCCTTCGCGAACGTCATCGCCGCTAAGGTTCTCCTTCACATCCTTGAACAAGCCCAGCGACTGCCCCGCCGCATTGATCGTGCGCGTCAACGCCGTCTTGAAGCCCGAAAGATGCGTTCCGCCATCGACCGTGTTGATGTTGTTCGCAAACGTGAACACCGTCTCGGAGTAAGCGTCGTTATACTGCAGCGCTATCTCCATGGCCACGTTGTCACGCTCGGCCTCCATGTAGATCGGCTTATCGTGCAGCACCTGCTTGCCCTTGTTGATGTGCTTGATAAACTCCGCAATCCCGCCCGCGTATTTGAACTCCTGGTGCTTACTCTCGCCGGTCTTCGCGTCCGTCGTGCGCTCATCGGTCAGGTGAATCTCAAGCCCCTTGTTCAGGAAGGCCAGCTCACGCAACCGCTGCGCCAGCGTGTCGTAGTTGAACTCGGTCACCGTAAAGATCGACTTGTCCGGCAAAAAGTGAATCTTCGTTCCCTTGCGCTTGCTCGGGCCCATCTTGCGCAGCTTGCTGATCGGAGCGCCCTTCGAATAGTCCTGCGTCCAGGCGTGCTCATCGCGCCAAATCTCGACGTCGAACTCCTCCGACAGAGCGTTCACGCAGCTCACACCCACGCCGTGCAGTCCACCCGAAACCTTGTAGTTCGAAGCATCGAACTTGCCGCCCGCATGCAACATGGTCAAAACCACCTGCACCGCCGGCATCTTCTCGCCGTTGATCACCTTGTCATCAACCGGAATTCCTCGCCCGTCATCGACCACGGTAATCGAGTTATCCACGTGGATCGTCACATCGATCCGCGTCGCGTGGCCACCCAACGCCTCGTCCACCGAATTGTCCACCACCTCATACACCAGGTGGTGCAATCCCTGCTCACCCGTCGAGCCGATATACATCGCCGGGCGCAAACGAACCGCAGCCAGTCCTTCGAGAACCGTAATGTTCTCCGCAGAGTATCCGCCGCCTTCCTTCTTCGGGGCGTCGCTGGTTGCATTAGGCTGCTGTTCCAAAAGGTCGGTTTCGGTGGGGATTGCCGTAGTTGCCATGTAGCTCCTGAAAGTCCTTGAAAACCCCCGGGCACCCTGCGACTCGAAGCTCGCGAAAGACCGCGTCAATCAAGCACTTTGCACTGGTTCGACCGGGGTTTTCAGTAGCTTAAGTATAGCACGAAAGAGCCCTCGCAGAGCGCCCCCGATCCCACCTCGGTACCCCTCCCAACCCCCCTGTTTTCTGCCACATTGCCATAAATACGGGTGCCCCATCCTTCGCGTCTTTTGCGAAGGGTGGGGTATCGTGCGAATGGGGTCCCCGGCCAGCTTGCTGGCTGGGGCAAGCAGCACGACCGCTTTCTTCCAGCCCCGGCTCAAAACTCATGTACTAACCGTCGTCTCAATCCCAATAAAGTGAACCATTTATAAATAAATTCCCGAAATTCCTCAGCAAAATCGAATGTCAAGTCCCCAAACCCCATAAACACCAGAAAACAATACAGATCCCCATTGCGTAGGAGTTATCCCCAGCCCGCTATAATAAAACTAGAGATAAAAAATCCCCGGCCAAAAAACCGGGGATTTCACATTAAAACCCATAACCCTTTTAGAAAGACGAATTTGCCTATAACCCATTTAGAATGACGAATTTGCAATCAGGAACCTTTTTATGTTATTGAAAATAAACAGCTTATAGAAAAGATAGTGGGGGGGGGGAGGCCTCTTTAGGAGAGCCGCAGGGAAAACCCCAGAACTGGTATATACTCAGAAGGTTGTCTAAAGCAGCAATTCGTTAGGAATCTCAATGCCAAAGTTGAAGACACACAGCGGCGCGGCCAAGCGCTTCAAGAAGACCGGCACCGGCAAGTTCAAGCGTGGCCAGTCCAAGATGCGCCACATCCTCACCTCGAAGGCCACCAAGACCAAGCGCAAGCTTGGCGGTATCGTTCTGGTCTCCGTGGCGGATTCGCCCAAAGTCGCACGCATGATCCCCTACGCCTGAGTTTTCAGGCAGGGAATCGCCGAGTTTTTCAAGTCAAGCCGCTCCGCGTAAGCTAAAAAGCAAAAACGGGGCAACGGGTCGATCAAAAGCGTCCAGGCCCCTGGAATCAGCGAAAGCGAACTCCACCGAGACTTGAAGTTGCATAGCGAGTGAAGAGGCCACATCGTCGTTCTCACGAGGCTCTTTCGGAACAGACACTAGTTCTTGATTGAGACGAGAATGCGACCCTTACCTCCAGCCGCTTAAACGATGTACGCAAAAGGAGAAGCACGATGCCCCGTGTAAAACGGAGTACAAAACGCAGCGATCGCCGCAAAAAGATCCTCAAGCGCGCGAGTGGTTACTTCCTCACCAAATCAAAGCTTTACCAGGCAGCCCAGGAAGCAGTCGAGCGCGGACTCATGTTCGCCTACACCGGCCGTAAGCAGAAGAAGCGTCAGTTCCGCTCCCTCTGGATCGTCCGTATCGGCGCCGCAGCCAAGCTGAACGGCATGAGCTACTCGACCTTCATCGACGGCCTCAAGAAGGCTGGCAATCAGCTCGACCGCAAGGTCCTCGCCGACATCGCCGCCAACGACGCCGCCGGCTTCACCGCCCTCACCGTGCAGGCTAAGGCAGCCCTAGAGGCCGCCAAGTCCGCAAGGGCAGCAGCTTAGTCAGCAATTACTGTATTGCAAGGAAGAGGCACGGCAACCGCCGTGCCTCTTCTTTTGCTCTAAGAGACATTGTTTTCATTCAAAACTCATAGCTCAACACAGAAAGCCGGTATCCTGTACTCATGTCGACTGCCGAGATACAGCCAATCCAGCAGCAAAGCCTCAACTATGAGCCCGACAAACCCGTAGGTAAAGCCCCGTTCGAGTCCTGGGGACGCTACCCAACCTACGGCGCGAACATCATCCCGCTCCACTGGCAAAGCGACTTTCCCGCCGTCACCAGCGGCCTCCACAACGGAGTCCTGCCCGTGGGGATGGGCCGCAGCTACGGCGACGTCTGCCTCCTCAAGGACGGCAATCTCCTCGTCACCACCGGCATGAACCGCCTCATCGCCTTCGACCCCGAGACCGGCCTCCTCACCGCCGAAGCCGGAATCACCCTCGCGCAGATCCTCGACTTCGCCGTCCCCCGCGGTTTTTTCCTGCCAGTTTCGCCCGGCACAAAATACGTCACTCTCGGCGGCGCTATCGCCAACGACATCCACGGCAAAAACCACCACGTCGCCGGAACCTTCGGCTGCCACATCACCCAGTTCGAGCTCGTCCGCTCCGACGGAACCCACAAGCTCTGCTCACCCACGGAAAATGCCGATTTCTACGGCGCAACCATCGGAGGCCTTGGCCTCACCGGCTTCATCTCCTGGGCAACATTGCGCCTCAAGCCCATCGCCTCCCGCATGATCGACTACGAGGGCATCCAGTTCCACGGCATCGACGAGTTCCTCGACCTCACTAACCAGAGCAAGGACATCGAGTACACCGTAAGTTGGGTCGACGTCACCTCCACCGGCCGCAACTTCTGCCGCGGCATCTTCATGCAGGGTGATCACTCGACGAAGAAGGACGAACTCAAACCTTCGCCCGAGCCCAAGCTAGTCTTCCCCTTTGAAGCTCCCGGCTTCGCCCTCAACTCCCTCAGCGTCAGCCTCTTCAACACCGCCTTCTTCCATAAGCAGATCCACAAGCGCGTCGTAGCCCTGCAGGACTACGAGCCCTTCTTCTACCCACTCGACAAGGTCCTCCACTGGAACCGCATGTACGGCAAGAGCGGTCTCCTCCAGTTCCAGTACGCCATCCCCTGGGAGCACGCACGCGAAGGCACAGTAGCGATCCTCAAAGAAGTAGCCAAGTCTGGTCTCGCCAGCTTCCTTGCCGTCCTCAAAGCCTTCGGCGACGTCCCCTCGCCCGGCCTTATGAGCTTCCCTAAGCCCGGCATCACGCTCGCGCTCGACTTCCCCATCAAGCCCGACAAGAGCTTCCCGCTCTTCAACCGTCTCGCCGACATGGTCCTCGAGTACGGCGGCCGCCTCTACCCCGCCAAAGACGCGGCCATGACCGCCGCCCAATTCCAGGCCTTCTACCCCCAGTGGCAGCAGTTCGCGCGCTACCGCGACCCACTCCTGACCTCCAGCTTCTGGGAGCGAGTCACAGGAGAGCATCAGGCGTGAACTCCTGCTTTCTACTCTGGCATACACATACTGTTGACGAAGAGGATGATGACAAACTCATCGGCGTCTATGCATCTCTAACTGATGCGAAAGCTGCAATAGAACGAATAAAAGGTAAATCGGGATTCATAGATCACCCCGACGGGTTTGAGATCGCTGAATATAAAGTCGGTCAGGATCACTGGACAGAAGGATTTACTACTTGGGAAGAGGCTGAAGGAGATTCAAAATGAATGGAAATAGTACAAAAAAAATCCTCGTCCTCGGAGCCACCTCCGGCATAGCCGAAGCTACCTGCCGCATCTGGGCCTCTCAAGGCGCAAGCCTCTTCCTCGTAGCCCGCAATCAGGCCAAGCTCGACGCCGTAGCCACCGACCTCCGCACACGCGGAGCCAGCTACGTCGACACCGCTGTAGCCGACCTCGACGACACCGACCAGCACCCCGCGCTTCTCACCCACGCCATCAACTCGCTCACCGGTCTCGACGTCGCCTACCTCGCCCACGGCATCCTCGGTGACCAGACCAAAGCCGAGCATGACTTCAACACCGCCGCCCATATCCTGCACACCAACTTCATGGCGCCCGTCTCGCTCCTCACCTGGCTCGCCAACTTCTGCGTCCAGCGCCACTCCGGCGTCCTCGCCGTCATCTCCTCAGTAGCCGGAGACCGCGGCCGCAAATCCAACTACGTCTACGGCTCCTCGAAGGCCGGCCTCTCCGCCTTCCTCGGAGGCCTGCGCAACCGCGTAGACCGCGAAGGAGTCACCGTCCTCTCCATCAAGCCCGGTCCAGTCAAGACCGCGATGACCGCCAGCATGAAGGGCAGCGAAAAGTTTGCCGACGTAAACGCGGTAGCCAAATCCATCGTCAGCGCCATAGACGCAAAAAAGGATTCGCTCTACGTTCCATTCCAGTGGCAGCCCATCATGTTCGTCATCCGCAACATCCCGGAACGCGTCTTCAAGAAATTAAATCTTTGATCCGATCCAGTGGATGGTTCAGCCCAGCACTCCCCACCGTCTGCTGTTGCTGAGCCATCTGCTGCTGCCGGGTAGGCGCCGGAGGCTGCTCCGGCATCTGTGTAGCCCTCTCCACCAGCGTCGACCAGTCTTCAGGCACCGGCAGCTCCTGATCCATCGAGAGTATTCCTTCACTCGGTGTAACTCGCACCGCAACAGTCAGTTCACTACCGGCCCGGCCGCGAAATATCCCATGCGTCGGTGGAACATCCGCATAGTCCCGTCCAATCGCCGTGCGGATATGCCTATCGCCTGTCACCAACCAGTTTGTCGGATCGAACCCCACCCATCCCAGGTGCGGAATCAAAGCCTCGATCCAAGCATGCGTAGCCGACCGTACCGAGCGATCCATATCACTCTCGCCATGGAACAAATATCCGCTCACATAGCGACAGGGAATCCGCAGCTTCGACCGCACCAGCGTGATCATAATGTGAGCAAAGTCCTGGCACACACCCGTCCGCGTACCCAGCGCAAGATCAATCGGTGAATCCACCTTCGTCGACTGCGGCTTGTAATCGAAATACTCAAACATCTGCTGATTCAACTGATGCAGCACCATCAAAGGGTCATCCCGGCGACGCACATCAAGATGCGTAGCAAGATGATCGAGCGCCCGCGTAGGTTCTGTGAACTCACTCGGCAGCAGCATCTCCCAGTAATCGCCCTGCTCCACCATCGCATCCAGATCAGCCCATGCATCCGGAGCCAGAAACGCCGGCACCTGCGCCGCCGGATGCACCTCAACCAGTGACTCCGCCACAATCACCAGTTGCGGATGCATCCCCGGTATATCGAAGTGGTGCACATTATTCTGCAGATGATCGCGATAGCTAAAGACCCTGCACCGCGGACTCACCGAAAGATGAAACGACAGGCAGCGCTGGGTAGCGTCGCTCCGCGGATGCATCCGCGTCTCCATCATGCTCTCGCTCACGGGATTGCTGTAGAGAAACTTCGTCAAATGGCGAATCGAATAGTACATCCAGCTTCTCCTTTACCTACCCAGCAAGCGCCGTCTGAATCGAATAGTCCACATACAACTCGTAGATCGTCTCGTGGATGGCTCTGCATTGCACCTGTATGTTTCGCAGATAAGCCACTACATCCTGGTTCAAAATTTCATCCACGCTGCTGTAGCTCAACAGCGCCTGCAACCGCCCGGCCAGCCGAATCAGCGCCTCAGCTCTCTTCTTCGCTGTCTCATCCTGAATCGCCTCCAGCGCGCACTGCAGGCTGTCGATCGAGAAACGCAGCGAGTGCGGAAACTGTTCGTTCAACAGCAGAAACTCCAGAATCCATTCAGGTGTCAGATCTGCGGTATAAACCTTGCAATAAGCCTCAAACGCCGTCGCCGACCGCAGCAGTCCCATCCATTCCAGATACTCCGTGCCCTCCGGAATTCGCTCCGGATGTCCCCACAGGTCATCGTGATAAGCCTCCAACAACATCGCCGTAGCAGAGGCACGCTCGATATACCGACCCACCTGGATAAACTGCCACCCCTCACCATGACTCATCGTCGAGTCCGTCACCCCTTGGAACTGATGCACAGCCTCCATCACACTCTGAAGAAACTCCATCGGCTGGTCTTTGTCAACGAGCAGTCCTTCTGCGTGCAGATCGCTTTGCATCTCAGGCCGCGTCACCTGCAGATACAAGCTATTCAGCCTATGCCATTGCTCCGTCGAGATCTGCTCTCGAACATGTCTCGAGTTTTCCCGCGCCGCAATAATGCACGACACAATCGAAGCCTTATTCGTCGTATCGAACGTCAGCGCCCACGTCAGCGCATAGGGATCGCCAGTCCACTCCGTGTCCTTCGGATTACCCAGTGCCTTCAAAACCCTATGCCACCGATGCTCCGCGCTGGTCGAGCTCTCATCCAGCATCAGATTCAGGTTCACATCCAGCAGCCGCGTCGTATGCTCCGCCCGCTCCAGATACCGGCTCATCCAATACAAACTATCCGCAACACGGCTCAGCATCTTAGCCTGCTTTCTTTTGCGTCGCGCCTACTTCTTGTTTTCTTATTTCGGCGATCATGATCTTGCGCAACGCGGCATTGATTCTCGTTTGATATCCGCGACCATCCCGTTTCGCCCAGGCGACCACATCCGAATCCAGTCGTACCGTCACCTGTTGCTTTACAGGTTTGTAGTAGGGGTTGCGAACCGCATTCTTCCAGAAATCGTCCGATGAGGGCGGAATATCGGAATAATCGATAGCTTCATCAGGCATCGTCTTTAGTGCCGCAAGCTGCTTCTTGGCCTTTTCGGACAAAGGACTACCTTGAACGCGATAGTGACTCACCATACCGCTGGCGCTCCCTCTTGTCTGCTTTTCTTGCCGAGATGATTCGGATAACCGCTTCTTCGTTGTCTTCATATCTCACCGTATGTGCAACCAGCAGCAATACCGCATCTCCCGCAACCCCTATAGCTCGTGTTCGTTCTTCTCCATCAACTTCTCTATCATCTTCAAGTAACAAATAGGGATCATCGAATGCGCTTGCTGCTAATTCAAATCCAAAACCATGTTTCTTCTTGTTGATACGTTCTTTACGTAGGTCCCATTCAAAACGTTGCACCTACACTCCTGTAACTACAAAAATGATACTACTGGCTCAGCACCCACGTATCTTTACTCCCGCCACCCTGCGACGAATTCACCACCAGCGACCCCCGCGTCAACGCCACCCGAGTCAGCCCACCGGGCACCACCGTCACCTTATCCCCATACAGCACATAAGGCCGCAGATCCACATGCCGCGGCTCCAGCGCATCGTCAATCAAACAAGGAGCGCGCGAAAACGAGATCGTCGGCTGCGCAATATAGTTCCGCGGATCAGCCTCGATCTTCGCCGCAAACTCCTCCTGCTGCGCCTTCGTTGACTGCGGCCCAATCAGCATCCCATACCCGCCGCTCTCACCCACAGCCTTCACCACCAGCTTGTCCAAATTCGCGAGCACATGCTGCCGCTCCTTAGGCCGAGTCAGCAAATACGTCTCCACATTCTTCAGCACCGGCTCTTCCGTCAGGTAGTACTTGATGATGTCCGGTACATAAGCATACAGAGCCTTATCATCCGCGACCCCTGTTCCAAACGCATTCGCCAGCGTCACATTTCCCGCGCGATACGCATTGAACAGCCCCGCCACCCCAAGCATCGAGTCCCCGCGAAACGCCAGCGGATCGATAAAGTCATCATCGACGCGCCGGTAGATCACATCCACGCGCCGCAATCCATTCGTAGTCCGCATGTAAACGACGTTGTCATGCGTCACAAGGTCGCGCCCTTCTACTAGCTCAATCCCCATCTGCCGTGCCAGATAGGCATGTTCAAAGTAAGCCGAGTTGAAAACCCCCGGCGACAGCAGCACAATATTCGGCTCCGGCCGCCCTTCAGGAGCCAGCGATCGCAGTGTCCCCAGCAGCAACTGCGTGTACTGCTCAATCGGCCGCACGTTATAGCTGCTGAACAACTGCGGAAAAATCCGCTTCATCACGCGCCGATTCGTCAGCATGTAACTCACGCCACTCGGCACGCGCAAATTGTCTTCCAGCACAACAAACTCGCCGTTCTCCAGCCGGATCAAATCCGTCCCGCACACCGCAATGTAGACATTCCGCGGCACCTGCAGACCCACCATCTGCCGCCGGTACTGCTTGCAGCTATACACAACTTCGCGCGGCACAATTCCATCCTTCAGAATGCGCCCCTCGTTATAGATGTCTCGCAGAAACAGATTCAGCGCCGTAATCCGTTGTGTCAGTCCGCGTTCGACGACAGCCCACTCCGCCGCGGTAATAATGCGTGGCAGCAGGTCATAGGGAAAGATCTTCTCCGTCCCTTCCTGCCGCCCGTACACCGTAAACGTAATGCCCTGGTTCAGAAAGCTGAGATCCGCCGCCTGTTTACGCCGCTGCAACTCTGCCGCAGGCAGGGAAGAGAGATGCTCCAGCAGTGGCTCCGTATGAGGATGCAGCTCCCCATTTGGCAGGAACATCTCATCGTAGGCATGGTCCAGCAGATAGTTCTTCAGTGCAGCTTCCGCGAAGGTTCTGGCCTGGCTTGTTTGCATTGGGAGCCTTGAGTATAGCGATACATCCACCCGTAACCAAATGCAAATCTGCAGCTACTTAGCCAGCTGATGACCATCCTTGCTGAAATAGCTCAACTGCCGCCGATAGCACCGCTGGTGTTCCAGATCGAAAGCAATGCACGAGTCAAACGGCTTCGAGTAAACATGCAGGCTGATGCACCCCACCGTTCCCGAATTCTCAATCTGGTGGATCGTCTGCAGCTTATCCACCGTCACCATGCCCGTTCCCTCGGCGCAGGTCACCGTCCGAACCTTATCGATCTGCAGCTCCGTCGCCCCACCCAGGCAGTCGATATTCACGACGTTCTGGTTCTCCGGCGCATTGCAGCTCGTATGGTGAAACTCATGTGTCTTCACCTCACCCTGCGACACCGTCATCCATCCAAGCTGTCCGTTATGCGTATGAATCGCGGTCTTCTGTCCCGGCGACCAGCAAATCGTCATCACCTCAAACAGCTCATCCCGATAGATCAGATTCCGCGTATAAAAACTATCCCGCCACCACACATAATCATGCAGAGCCTCCGGCCGCAGCGTCATCGCCGCCATATACTCCGCAATCCTGTCCTTCGTAATCAAATCCCGCTCCAGCTCGCGAAGCCCGGCAATAAAATCCGGTACGCTAGTCCGCAGCGGGTGGGTACAACCTGCCAATGCAGCAGTCGTCATAAGCAATCTCCGCCCTCGTCAGGGCCTCTCTCTTATTATCTACCGCTATTCCCAAAGCCCCAAAAGAAAAGGGCCGCCAGCAATGGCAGCCCTCTCACGCAAATCGGCAATTCTTACTGACGCTGACCACCGGTCAGCAGAAGCGTCTGCCCGGTAACCCAACCCGCGTCATCCGAGGCAAAATAAACCGCAGCTTTGGCAATATCATCCGGCTGAGCGATTCGACCAAGCGGAGTAATCGACTCAACATGCTTACGGAAGTCGCTCTCGGCAAACCCCACAGCATGCAGGCCCTCGGTCTCAACCATGCCCGGATTCAACGAGTTCACGCGAATCTTCTTTGGCCCAAGCTCCTGCGAGAGCGAAATCGTAATCGCATCCACCGCAGCCTTGGTCGCACTGTAAACCGACGCACTAGCCACAGGCATCTGCCCCACAATCGAGCTGATGTTGATGATCGATCCACCCTCTTTGATATGCTTCACCGCCTCTTGCGTCGTCAGCAGCAAGCCAAGCACATTCAAATCAAACTGTGAGTGGAAATGCTCCGGCGTAATCGCCTCAAGAGGCTTGAAATCAAATATTCCGGCATTATTCACCAGAATATCGATCTTGCCATAAGCCGCAATCGTCTCCTTGAACAACCGGACGATGTCCGCCTGCTTCGAAACATCACCCTGCACCGCAATCGCCTTGCCGCCCTTAGCGGTAATCTTCGCGACCACGGCATCCGCGCCGGCCTTGCTGCTGCTGTAGTTCACAACAACTGACGCGCCAGCGGCGCCAAGGTATTCCGCGATGGATGCTCCAATGCCCTTCGATGCGCCAGTGACAACCGCTACTTTTCCTGCGAGCTTGCTCATGACTTTCAATCTCCTATATGCATATGCATCACTTTGATGACCATCTAATTGATGTGGGGATCCCGAGAACGATTCATACCGCGGCAAGAATTACAGCTTATTCAATTCAGTCAGATAAGCATCCCATACGTCTCGGGCGAAGGTGATATCCACAAACTTCCCACGCTTCTCTGTCTCGATCAGCCCCGCGTTCTGCAACTCTTTCATATGGTGCGACATCGTCGCCGCCGTAATCGGAAAACACTCCTTCAAGTCCGAACACGCCGAACATCGTTGCCCAGCAATCTTCTGCAGAATCTCAAACCGCCGCGGATCAGCCAGCGCGCGATTAATCATCTTCATCTGCTTTGCAGAAAGCTTTACCGAAGCCTCGAATTGAGTGCCAGTAGCCATAAACGCAACATTAACATCATAGACAGTTGCGGAATCAAAGACGACACAGAAGCAGTGCCCTCGTATATTGCCGTTGTCTGTTCTTAAATCCGTCTCATCAGCTCCTATCCGCGGTCGCTTCGGTTTCTCGACAGCCAGCCCCGTCAGAACCCCGATTTACCGGATCTTCTTCAATCCGCAGCGAAATTCAGGCATTGTCACCCCTGAATAGGCTAAACTAGTAATGACGCGCACTTCCCCCGAAATACCACCCCTAAGCGCACAGACAGGACAAAATCGCAGTGAGCAACTCAACCGCAATCGCCGTTAAGCCCATCTTCAACATCGCCATCATCGCGCACGTCGACCATGGCAAGACCACCCTCGTCGACGCCATGCTGCGTCAATCCGGCACCTTCCGTTCAAACGAAGCCGTAGCCGAGCGAGTCATGGACTCCAACGACCTCGAAAAAGAGCGCGGCATTACGATTCTGGCCAAGAACACCGCCCTCTACTACCACGACAACAAGATCAACATCGTCGACACCCCAGGCCACGCCGACTTCGGCGGCGAAGTAGAGCGCGCCCTCAAGATGGTCGACGGCGTAGTCCTCCTCGTCGACGCGTCTGAAGGCCCCCTCCCCCAGACCCGCTACGTTCTCTCCAAGGCCCTCGAAGCAGGCCTCACCCCCATGGTTGTCATCAACAAGATCGACCGCCCTGACGCCCGCGCCCAGGAAGTCCTCAACGAGGTCTACGACCTCTTCATCGACCTCGACGCCGACGAGTCCGTCCTCGACTTCCCCGTCCTCTACACCAACGGCAAGCTCGGCACCGCCACCACCGACCCCAACGTCCCCGGCACCGATCTCCAGCCCCTCTTCGAGCAGATCATCACCACCATCCCCGTCGCCAAGGGCGATCCCGAGGGCGCAGTCCAGATCCTCGTCACCAACCTCGACTACTCCGATTACCTCGGTCGTCTCGCCATTGGCCGCGTCTTCAACGGCACCATGCGCACCGGCCAGGAGTACTCGGTCGCCAAAATCGACGGTACCTTCACCAAGCACAAAATCACCAAGCTCTTCAGCTTCTCCGGTCTCAAACGCACCGACATCGAAGAGACCCAGATCGGCGACATCGTCGCCATCGCCGGCATCCCCGGCATCACCATCGGCGAAAGCTTCTGCGACGTCGAAGACCCCAAGCCCTTGCCGCCCATCACCATCGATGAGCCGACCATCGCGATCCAGTTCAACGTCAACAACTCGCCCTTCGCCGGCCGCGAAGGCAAGTTTGTCACTTCGCGCAACCTCCGCGACCGTCTAGACAAAGAGCTCCTCACCAACGTCTCCCTCAAGATGCAGGAGACAGGCTCCCCCGACTCTTTCAAGGTCCTCGGCCGCGGCGAACTCCAACTCGGCATCCTCATCGAAATGATGCGCCGCGAAGGCTTCGAGATGATGGTCAGCCGTCCCGAGATCGTCACCAAGAAGATCGACGACGCCGTCATGGAGCCCGTCGAGCAGCTCTACATCGACGTGCCGGAAAACTTCGTCGGCACAGTCATCGAGCGCCTCGGACCGAGAAAAGGCGAGATGACCAAGATGACCAACCACGGCTCCGGCCGCGTCCGCATGGAGTTCCGCATCCCCAGCCGCGGCCTCATCGGCCTCCGCTCCGAGATGCTTACGGAGACCCGCGGAACCATCATCATGAACTCCATCCTCGACGGCTACATCGCGTACCAGGGCGAGATTCCGCAGCGTCTCTCCGGCGCCCTCATCTCCGACCGCCAGGGCACCACGACCGCCTACGCGCTCGAAGGCCTCCAGGACCGTGGCGTTCTCTTTGTCGGTGACGGTGTTGAAGTCTACGAGGGCATGGTCGTCGGCGAGCACTCGCGCGACAACGACCTCGACGTCAACTGCGTCCGCGAGAAGAAGCTCTCGAACATGCGAGCCTCCGGCTCCGACGACGCCGTCCGTCTCGTCCCCTACAAACAGCAAACCCTCGAGCAGTGCATCGAGTTCATCGCCGACGACGAACTCGTAGAGGTCACCCCCAAGTCCCTCCGCCTGCGCAAGAAGGTCCTGCAAGCCAACCGCCGCCCCCGCAAGGGCTCCAGCGACTAACCCACACTCAACGCATCGAAGAAACGGCTGGAACAAAATTCAATGTTCCAGCCGTTTTTTATCGCCCAAATTTTGCATTTGAAATCGCCATAAAGAACGATAGTCCGCTTCCCCACAAAAGCGTCGTCATCCTGAACGCAGTGAAGGATCCCTGCATTTTTTGCTTTTGCTGTTGCCCTTGCTTCTGAGGTAGAGCGGGGCTTCAGCCCCGCGTCTAAAGACCGCCGCGAAGCGGCCACCGTTCTGCCGAAGGCCGGAGTGAAGGCGCAGCCGAAGCGACTAATCTTTGCCGTTGCTTTTGCCCTTGTTGTTGTTCTTGTTTTTAGCCCGTCATTGCTGAGCGGAGCGAACACACCCGCATTTAGTCCATGAAGCCTCAGACTTTCCGATTTGTAGCACACGGAATCAGCAACTTAGAGCTTCTTTTCTTCATTTTCCCAAGAAAAATCTCATGTCAAGCCCCAAAACCTCATAAATCAAACAAAACAAGCAACATAAGCATTGCGAAGGAGTTTCACTCAGACCCCTATAATTAAATTAGAAGTAAAAAAAGCCCCGGCCAAAACCGGGGCTTTTTGCTTTCAGGGATATAAGCCTTTTAGAATCTATATTTTGATGCTTAAGCCTTTTAGAATCTATATTTTGCGCAACAATTTTCGGCTAAGTGAACTTCTATCAATATTTTAGCCCCGACAGGGAGGGGGAGGGGGGCAAAAAAACAAGGGCCGCCCAAAGGGCAGCCCCATTAATCAACAAAAATGACTACTTCTTAGCCGTAGCGAACCGCGTATTAACCTCGTCCCAGTTCACAACGTTCCACCAGGCCGCCAGATAATCCGGCCGGCGATTGTTGTACTTCAGATAGTAGGCATGCTCCCAGACGTCATTGCCGAGAATCGGATACAGCCCCTGCGAAAGCGGATTATCTTGATTCGCCGTCGTGACCACCTTCAGCTTGCCACCGTCGAACACCAGCCAGCCCCAACCGGAGCCGAACTGCTTCGCCGTCGTCTCATTGAACAGCTTCTTGAAGTCATCAAACGAGCCAAAGTCCTTCGTGATCTGATCGGCAATCGCGCCCGTCGGAGCGCCGCCGCCGTTCGGCTTCATGATCTGCCAGAACATCGTGTGGTTGACGTGTCCGCCACCATTGTTCTGCACAACCTTGCGCACGTCCTCCGGGATGCTGGCCAGATCCTTCACCAGATCCTCTGGAGATTTGCTGCCAAGCTCAGGATGTTTCTCCACCGCACCATTCAGGTTCGTCACATAGGTCTGGTGATGCTTGTCATGGTGCAGCTTCATCGTCGCTTCGTCGATGGTTGGCTCAAGCGCCGCATAGTCATAGGGCAAAGGGGGTAGTTCGTAGGCCACGATATTCTCCTGTCGTCTTGCGTTTTTCTTATTTAGTCAGGCGTTCTGCAGGCCGACCGCGTTCACTCTCTTCGATGCCATCCGCGCTCGTAGCGATGCAATTCGCCGGCCCGTGCAGCCTTGGAAATCATAGCGCACCGCTCGCATTCATCGCTGATTCACTTTGGTTTGCACCCGTTTAAGCTCGTTTTGATTTCTAATAAGCGGAATGAGTGAACTAGTCGCCACCTATCGCTGGCTTGTAGATGACGGTCCAGCCTTTGGAGCTCCCGGCCTCGAACCGCGCTGGACCTCCAGCCGCAAAGACGCTGTCTCTACTGCCTACGCCGCCTCCAGCCGCGTCTGGTTCACCGTATCGCACGGAACGCTCAACGAAATTTACTTCCCCACCATCGACCGCCCGCAGACCCGCGACATGGAACTGCTCTTCACCGACGGTGAAAGCTTCTGTCGCGAAGAGAAACGCGACCTCGAGTACGACTTCCAGTACATCGACTCCGACGCCCTTGCAGTCCGCGTCTCTGCCACCGACGTCAACGGCCGCTACTCGGTCACAAAGGAGTTCATCACCGACCCGCATCATCCGGTCGTTCTGGTCAACGTCAAGATCACCGGCGAAGAGTCCGTCCTCTCGCGGCTCAAGTGCTACGCCCTTCTCGCACCGCATCTCAACGGCGGAGGAGCCGGCAACTCAGCCCGATCCGTCGATGTCGCTGGCAAGCGCTGTCTGGCCGCCTGGAAAGGCGACACCTCCCTTGCCATGGGAGCCAGTTGCGGCTTCACGCGAACCTCCTGCGGTTACGTCGGCACCAGCGACGGCTTCCAGGACCTCTGCAGGACAATGACCCTCAGTCAGCAGTTCGGCGAAGCCCTTGACGGCAACATCGCTATCACAGGCGAGATCGACGTCGCAGCCCACCGAGAGTTCACCATCGCCATCGCCTTCGGTGCGGGCCATCACTCAGCCATTTCCCGCATGATGCAAAGCCTTGCCACGCCGTACAAGGAGCATCTCCGCCGCTTTCTGGTCCAGTGGGGACGCGCCGCCTCACCCAAAGAGCTAGCTCCCGCCTCCACCGACGGCGGCAAGCTGATGCGCATCAGCCACAACATCCTGCTCACCCACGAGGACAAGACCTACTCCGGAGCCTTCATCGCCTCGGCCTCCATTCCCTGGGGAGCATCCAAGGGAGACTCCGATCTTGGCGGCTACCACCTAGTCTGGACGCGAGACATGGTCCAAACCGCCACCGCCCTCCTGGCATGCGGCCGCGTCGAGACCGCTCTCCGCGCCCTTGTCTACCTGGCCTGCACCCAAAAACCTGACGGCAGCTTCGCCCAGAACTTCTGGATCGACGGAACCCCCTACTGGTCCGGCATCCAACTCGACGAGGTCGCCTTCCCCATCATCCTCGCCTGGCGCCTCTGGAAACTCGACGGCCTCGAGAACTTCGACGTATTTCCCTTCGCCGAACGCGCCGCTGCCTTCCTCGTCCGCTTCGCCCCTGTCACCCAGCAGGAACGCTGGGAGGAGATGGCCGGTTACTCACCCTCGACTCTTGCAGCCGTCATCGCTGGCCTCATTTGCGCCGCCGACATAGCCCGTAGTCGCCAGGGCTTTGAACTTGCCGACTTTCTGGAAACCTACGCCGACTGGATCGAGTCCCATCTCGACGAATGGACCACGACAACCGAAGGCATTCTCCACCCCGACATCAAGTATCACTACATGCGCATTCATCCACCCGCGCCCGGCGAGCCCTTCTACAACCCCGATATCCCTGCCGGAATGGTCCATATCGCGAATCGAGGCCCCGGTGAGAAATACGACTTCGAAGCCCGCGAGATCATCGATGCCGGCTTCCTGGAGCTTGTCCGCTACGGCATCCGTCGCGCCGACGACCCCCTTATCGTCGACTCCTTGAAGGTCGTAGACCACGTTCTCAAGATCGACACACCGTTCGGAGCCTGCTGGCGTCGCTACAACCACGACGGCTACGGCCAGAAGAAGGACGGAGGACCATACGACGGCTGGGGTCAGGGACGAGCATGGCCCCTGTTGGCGGGCGAACGCGGCCACTACGAGCTCGCCGCGGGCGGCAACGTCACCCAGCACATCACCGCACTCGAGCGCTTCAGCTCTCGCGGCGGAATGTTGCCCGAACAGATATGGGACACCCCCGACATACCTTCCGAGAGGCTCTTCCTTGGCCGCTCCGCAGGCTCGGCGCAACCGTTAGTCTGGGCTCACTCCGAATATCTCAAACTCCTCCGCTCAGTCACCGACGACCGCGTCTTCGACCGCATCTCCGCTGTCGAGGAGCGCTATGCCGTCCCAAAAGGCAAGCGCACCTTTACCAATCACGTTGAAATATTCCAGACTGGCCGCCCGCTCTCGACCATCGAGGCCGGGCGCACTCTCCGCATCGTAGATCCCAGCCGCTTCAAGGTGGTCTACACCTTCGATAACTGGGCCACAACCCTTACACTCGATTCCACCGCTGTCGGCTATCCGGGCTCCTTTGCAGATATCCCCATCAGTTCCACCCAGGAAGGGACTGTTATCTTCACTCTGGATTGGCCGGGACAAGGCCAGCCGGACCACTGGCTCAACCGGAATATAGAAGTCGCGATTACGCCCCCACCGGCGCCTGTAACACCATAAGGATGCAGGGACCCGCATCTCGCTTGTACACTGTTTGAGATAGGCCCAAAACACAAAACTACGGATTCGTAGCCTCGCGCTACTCCACGCCATAAAAAAGGAAAAGTAATGAGCGATCAGCAGCACGAATTAGACCAGCTTTCTATCAACGCCCTCCGCTTTCTCGCCGTCGACGCTGTTGAAAAAGCCAAGTCCGGACACCCTGGCGCACCCCTAGGCTGCGCCCCCATCGCCTATCTGCTCTACCACAAGCTCATGAAGCACGACCCTTCCGATCCCAAGTGGATCGACCGCGACCGCTTCATCCTCTCGAACGGACACGCCTCCGCTCTGCTCTACGGTGCGCTGCACCTCTCCGGCTACGACCTGCCCATGGCTCAGCTCGAGCAGTTCCGCCAGTGGGGATCGCACACCCCCGGCCACCCCGAGTACGGTGAGGCCCCGGGCGTCGAAGTCACCACTGGCCCTCTCGGTCAGGGTCTCGGCATGGCCGTCGGCATCGCAACGGCAGAGAAGCACCTCGCCGCCGTTTATAACCGCGACACCTACAACATCGTCGACCACTACACCTACGTTCTCTGCGGCGATGGCGACCTGATGGAAGGCATCTCCCACGAGGTAGCTTCGCTGGCCGGCACACTCGGCCTCGGCAAGCTCATCGTTCTCTACGATGACAACCTGATCTCCCTCGATGGCCCCACCGAACTCAGCTACACAGAGGATGTCACTAAGCGCTTTGAGGCCTACCACTGGCACGTGCAGTCTGTCGCCGATGGCAACGATCTCCAGGGACTCGAGGATGCAATCCTCGCAGCCAAGGCGGAGACGACAAAGCCCTCGCTCATCCGCGTTCACACCGTCATCGGCTACGGCAGCCCCAAGGCCGGCACCAACAAAGTTCACGGCGAAGCCCTTGGCGCAGAGGCAGTCAAGGCCACCAAGAAGAACCTCAACTGGCCCGAGGACAAGACCTTCTACGTTCCCGACGAAGCCCGCGCCAACTGGGACACCATCAAGCTGCGCGGCAAGGACGCTCACAACGAGTGGAAGGCCGAATTCGCAGAGTACGCGAAGGCATATCCAGAGCCGGCTGCAGAGTTCGATCGCACGGTCAAAGCCGTTCTCGCGAAGGACTGGGAGAAGAAGATTCCCGTCTTCCCGACCGACAAGCCTGTTGCCACCCGCAACGCCGGCCAGGTCGTCATGAACGCGATTGAGAAGGCCGTTCCCGAGCTCTTCGGCGGCGCTGCCGATCTCACCGCTTCCACCAAGACCATCTTCAAGGACTCGCCCAGCTTCCACGTCGATCCCACCGGCCGCAACGTCTTCTTCGGCGTCCGCGAGTTCGGCATGTGCGCGATGGTCAACGGCATGGCGGCCCACGGCGGTCTCATTCCCTTCGGTTCCACCTTCTTTACCTTCTCCGACTACTGCCGCTCTGCTCTTCGCATGGCAGCGCTGATGAATGTTCACTCGCTCTTCATCTTCACCCACGACTCCGTCGGTCTTGGCGAAGATGGTCCCACGCACCAGCCCGTCGAGCACCTGATGAGCCTGCGCGCCATTCCGCACCTCACCGACTTCCGTCCTGCGGATGCCAACGAGACCGCCGCCTGCTGGCAGCTTGCTCTCGAGCGCAAGAGCGCCAGCTTCATGGCTCTCTCGCGTCAGGATCTTCCAGTCCTCGACAACGACAAGTACAAGGTGCACGAGGGAACGAAGAAGGGTGCATACGCGCTCGATAACTCAGGCAAGGACCTCATCCTCATCGCTACCGGCTCCGAGGTTTCTCTCATCCTCAAGGCTGCCGAAGAGTTGAAGGCCGCAGGCATCAACGCTTCTGTAGTCTCGATGCCCAGCTTCAAGATCTTCGATGAGCAGGACGCGGCTTACAAGGCGAGCCTGCTTCCCGAAGCAACGCCGAAGATCGCCATCGAAGCCGGAGCCACCATGGGCTGGTACAAGTACATCGGCCACAACGGAGCCGTCATCGGTATCGACCGCTTCGGCGCCTCAGCTCCCGGGCCTATTGCTCTCGAAAAGCTCGGCATCAGTGTCGCGCACGTCGTCGAGCAGGCTAAGAAGCTGGTCAAGAAGTAGTTCACGCGGGCGAGACAGCAATGTCTCGCCCGTTGTTTCACTCCGAATTCATTATTTCGGCTAGCATGAGCGCCCGAATAACAAGCTCAGACATCTAAGGTTCAGTCACCATGAAGATTGCGATTGCTTCCGACCACGCTGGTTTTCCTCTGAAGGAGGAGGTCCGCGACCACGTCAGGAAGCTCGGCCACGAGATTCAGGATCTCGGCGCCTACAACACCGACCCATCCGACTACGCTGATTTTGCCGTTCTAGTAGGCAAGGCACTCATCTCAGGCACCGCGGAGCGCGGCATCCTCATCTGCGGCTCTGGCGTGGGCGTCTGCATCGCCGCAAACAAGATGCCCGGCGTCCGCGCAGGCATGTGCCACGACACCTACTCCGCTCATCAAGGCGTCGAACACGACGAGATGAACGTGCTCGTCATGGGAGCACGCATCATCGGCACCGCTCTCGCCTTCGAGTGTGTCGAGTCGTACCTCAACGCTAAATTCATCGCGACAGAAGAGCGTTTCGTTCGCCGTCTCAACAAAGTCAAAGCCATCGAAAAGCAGTACATGCCCGAGGCTGCGGCGACTACCCTGACCACTTAACCTAAAGTCAGGCCTTGATAAGGGCCCATAGAGAAATCACAGCGACTATGCCTGAATCGACAACACCTCGTACTTGGTTCATCACCGGAGCCTCCACCGGCTTTGGCCGCCTCCTTGCCGAAGAAGTCCTCAAGACAGGAGGCAAAGTTGTCGCCACCGCGCGCAAGCAGGAGCAGATCGCCGATCTCGAGCGCCAATATCCCGGCTCCGCAAAAGCTCTCGCGCTTGATGTAACCGATGCAGCGCAAGTCGACTCAGCCGTAACCCAGGCCTTCGCGCAGTTCGGCCACATCGATGTGCTCGTCAACAACGCTGGCTACGGCATCGCGGGCGCTCTTGAAGAAGCCACCGAAGTCGAGTTCATGCCCGTCTTCGAGACCAACGTCTTCGGCCTCATCCGTGTCACCCGCGCCTTTCTTCCTTACCTTCGCAAGCAGCGCAGCGGACACATTCTCAATCTCTCGTCCATCGCGGGACTAGCTGGCGGTCCCGGCTGGGGCTTCTACAACACCACCAAGTTCGCAGTCGAAGGCTTCTCCGAAGCACTCGCCGCCGAACTCGCTCCTCTCGGCATTCACGTCACCATCATCGAGCCCGGTCCATTCCGCACCGACTTTCTCGGACGCTCCGGTGTAGAGGCCGCGCAACGCATAGCCGACTACAACACCACAGCCGGCAAAGCCCGCGAGTATCTCAACACGCAAAACGGCAAGCAGGCTGGCGATCCGCTGCGAGCCGTGCACGCCATGATGACCGTCGTCGATTCCCCCAACCCACCGCTTCACCTGATCCTCGGCGCCATCGCTCTCAAGCGCTTCCGCACCAAGCTCGACCAATGGAATCAGGAGCTTGCAGCGTGGGAGTCCACCACGCTCGGCGCAGATTTCCCGGAGGGACAGTGAGCACCACCTCCATCAAGACGATCTTCTGGGACCTCGGCGGTGTCCTGCTCACTAACGGTTGGGACAAAGGCCAGCAGACCCGCGTGCTCACTCGCCTCGGCGTCGATCTCTCCGACTACGAGTCCCGCCACGATGCCGCAAACTACTTCTGGGAGCGCGGCCTCTCCGACGCCCGCACCTTCTTCAACAAAACGGTCTTTCACGCCGAAGCGCCAAAGTATAACTTCACCTTCGAAGATCTATGGGCCCAGCTCTGCGCCGAAAACCACGTCCTCCACAAGGAGTGTTTCGACATCCTTGGCAAACTCCAGTCTTCACGCGATTGCAAGCTCGCCACTCTCAATAACGAGAGCCGCGAGCTCAACGCCTACCGTCTGGACACCTTTCATCTCCGTCCGTACTTCGATTACTTCATCTGCTCCGGCTACGTCCACGAGATGAAGCCGCACGCGGACATCTATCAGGCAGCCATCGATATCTCCGGCTTTCCGCCCGAGACAGCGCTCTTCATTGATGACAAGCCGGAAAACTGCGAGGCCGCCGTCGCTCTCGACATGAAGGCCATTCGTTTCGAATCACCCGCCCAGCTCACGCAAGAGCTCGCACAACTCGGCATTTCGGCAACATAAAAAGGAAAAACATCATGGAACTCGGAATTATTGGTCTTGGAAAGATGGGCTTCAACATGGCGGAGCGTCTGCGCCTCGCCGGACACAAAGTCGTCGGCTTCGACTTCAGCAAAGACGCCACCGCGAAGCTCACCGCCTCCGGTTCTCTCGGGGTCAACTCGCTCGAAGACCTCGTCGCTAATCTCTCCGCTCCCCGCGCCGTCTGGATCATGGTTCCCTCGGGCGATCCCGTCGACCATACCATCGCGAGCCTCGAAGGATTGCTCTCCCAGGGCGACACCATCATCGATGGCGGCAACTCGAACTACAAGGACACGCAGCGTCGCCACGCGCAGGTCACGCCGACTGGCCTCGAGTACGTTGACTGCGGAACCTCAGGCGGAGTCTGGGGCCTCAAAGAGGGCTACAGCCTCATGATCGGCGGCGACAAGGCTCCCGTCGAGCGCCTCACCCCCATCTTCCAGGCACTCGCCCCCTCGCCCACAGAAGGTTGGGGACACGTCGGCCCCAGCGGCGCCGGCCACTTCGTCAAGATGGTCCACAACGGCATCGAGTACGGCCTCATGCAGGCCTACGCCGAAGGCTTCTCCATCATGCAGGCCAAGAAGCCGCTCAACCTCAACCTCACCCAGATCGCACACATCTGGCAGAAGGGCTCCGTCGTTCGCTCTTGGCTGCTCGATCTCACCGCCGGCGCGCTCGACCACAACCCCACGCTCGCCGGTCTTGAAGCCTGGGTACCCGACTCCGGCGAAGGCCGCTGGACCGTCACCGAAGCGATCGACCTCAACATCTCGGCTCCCGTGATCACAGAGTCACTGATCCGCCGTCTCCGTTCGCGCGAAGAGAACAACTTCACCGACCGTATGATCTCGATCATGCGCGGAGCCTTCGGCGGTCATGACGTCAAGAAGGCCTAGTCTCTTCTGGCCGTGGGCGATGCAACTCGCACACGGCCAAGCTCTCACTAGCCGGGCGCGACCATCCTCCCGGAGGAGCATCAAAAAGCATATGCAAGGAGCAACACCATGAGCATCGTACCCGTAGACATCGCAGCAGCACAGGCCGACGAAACAAAGAAGGGTGAGCGCATCCCCGAGCCGTGCATCGTCGTTATCTTTGGCGCCTCAGGCGACCTCACCAAGCGCAAGCTTCTGCCTGCGCTCTATCACCTCGAACAGGCAGGCCTGCTTCCTGAAGAGTTTGCCGTTGTCGGCGTCGCCCGCCGCGACCTCAGCGCCACCTTCGGCCCCGACATGCAGGACGGTATCATCAAGGGCGGCGGTGTCGAAGACAACGATCCCAAGCTCAAGCCCTTCATGGATCGCGTCTCCTACTTCGCCACCGAGTTCGACGACGACGCAGGCTTCGACAAACTCAAGGCACACCTCGCCGATCTGGACGATAAATTCAACACTCGCGGCAACCGCCTCTTCTACCTCGCCGTGGCGCCAGAGTTCTTCGCAGACATCACGCATCGCCTCGGCAAGCACGGCATGGCCAAGCCTGAGCCCGGCGACGAGCACTGGGTTCGCGTCATCATCGAGAAGCCCTTCGGCACCGATCTCGAATCTGCCCGCCAGCTCAACGACGAGATCAACGCCGTCCTCTCCGAAGACCAGATCTTCCGCATCGATCACTACCTAGGCAAAGAGACCGTTCAGAACATCCTCGTCTTCCGCTTCGGCAATGGTATCTTTGAGCCCGTCTGGAACCGCAACTACATCGACCACGTCGAGATCACCGCCGCTGAGTCCATCGGTATCGAAGGCCGCGGCCCGTTCTACGAGAAGGCGGGCGCAGTCCGCGACGTCCTCCAGAACCACGTCATGGAGGTCCTCTCTTTCGTCGCCATGGAACCACCCGACTCCTTCCAGGCTGACGCCGTCCGCACCGAGAAACTCAAGGTCTGGCGCGCCATCGAAGGCATCCCTGTCGAGAACACCGTTCGCGGCCAGTACGGTCCGGGCGAAGTTGGTGGCAAGATCGTAGCCGGTTACCGCGAGGAAGATCGCGTCTCTTCCACCTCCAGCACCGAGACCTTCGCGGCCATCCGCGTCGAAATCGAAAACTGGCGCTGGGCTGGCGTTCCGTTCTATCTCCGCGCCGGCAAGCGCCTCGCCAAGCGCGTCACCGAAGTCACCATCGTCTTCAAACAGCCGCCGCTGCACCTCTTCAAGTCCAACAGCAGCGACGACAGGGTCGAGCCGAACGTCATCACCATGCGCATCCAGCCCGACGAGGGAATCTCCCTTCGCTTCGGTGCGAAGATTCCCGGCCCCACCACCAACCTCGCACAGGTCAACATGGCCTTCAGCTACGCCGACGCCTTCGGTAAGTCTTCGGCCAACGGCTACGAGCGCCTCCTGCTCGACGCCATGCTTGGCGATGCCACGCTCTTCGCCCACCGCGACGGAGTCGAAGCCACCTGGGCCCTCTTCACGCCAATCCTCGAGGCCTGGGCTAAGGCCAAAGCGCCGAAGTTCCCCAACTACGCCGCTGGATCCATCGGACCCGACTGCGCCGACGAGCTTCTCGCAAGAGAAGGTCGCACGTGGCGCGATCTCTAAACCCTTATCATCAGGAATGCGGGGCGCCTGTCCCGCATTCCTGCCTTCATCACTTCCATCCAGCGAGATCTCATGCCCCGTCCGGTCACTGTCACCTATCGCATCTCCTCCACTCCTGCCGAGGTAGCCAAGGCCGCTGCAGAGCTCTTCACCTCCGCCGCCATTAAGGCAGCCGAGACCCGCGGCCTCGCTCGCATCGCCATCTCCGGTGGAACCACTCCCAAGGCGATGTTCGCTCTCCTCGCCGATCCCGCCCAGCCTTTCATCAAGCAGGTTCCCTGGGACAAGCTCGATCTCTACTGGGTTGATGAGCGCTGTGTTCCGCCCGACCACACCGACTCCAACTACCGCATGACCAACGAGGCCCTGCTCTCCAAAGTGCCTCTACCAGCCGAGCGCATCCACCGCATGGAAGGCGAGCTCGACCCCGAAGTAGCCGCCGCCCGCTACGAATCCACCATCCGCAACTCCTTCAAGCTCGAGGGTGCCGAGACCCCAACCTTCGACCTCATCCTCCTCGGCATGGGTGACGACGGCCACACCGCCTCACTCTTTCCCCACACCGAAGGCCTCAACGACCTCACCCACATCGTCATCGCTAATCACGTTCCCCAAAAGGACACGTGGCGGATCACACTCACCTCGCCGGTCATCAATCAGGGCAGGGAAGTGGCCTTCCTCATCGAGGGCGCAGCCAAAGCTCAGGTCCTCAACGAGGTCCTGCAAGGCCCATTCCAACCTGATACTTACCCCTCCCAGATCATCCGCCCGGCCAGCGGCAAACTTACTTTCTTGCTCGATTCCGCTGCAGCGTCTAAGCTGCCAGAACCGGCAGGTGCAGACCATACCGGTACTCTGGAGCTTCGCTAAATGATTCTCGCTGGTGATGTAGGCGGCACAAAGGTACACCTCGCTCTTTACGATTTCTCAAGCGGCCAGCTCCATCCCGTCCGCGACCAGAAGTTTCCTGCCCACGAGTTCGCCTCGCTCGACGAGATCGTCACCAAATTCCTCGGCGGCGACGACACCTGTCCCCAAATCCACCATGCCGAGATCCTCGCCACCTGCTTCGGCGTCCCTGGCCCCGTCCGCGAAGGTCGCCTCAAACTCACCAACCTGCCCTGGATCCTCGACTGCAAAGAACTCTCCAAGTCCCTCGGCATCCAGCATGTCTTCCTCATCAATGACCTCGAAGCCAATGGCTACGGCATTCCTGAGCTAGCCCCAGACAAGATATTCACTCTCCACGCCGGCGACGAATCCGCCATCGGCCACCGCGGCCTCATCGCCGCCGGAACCGGTCTCGGCCAGGCCCTCCTCATCTGGGACGGCAACCACCACCGCCCCATCGCCTCCGAGGGTGGCCACTGCGACTTCGCTGCCCGCTCTACCCGTGAGATCGCCCTCCTCGAGTACCTCCGTGCCGAACTCAACGGCCGCGTCTCCTGGGAGCGTGTCGTCTCCGGCCTTGGCATCAAGAACATCTACACCTTCCTCCGAGACGTCGAGAAGATCAACGAACCCCAGTGGCTCCGCGACCGCATGAAGGCCGAAGACCCCAACGCAGTCATAGGACAGTGCGCCGAAGACGGCTCCAGCTTCCTCTGCTTCGAGACCATGAAGATCTTCGTCTCGGCCTACGGAGCCGAAGCAGGCAACATCGCCCTCAAGGTCCTCGCCACCGGAGGCATGTACCTCGGCGGAGGCATAGCCCCCAAGATCATCAAAACCCTCCAGAACGGCTTCTTCACCCAGGCGTTCCTCGACAAGGGCCGCCTCTCCCCCCTCCTCCAATCCATCCCGGTCCGCGTCATCCTCGACGACACCTGCGCCCTCCTTGGAGCTGCAGCCTACGCCGAAGCCCGCGCCGTCGAACTAGGCGCCCACTCCGAACGCGCCGCCTCCATCCAGGCGGGATAGCTGGATTTGTCACAAAATCCAGCATTTCTTACTCGCAACCTTAGAAAAATGCGCGTCATTGCGTATCTTTAAGGTATGTCTCTGAAAGCGGCCCTCCGCAACACCCTCATCCTTCTAGCCACAACAGCCTTCACAGCCGCCGCAGCCCACGCCCAGCGTCTCCCTGGCGGCGTCCACCCGGAGCATTACGCCCTCACGCTCACCCCTGATCTTCAAGCCGCGACCTTTACCGGCACCGAATACATCGATCTCACCCTCGACGCGCCCAGCACCCTCATCACGCTCAACTCGGCCGAGATCAAATTTCAATCCGTCATCGCAACGATCGGCGGTTCTGTACCGCAGTCGCAGCCCGCTGCCATCACGCTCGACGAAGACAAAGAGCAGGCGACCTTCACCTTCCCCAAGGCCTTGCCCGCTGGCAAAGTAACCCTCGCTATTAGCTACACCGGCATCCTCAACGACAGGCTCCGCGGCTTCTATCTCTCCAAGACCAAGGCCCGCAACTACGCCGTCACTCAGTTCGAGCCAACCGACGCCCGCCGCGCCTTCCCCAGCCTCGACGAGCCCGCCTACAAGGCCACCTTCGACATCGCGCTCACCGTAGACGCTGCCGACACCGTCATCTCCAACACCAACCAGATCGCAGACACCCCAGCCACACCCGGCAAGCACACCCTCAAGTTCGCCACCACGCCCAAGATGTCCACCTATCTCGTGGCCTTCCTCGTAGGTGACTTCAAGTGCACCACTGGCAACTCCGACGGTGTCCCCATCCGCGCCTGCTCCACTCCCGACAAGGTAGCCCTCACGCCCTTCGCCGTCGAGTCCGCCAAATACATCCTCCACTACTACAACACCTACTTCGGCATTAAGTACCCCATGCCCAAGCTCGACATGGTGGCCCTCCCCGACTTCGAGGCCGGTGCCATGGAGAACTTCGGCTGCATCACCTACCGCGAGACCGATCTTCTTGTCGACTCGAAGACCGCTTCTATCTCCGCTCGCAAAGGGGTCGCCAGTGTAGTCGCCCACGAGATGGCGCACCAATGGTTCGGCGACATGGTAACGATGCAATGGTGGGACAATCTCTGGCTCAACGAGGGCTTCGCCACCTGGATGGAAGATAAGCCCGTAGCCAGATGGCACCCTGAGTGGAATATCCCTCAGGACACCGCACAAGGACTCGACTCCACCCTCAACTACGACTCCGGCAAGACCACCCGCACCATCCGCGCCAAAGCTGAAACCCCCGGCGAGATCAACGAGATGTTCGACGGTATCGCTTACGGCAAAGCCGGAGCAGTCCTCGGCATGGTCGAAAACTACCTCGGCGAAGAGACCTTCCGCCAGGGCGTCCACAACTACCTCGCCGCCCATCTCTACGCCAACGCCACTGCTGAAGACTTCTGGAACGCCCAGACCGCGAACAGCCACCAACCCGTAGACAAGATCATGCAGAGCTTCGTCACCCAGCCCGGCGTTCCGCTGCTCACATTCAGCAACGTCTCAACCAGCGGTGCTCCCGTTGCTCAAAAGCGTTTCTTCCTCTCCTCTGCAAACGATAATGGCAAGTCACAAAGCTGGACGCTGCCGGTCTGCCTCAAGACCGCTGGCAAGCCAATCTGCCGCGTCCTCACTCCTGAAAACTCAACCCTGCCCATCCCTGCGGATGCGCCCACGCCATTCTTCTACGCCAACGCCAACGGCAAAGGCTACTACCGCACCGCCTACACGCCGGAGCAGTACAACGCCATCCTCGCCAAGGCAGAAACCACCCTGACCCCCGCAGAGCGCATCGCCCTCATCGGCGACCGCTGGGCCCTCGTTCGCTCCGGCCAGGGCTCTGTAGGCGACTTCCTCAACCTCGTGTTCGCACTCAAGAACGATCCCAATGCGGCGGTGATCCAGAGTGCGTTGCAAAAGTCCGGCACCATCCTCGCCCGCATCGCAACCAAAGAGGATCACGACCGCATGGAAGCCGTCTTCCACGCTCAGTTCGCCCCTGTCTACGCTGCTCTCGGCAAGCCGGCAAAGTCCGACGCGCCCGACAAGCAGGCTCTCCGCGCTACCTTGTTCCAGCTCCTCAGCGGAGCCAAGGACCCAGCAATCCTCGCCCAGGCCCGTGAGATCGCCGACAAAATCTACTCATCCACCCAGGGCCGCGATACCAATCTCGATGCAGCCTTCCAGGACGCCGCCATCGCCATAGCAGCCACCAACGGCGACGCCGCGCTCTACGACAAGGTCCTCGAAGCCAGCAAGACCCTGAACAAGCCCGAGGAGCAAACTCAGGCTCTATTCACTCTTGCGCGCTTCGAGCAGCCTGCCCTCGTCACGCGTACTCTCGACTACACCGTCTCCGGCCAGGTTCGCAATCAGGACAGCTGGATTCTCCTCTCGATCCTCCTGCAAAACCCCAACACCCGCGTCCAGACCTGGGACTACATCCGCAATAACTGGGACAAGGTCCACGCGCAATTCACCACCAACTCCGGCGTCCGCGTCGTTGCAGCCGCTGGCTCCTTCTGCAGCGTTCCGCAGCGCGACGACGTAACCAGCTTCTTCAGCACCCACAAAGTCGATGCCTCCGAGCGCACGCTCAGCAAGTCAATCGACAGCATCAACGACTGCATCCAGCTCAAGACCACGCAGCAGCCCAACCTGCACCAGTGGCTTGAGACACAGCAGCCGGGACAATAACCCAACCATCCACACCGCCGCCGCGCCAATTCGGTGCGGCGGCGGTTTCTTTATTAATGCCACACTAGAGTCATAACCTCATCCATGCAAACCACAGCCGAGCAGAAACTCGCCATCCAATCCCCATCCGCGCTACGCCAATGGGCTCCTTGCATCGCGATGCTTCTTCTCGGGTTCCTAAGCTACGTCGACCGCAGCGTCCTCGCCATCCTCAGCCCCACCATCCTCGCAGCACTCCATCTCTCCGCCACACAGTACGGCTACGCGATCCTCGTCTTCAGCCTCTGCTACATGCTCGCCAACCCCATCTGGGGCTTCCTCATGGACCGAGCCGGCCTGTGGGTCACCACGCTCATCGCTGTCCTGATCTGGTCCATTGCCTCCGGCAGCCACGGCCTCATGCTCGGATTCGTCAGCCTCGCGATCGCCCGCGGCGTCCTCGGCTTCGGGGAAGGTGCCACCTTCCCTGCAAGCCTCAAGACCGTCACCGAAACCCTCCCCCTCAGCAAACGTTCCTTCGGCCTCGGCGTCTCCTACAGCGGAGGCTCACTCGGAGCTGCCCTAACCCCCCTGCTCATCACGCCCATCGCCATCCGTTACGGCTGGCGCTACGCCTTCGCTCTCACAGCCATCTTCGGCCTCGCCTGGATCATCCTTTGGCTCTTCCTCCGCGCCTCCGGCTGGTACACCTCACCTGCCACAACCGAGCCCGAACTTGAGACCTTTCAATCTCCAACTCCATCCCGATGGAGCCGCAACCTCTTCGCCGTCATCTCCGTCTACGGTCTCGGAGCGGCACCATTAGCCTTCGGCCTCTACGCCGCGCCTCTCTACCTCACGCGAGTTCTTCATCTCAGCCAGATCAATCTCGGCCACCTTCTCTGGCTTCCGCCCGCAGGCTGGGAGGCCGGCTACCTCTTCTTCGGCCACATCGCTGACCGCCGCCGCCGTCGCAACCCCGACAACCGTCCCGGCCCACTCTTCGTCCTCTTCTCAATCGCTGGCTTCCTCATCACCCTCGCACCCGCCGCCGCTCGTAGCCCCTACCCAGTCGTCGCCACCATGCTTCTCTTCTTCCTGCAGATGTTCATCGCCGGAGGCTTCGTCGTCTTCTCCCTCTCCGACGGCATGGCGACCCTGCCCCGGCAACACTCTGCCTTCCTTGCCGGCATTTCTATCTCGGCCTGGGCTCTCACCACAGGCATTTTGATGCCCATCCTCGGCCACTTCTTCGACCAGGGCCGATACAACTTCACCTTCTGGATCGTCGCCTTCCTGCCACCGGTCGGCACTCTTTTGTGGAAGATTCTTTCCCAGGATCCTCCCTTGCAGAGCAAGAAAACCCAGTAATCACGCTGCAATCGCAGGTTCTTTCTAAGAGCTCGATCACCCGTCTTTTTTTCTTGTCGGAAGTACAGATTAGAAATCTCTCATACTCCCCAAAAGTGTTAGCCGACCTGCCCGTTCGTGCGTTGACTTCCCACTTTGGCACCCATACCTTCGCAATTGAGGAACATTAATGAAACACTTTCGGTTCTTGATTCTCGGGTTCACTCTCCTTGTTCTTTCTGCTGCTCTCCCACTCCATGCACAAGGCGGTGTAGCAGAATCGGGCGGCGATTGCGTCGAATCACCGGAAAACCCAACTGCCATCCTCGCTCTTCTAGGCTCTGCCGGAGCTTTCTGTGTCTCGGCCCGCGCCCGCATCAAAGCTCGCCGCGATTCTAGGTAACCGAACAACGACGTACCCGTTCCTCCCTCCAACTCGTCAGTACGGACTTTGTCATGTCTACTCTTCCGGCGGTCGATGTACGCCCGCGCCCCATGCCGCTCGTCGCAAGTCTCACGCCAAAGCAGACCGCTGGTCTGGCAACGGTCTTTGCAATCCTTGGTCTATGCTCCATCTGGTCCACCGTTGGCCTGCTCTGGCAGCTATGGACCATGGACGCACTCAAGTCCATCGGTATAATGATTCCGCTCGTCAGTGCAGTGCTCATCCTCCGCGTCTGGCGCGGGCAGCAATGGCAGATGCAGGGCAGCCTATGGGGCCTCGCAATCCTCACCATCACCATCGCCGCAGTCCACATTCGCGATCAGGCTATCCTTGTCTTCGTCGTCTCTCCGCAGTGGGCCGTCTACTTCCCGCCGCACTCGCTCGTAGCATTCGCCTACGTCTCCGGCGTCGTCCTGCTCTTCGGCGGAACCCGCCTCTATCGCGCAGCTCTCTTTCCCATCATCCTCATCTGGTTCGTCAACCCCATTCCCCACATCTTCAACGTCTACGTCGATCTCCCCCTGCAGCGCGTCTCCGCTCACGTTGCGCGCTCCTTCGCCATCGCACTCGGCCAGCCTCTCAGCCACGATCAGCTCAGCCTCATGTTCACGCCAAACTTCGGCATGTTCATCGCTCCCGGCTGTAACGGAATCCGCGGCGCCGTCACCATGGGCTTCATCGCGCTCATCGCAGGCTACGTCTATCGTTTCCGTCTCTACGCGCACGTCGGAGTCATCGCCTGCGCAATCCTGCTCGGCTATCTCTTCAACTTCGTCCGCCTCTGCCTGCTTGTCGTGTACTACATCGTTGCGCTCCACATCACATGGCTGCAGCATCATGGCGAGATGGCCGACTATATTATTGGCGGCTGTCTCTTCCTCACCGCTACCATTTTTCTCCTCACCGTTGTCCGTCGCCCCGGCGAAACCCCTGGCCGAATCAAGCCCCCCGCGCTCGATCAATCCTCGTCCTCCTTCGCAGCTCCAAACCTGCTGCGCCTTCGCATGACCGCGATGGCTCTCATCGCCATCTTCGGTTGCTACGGATTCGCTCACGCCGTCGCCAGCACTCGTGCCGCTTCATCCGTCGTCCGTGCGCAGCGTGGCCAAACCAACCCCGGCCAGTTTCCCGCTCAGATCGGCACCTACAAACTCTCCCGCACCTGGGACGACCATCTCTTCACCGGAGCGCTCCTCTATCACTGGGCTGACTACGCCCCCATCGATGGCGGCGCTCACATCCTCCTCGGAGTCGCTCCTCTTCTCGGTTCTCACGACACTCTCATCTGCCACTCCGCCCGCGGCGACGAGCCCCTCTGGCACGACCAACTCACCGTCCCCACCGCCACCGGTTCTTCGATCGGTTTCAGTGCCGCCTTCTTCGCCGACAGCACTATCCAGTACCTCGAAGCCACCACCGTCTGCAACGGCTCCAACTGCGGCGAATACTCGAGCAACCGTACTCACTTCGGCTTCGTCTACAGCAAGCCCGATCCCCAATCCCTCCTCACTCAAAACCCCCTACGTCCCATCCCCATCCTCTTCCGCACCGAAACCACCGACACCACGCTGCCTCCAGACGTAGCACGTAAACAACTAACTGCCTCCATCAGCACCTTCATTTCCTCAGTCAACCTCGACACTCTCACTCGGCCCTATCGCCGCCCATAACTCTTTCTGTTTTTCACCTCATTCCTAAACGTTTTTCACACCGTCATCCCTAAACGTTTCTTTCACCATCATCCCGAGAGGTTTGTTTCCTCCGTCATCCCGAAAGTTTTGTTTTACGTCGTCATCCTGAACGTAGTGAAGGATCCCTGTATTTCGTTGTTGTTCTTGCTTTTGCCTGTTCTTGAAACTCATCCGTGAAACCCAGTCTTAAGCCTAGTTTTGGACGATCCTCAGTGAATTCAATCTCGCGCATCTATCCCTTCGCCTCCACGACCCAAAAAGCTCCTGCTTTTGTCTTTGGGCGGGAGCGAAGGGCTTTACCCCTGCGAAGAATCATCGCAAATACAAGCGGCTTTAGCCCCGGGCCTTCTCTCGCCCACCACTACAAAACCCTACTGGCTGCAACAATCCTCAGCATCCTCTTCCTCCCGCTCACCGGCTGCGGAAACGGTTCGGCCTCATCCGACCCGAACCCCACCCCCGTCCCAACCCCGGTCGTCAATACTTATTCCGGCACAAGCTTCACCGGCAAAGTACTCTCCGGCACAACCCCGCTACAGGGCGCAGAGATCCAACTCTACGCCGCAGGCAACGGCTCCGCAGCCACACCTCTCCTCAGCGCCACGCTCACAACAGACTCCACCGGATCGTTCACCGTTCCCGCAGCCTATCCATGTCCCGCCGCAACCTCGCAGCTCTACCTCATCGCCCGCGGCGGAAATCTCGGCGGCTCCACCGCCACCGACAACTCAGCCATCACCCTGGCCACAGTCCTCGGCCTGTGCAATCAAGTCGCTGCGTCGACTCCCGTCGTGATCAACGAGGTCACCACCGCTGCCACAGCCTGGGGACTCGCTCAATTCTTCACCACCGCAGCCAGTCTGGGAGCCTCCGCCACCAACACCCAAGGCCTCTCCAACGCATTCGCAACCGTGGCCAACCTCGTCAACCTCGCCACCGGCGTCTCCCCCGGAGCAGCCTTTCCTTCCACCGGCGCATCGCCTGCAGCAAAGGTAAATACCCTCGCCAATCTCCTCAACACCTGTACCTCCGCTGCCACCACCTGCGCCAATCTCTTTACCCTCGCCACGCCCAGCGGAGCCACTGCTCCCACCAACACCCTCGACGTCGCTCTCAACATCATTCACAACCCGGCCCTCAATACAGCGAATCTCTATACCCAATCCACCACCAGCACCGCGTTCTCACCCGCTCTCACCACCGCACCAGCCGACTGGACACTCTTCATCCGCTACACCGGCGGAGGCATGTTCGAGCCCGACGCCCTCGGCATCGACTCCACCGGCAAAATCTGGGTCTCCAGCTACACCAACCCCACCGGAACCCTCGGCATCGCCTCCAAATTCTCTCCCACCGGCGCACTTCAGCTCGTCTCTGGTGTCAGCACCCCCGGCCTCAACAACTCCTACGGCCTCGCCATCGACGCCAGCGACAACGTCTGGATTCCATACGAAAAAAGCCCCTCCGCGATCAACAAAGGCCTGGGTGCCGTCGCCGTGTACAACTCCGGCGGCCAGCCCATCTCCGGCACCGGCTTCGCCAGCGGAGGCCTCAACTTCCCCATCGCCGCCGCCATCGACCCCAACGGCACAGCTTGGATCGTTAACTACGGCAACGCCACCCTCACCACGCTCTCCAGCACAGGACAACCCCTCTCATCCGCTACTGGCTACACTGCCGCATCCTTTGCCTTCCCTACCAGCATCGCCATCGACGCCAGCCATAACGCCTGGATCGGCGATCAGAACGACGACGCCATCACCCGCATCTCCCCCGACGGCACTCAGTCTCTCCGCGTCTCCTGCTGCAACGGTGCCAACGGCCTGGCCATCGATCAGCACGGCAACGTCTGGGCCGCCAACTACTTCGGCGACAGTATCAGCGAGATCTCCTCTACTGGCGCCGTCATCTCCAGCGGCTACACCGGCGGTGGCATCCTCCACCCGCAAGGCCTCGCCATCGACGGATCAGGCAACGTCTGGATCGCCAACTACCGTGGTTCCTCACTTACCCAACTAGCCGGCTCCGCCTCCAGCAACCCCGGCCAGCCCATCTCCCCCACTGCCGGCTGGGGCCCCGACTCCAACATGCTCGAAGCCTTCGCCCTCGCCATCGACGCCAGCGGAAATCTCTGGGTCACCAACTTCGGCGATGACACTCTCACCGAATTCGTAGGCGTCGCCACCCCCGTCAAAACCCCACTCCTAGGCCCCCCACAAGCACCCTAATCTCCCAAAAACAAAAGCCGCCCGCAATCGCAGACGGCTTTGTTTTTACTCCTAACATCAAGGCTTCACCGTCACCATTACCACCCCATGGCTAGGCACCTCAGCCGAAAACTCCCCACTCATCTTCCCCAGATCCTTCTTCGCCCAAAGATCCCTCACCGAAGCCGAAAGCGCATCTGGATACCCAATCTCCCGCCAGGCTGCCGAAATCTTCGCAGCCGCAGCCCCACGATTCACCAGAGCCACAGCCCGTCCGCCATCGGCCAATTGCTTCGACCACAACTCCAGATCGCCTACCTTCCGCACTCTCCGAGCCTGCTGCCCAAGAGCATCCTGATCAATCGCGATCACCTCTTTATTCATCAGGATCTCCTTCGTATCCGCCGACATATTCGCAATATCATTGCCCGCCAGCAGCGGCGCCGACCACATCGCCCACATGCTGAAGTGCGTGCGAGACTCCTCCTTATTCATCCCGCCATTACCCACTTCCAGCATGTCTGGATCGTTCCAGCCCCCGGGCCCCGAGTAGCTCTCAATCCCATCCATCAAATCCATAATCTGCACCACGCCATTGCCACCCCAGGTCTTCTTGCAATCCCAGCAATCCTGAATATCGCCAGTAGACCGCCACATATTTCCGATCCCGCCCGCCCACAGCCACGGCTTCGTCGACCCCCACTCACAAATACTAAACAGAATCGGCCGCCCCGAAGCCTTCAGTGCGTCGCGCATCAACGTATACGACGACTCCGTATTCTGCCCCGGCAACGTATTGCACCAATCTTCCTTCAGATAGTCCACACCCCAGTTCGCATACTGCCTCGCATCCTGAAACTCGTGCCCAATGCTCCCCGGCCGCTTTGCACACGTCATCGTCCCCGCATCCGTATAAATCCCCAGCTTCAATCCCTTCCCATGCACATAATCCGCAAGCGCCTTGATCCCCGAAGGAAATCTCTCCACATCCGCCACAATATTGCCCTGCTCATCCCGTTTCGTCTGCCAGCAGTCATCGATCACGACATACACATACCCGGCGTCCTTCATTCCATTCGTCGCCATCGCATCCGCCGTCTCGCGCACGACCTTCTCGTTGATCCCTTTGCACGCATACTTGTTCCAGCTGTTCCACCCCATCGGCGGAGTCCTCGCCAGCCCGTTATCCAGCGCCAGCCCCGCACTCGGAGCAAACAATACAGCAGCAAACGCACACGCCATAACAAACAGGTGAACCGGCAAAGCGAAGATTCTATTCATTGGTAGAAGATCAACCTTTCGATGTAATTGGTTACATTTTCGCAGAGACAAAGCCCACAGAATATCCAGACTGCGGGCACACCGAATCATACTCCGCAAATTCCGCAACCAACCAGCCCTACACGAATCTGAGTAAAAGAACACCCCGGCGCACTGCGGCCCTCCACCTCCGCACAGCCAAGGCGACCCAAATGGGCAAGAGCTTCGCCAAAATAGCCTTCACCCCCCTCGTAAAACAACAACAAACCCTCCATGGCAGCCGTTCCGCCTACGACCGCGTCGAACAGACCGGCCCTGCCGGCGACCGCCTCACCGAAGCCGAACGCTACTTCATCCCCGCCCGCGACTCCTTCTACATGGCCTCCACCAGCGAAACCGGCTGGCCCTACATCCAGCACCGCGGCGGCCCTCCCGGCTTCGTCCACATCCTCGACGACCACACCATCGCCTTCGCCGACTTCCGCGGCAACAAGCAATACATCACCACCGGCAACCTGCAGCACAACGACCGCGTAGCCCTCATCTTCATGGACTACCCCGCCCAAACCCGCCTCAAAATCCTGGGCCGAGCCACCATCCAGGAGGGTCCCGAAGCCGCCGCCCTCATCAAGCAGCTCAGCCCTCCCGCCGACAAAACCCCAATCGAACGAGCCATAGTCATCCACATCGAAGCCTTCGACTGGAACTGCCCCCAACACATCACCCCCCGCTACACCGAAGAACAAATCATCCAGCTCACCACACCCATGCGCCAACGCATCACCGACCTCGAAGCCGAAAACAAACGCCTCCGCACCAAACTGGAAGAAGCGAAAAAACCGGGTGCCTCATCCTTCACGGTCTCATCGTGAAGGGTGGGGTATTTCGCGCTACGCGCGAACCGCTTTCTCCCTCTCAGCCAAATGCTTCACGTAAATACACGAATCAACCACCCAACCGCTTCTCATAACAAAGAAACCTTAACCCCGGCCGAAACCCCAACCCAATCTCCCCCGCCAACCCATACCCAAGCTTAGGAAGCAGCCTCTGCGTAGCCTCATTCTGCGTATTCGTATCCACCCTCAACACGCGAATCCCCCACTCCACAGCAACCTCCTCAGCCTTCCCCATTAAAGCTCCCGCAACCCCCGCCCCCCGAAACGCCGGATCGACCGCCAGCCGATGCACCACAACCGCAGGCTCATCGATATCCCACCCCACCTGCGCATACTCTGGCTCCTGATCGGTCGTCACCGCAGCCACCCCTGCAATCGCCCCATCCATCTCCGCCACCCACAACTGCCCCAGCTCGATATCCCGCTCAAACACCGCAGCGTTCGGATAATCATCATCCCACTGCAGATTCCCGCTCGCCCGCATCAGCGGAACAACGCGCCGCAACAACTCCACCAAAGTCGCAACATCCTCTCGCGCAGCCAATCGCAACCGCATAGAACTCTAGCCTACCAAGGCTCAGCAAGCGGCTCCGTACCAATACATTTCCAGCTACCTCGAAACTAAAACTACAAGCTAGACTGGTGCGGCCAGGAGAACGGCCAGGAGAAAATAGCCAAACCATGCGTTCCAGCATCTACGCGCTTGTACTTCTCTCTTCGCTCAACCTCGTCGGCAGCGCTCAGCAGGCCACGCGACAGACTCCCCAGAACGTTCCCACCTTCGGCTCCATCACAGGCCACGTCTATTGCTCCGACACCAACGCTCCAGCCCGCCTCGCCAACGTCACCCTGATGCCTATCCCCGAAGACTCCGGCCCTTCAACCTCTGTCGAGAAGGAAACTAGCCAGTCTCCACACACGCTATTCGCCCCAATACAGACTCTGCTCGATGGCAGCTTTGCCATGCCGCGAGTCGAACCCGGCCTCTACTACCTCGTCGTGCAATACCCCGGCTACATCTCTCCTGTCTCGCAACTCACCCTCGAAGATCTCGCGCACCCCTCTCTCGAGATGCAGAAGTTCATCGCCAGCGTTCTCCCCACCGTCAGTGTCGCCTCCAACCACGTGACGATATCTGACATCCGCATTCAGCGCGGAGCCGCCATCGACGGCATCATCCGCTTCGACGACGGCAGTCCGGCACCCGACCTGTACATCGCCGTCCTCCGTAAAGACAAGAAAGATCAGTGGACGAGAGTCGCCAACATTAGTGCTGGGTCCGACGATCAGGGACGATACCGCATCATCGGGCTGCCCGCCGGCGAATACATCCTCGAAACCGACCTCTCCCTCTCCAATCAGTTCACCAACACCCTCTTCGGCTCCAACGGCTCTTACTTCATGTCTTCTAGATACACGCTCCCCATCTTCTCCGGCGGACAGACGCGCCAGCGTGACGCGAAACACATCAAGCTCGGCGATGGCGAAGACGACTCCGGCGAAGACATCACCATCCCCATCTCCAAACTCCACTCCGTTGCTGGAAGTATCACCCAGGCCCGTACAGGCCACGTCATCAACGCCGGTACGGTCGTTCTTCAATACCCGGACGACAACTCACAGGCAGCCTCCGCCAACGTCGATAAGGACGACTCCACCTTCCACTTCGACTTCATTCCCGAAGGCAACTACATCCTCAAAGTCACCGACGCCCGGGACGTCACCCGCGAAGAGATTTCGAACGGTCCCGCCGGAACTGTCCCACCCACGCATACCAAAGAGACCACCATCAAGAACTACGGCGAGCAGCAACAACCCGTCGTTATCGTGGATGACATGTCCGGCATACTCATTTCAGTCCCGGAAAAGGCCGCAGCCCAAAAGGCAACGCCGTAAGCCATTTCCGTCCACTTACATAATCCGAAACCGTTCCCGCATCAACCTTTGAAGCCTCGGCCGCCATATCAGGTCATACGCCAGCTCTTTGTCTGGAAACATAGCCAGCGCCGCCTTCCTGCTATCGGCGATCATCTGCGCCGCATCATCCACGCTCAGCGACGCATCCTGCGCGATCACCTGCATCACCATATTCATCATCATCTGCAACCGGCGAATCAGCTTCTGCTCCTCCGCCCGTTCTGCTGCACTGATCCCAACCGTACCCTCAACAGACGCATTCAACTCCATGGGCCGAGCCTCCGTTGCTCCCACACTACTCTCTCCCATTAGATGCGCAACCCCTAGGAGGAACCTACCCAGCTTCCTCCCAAACTCGCCAAAAACCGGAGACAATTCGGGTGCCCCATCCTGAGCGCGCCTGATCGCGCGAAGGTTGGGGTTACATTCCAGTTTCGTCATTCACTGCAAATCTGCTTCCCCCACAACCTCCCGAATCCCCCCATCCCTACCCAGCAAAAAAGTACTCAACCCAAACTCATCCGTCCGATAAAGCCGCGTCCCCGCCCCCGCAATCCTCTCCACCACCTCATACCGAGGATGCCCAAACGTATTCCCCTTACCCACCGAAACCACCGCATCCTTCGGCGCAGCCGCCGCAAAAAACTCCGGCGTAGTCGAAGTCCGGCTCCCATGATGCCCCACCTTCAGCAGCGTCACCGGAGTCATCCTTGCCAGCATTGCCCGCTCACTCGGCGCTTCCGCATCACCCTCCAGCAACACCGAAGCCTTCCCATACTCCACCCGCATCACCAGCGAATCATTGTTCACCGGAGCACCGGCATTCACATACCCAGCCTCAGGAGCCAGCACCTTCACGTTCGCCCCACCCCAGTCCACAACCTCCCCCGCCCGCAAATGTCTTACCACCACCCCAAGCCCTCTCGCCTCATCCAACAACTCCCGATAAGCCTCCGAATCAGGATCAACCCCAACCCAAAGCTCCCTCGGCCTGAAACTCCGCATCACCGCCGCCATCCCGCCCATATGGTCGCTATGCGCATGGCTCAGCGCAATCACATCCAGCCGCCGAATCCGCCGCGACCACAGATAAGGCGACACCACCTCCTCACCTACATCGAACCGGCTCGTAGCCTCCGCAGCTTCGTTCACGCCACCCACAGGCCCGCCCGCATCCACCAGCATCGTCCGCCCCTCAGGACTCACCACAAGCAACGAATCACCCTGCCCCACATCAATCGCCGTCACCTCCATCGCTCCCGCCGACACCACCGCACGCTCCGGCCAAAGCACCATTACAGCAATCAGCGGTACCACCCCAACCGCAACCCAGGCCCATCCACGCGACCTTCTTACCGCCCACATACAAAACCCCCACCCTGCCAACGCCACCAGCCCAACCCACCAAACCGGCCCCGGAACCCGCATATCCGCCATCCGCACCGCACTCACCCGCCCAATCACGCCGGTAATCCCATGCAGCAACAAAGCCGTACATCCACCCGGCACCATAGCCAGCCAGGGACTCACCAGCGCCGCACAAAACGTAACCAGCGCCATCGGAGCCACCATCGCCACCAACGGCACACTCAGCATATTCGCCGGCAGAGCAAACACTGTTGCCCGATGGAAGTACATCGCCATCGGCAGCACCATCACCAACTCCGCCACCAAGCCAATCAACGCAAGCTCAACCGCAATCAACCCCCACCGCACCACCCGAGCAGGCACCCCATAAGCCCACCCCCCAAACATTCCTGCAAAGCTCTCCCCCCAGATCCGCAGCATCACCCGCATCTGCGCCACCCGCGGCCTCATGCGTACATCCTCCCAAACATCACCCAGATGTTCCGCCGCCCGCGCATAAGGCAAAAAGCTCCGCTCCCCCAGCGGAACCGCAATCCCACCAATCGCCACAATCGCCAGAAACGTCATCTGAAAACTAGCCTCAAACAATGCGCTCGGCGACCAAACCAAAACCCCCAACGCCGCCGCCCCCAGAGCATTCAACACACTCCTCTCCCGCGACAATAGCCGAGCCAGCAAAAACACCACCGTCATAAACAGAGCCCGCTGCACCGGAGCCCCAAACCCCGTCAGCAGCGCATACCCACCGGTCAACAAAATCGTCAGCCCAGTAGCCAACCACTCCCGCAGCTTCAATCTCCGAGCACACCAAAACACCAACCCGGCCAGCAACCCCACATGCATCCCCGAAACCACAAACAGATGAAACGACCCCGTCCGCTCAAAGCCCAACCGCAGTTGATGATTCAGCCCCGCACGATCCCCAAACAGCATCGCATTCAACATCCCGGCATCATCCACACTCAACCGCATCACCCTGGGCAGCATCCGGTTCGCCCGCGACCCCACCAACCCCAACATCCGCCCCGCAGCCCAGCTCTGCGCCTCATAAAGCCTGCACTGCAAACTGGCAGCCCCGCCCCCCAACCGCACCACCTTCGCAGCCTTCACATTCGCATGAACCCCAATCCCCTGAGCCAACAGATAATCCGCATACTGCCAGGCCCCAGGATCCCGATACCGCTCCGGCACCCGCAACCGCATCGGAGCCTCCACCAAATCCCCACACCGCAAATCCGGCATACCGGAAACAATCTGGGTGCCCCATCCTTCGCGCCCTTGCGAAGGGTGGGGTATCGCGCGAAGCGCGACCGTTTTCTCTTCCCCGGCCCCAACCCCATCCGCCATCACGTTAACTCTCACCCCACCCGCCACCCGAGTCATCCAAGCCACATCCGGCGTAACCTCCTCCACCTCCTCCACCTGCAAATCCACCGACAAAGCCCGAGCACCCACAATACGGGTATCCCCTCGGGTGCCCCATCCTGAGCGCGTCTCATCGCGCGAAGGTTGGGGTGTCGCACCCTCCCAGGCTCCCTCACTCTCCCAAGGCATATACTCCCGATCCGCCCCTCCATCCGAAGCCAATACCCGAACCCGTACCACCCGCCCCCGAACCTGCCGATTCAACCCATCCGCATACCCCATCAACACCTGCTGCGAAGGAGGCCCCGGCTGAACCTCAGCACTCCACCACCCCACCACCACCCAAACCGCAGCCAAAGGCACCACGGCCACTCGAAACCCCCGCCGCAACGCCACCACAACCAACCCCAGCAGCAGAACCAGCGCCCCCAACAGCACCC
>Ga0210396_10000274_pt1 | contig 76197 bp, 64 predicted proteins | sample IncBWH17OmetaG_FD_155466 | JGI IMG/M metagenome (GOLD analysis project Ga0210396, IMG submission 155466) | Forest soil microbial communities from Barre Woods Harvard Forest LTER site, Petersham, Massachusetts, United States - Inc-BW-H-17-O ... | reverse complement strand
AACCATTCAGTTCTTCGACGGCACAACATCACTCACCACCGTCCCCCTCACCGCCGGCAACGCCACCTTCGCCACCGCACTCCTCACACCCGGCGACCACACCATCACGGCCCAATACAGCGGCGACGCCAACAACCTCCCATCCACCTCATCTCCCATCACCGAAACCATCCTCCCCTCCGACTTCACCCTCTCCATCGACCCATCCTCCCTCACCCTCATCACCGGCCACCACACCACCCTCACCCTCACGGCCACCAGCGTTGGCTCCTTCGCCGACACCATCCACCTCACCATCGGCTCACTCCCCCAGTGGACCACCGTCACCTTCACCCACACCGACCTCACACTCACCCCCGGAGCCAAAGCCACCACCAAGGTCTACGTCGACACCGACGCAGTCATCGGCTACATCAGCCAGTCCCAGCCCAAGCGCAACCCATTCTCGACGGCCATAGCCACCACCCTCGCCCTCATCCTTCTTCCACTCACCAACCGCCGAACCCGCCGCCTCCCCACCCTCATCGCCCTCGCCATCACCGCAACCCTACTCATCGGATCCACTGGCTGCAGCGGCATGTACCCTGGCTCAACCGCACCCGGAACCTACAACCTCCAGATCACCGCCACCGGCAAGCAAACCCCCATCACCCACACCCTCAACCTTCCACTCACCGTAACCAAATAACCCACACAAAACCTCTCTCCTTGACAATCTAGGAAGCCTTGATTATCTTCCCTCCTAGACAATCAAGGAGAGACCCGCAATGCCCAAACAAGTAGACCTCCTCCAGGGGACCCTCGAACTGCTCATCCTCAAAGCCGTCTCCCTCGGCAAGCTCCACGGCTACGGCGTCCTCCTCCGCATCCAGCAGATCAGCTCCGACCAACTCCTCGTCCAGCAAGGATCCCTCTACCCCGCGCTCTACCGCCTCGAGCACGAGGGCTCCATCGCCAGCGAGTGGGGCGAGAGCGACAATAACCGCCGCGCCAAGTACTACACCCTCACTCCTGCAGGCCGAAAAAAGCTCACCGCCGAACAGCAAAAGTGGAACCGCATGGCCGGCATCATCGGCACCATCCTCGAACTCACCCCAGCCGACATAGCCGAGGCCCAATAATGAGCGCCCCCATCTCGCGCCTGAAATCCTGGCTCCGCGCCATCACCCACCGCAACCGCGTCGAATCCCAAATGGAAGACGAGATCCTCTTCCACCTCGAAGCCCGCGCCGCCGACCTCACCCAACAAGGCCTCTCCCCCCGCGAAGCCATGCGCCGCGCCCGCATCGAATTCGGCGCCATCCCCACCCACAAAGACGCCATGCGCCACTCCCTCAATCTCCGCTGGGGTGACGACCTCCGTGCCGACCTCAACTACGCCGCCCGCACCCTCCGCAAATCCCCCGGCTTCGCCGTCATCGCCGTCATCTCGTTTGCCCTCGCCATCGGAGCCAATACCACCATCTTCTCGTATGCCAATCAAATGCTCTTTGTTCGACTCGCGGTCCCACATCCAGAGCAGCTTCGTGTCTTCAGGCTATTGGGAGACGACCATCTCGCCATTCGGGGGCTATCGGGCAACGACTTCTACGTAAGCGAAGGCCACGTTCATCTCGGGCTATTTCCCTATCCTTCCTATCGGGAACTTCGACAGCAAAATCATTTTGTGGAAGATATCGTCGCCTTCATGCAGCTCGAGGACGTCGACATTACTGCCGCCGGTACGCCAGAGGTCGGAAAGGCTGAGCTTGTCTCGGGTAACTTCTACTCGCAGATGCAAGTGAAGCCGCAGATAGGCAGGCCGATCGAGGTCACCGACGATGGGGCTCCGGCTGCTGGTGCCGTCACTGTGATCAGCGATGCCTTCTGGCATCGAGAATTTGGTGGGACTCAGGACATAATTGGTAAGACGATCCGCGTCAACATGACACCCGTGACGATTATTGGTGTCAATCCGCCCAGCTTTCGCGGGACTGTTGCCGCCGATACTTCAGCGCCAGAAGTCTTTCTACCGATGTCCATGTTGTTCGCGCTCATCCCTGAATCCGAAGGAAAGCATCCGTTACTCGATCCCAACGACTTTATCGTTCAACTGATTGCTCGGGTAAAGCCTGGCATCTCAACTACGGCGGCGCAGGCAGCGCTCGACTCATCCTTCAACGCAGCATTTCGCGGTACAGCCGTCGTGAACAAGGGCGAAACTGTTCCCAAGCTTTCACTCGAAGACGGAAGCCGGGGTATCACCTCCGGCACCCGCAATCTCCTGCGTCCGCTCTACATTCTGCTCGGACTCTCTGGACTTGTACTCCTGCTTGCTTGCGCAAACATCGCCAACCTCATGCTTGCCCGCGCTTCCGTTCGCCAAAGAGAGATGAGTGTTCGCATGACACTTGGGGCCGGTCGTGAACGCATCGTGCGACAAGTCTTAACCGAAAGCATTCTCCTCGCCGCGATGGGAGGACTGGCGGGCTTGGTTCTGGGCTATATCAGCCGCAATCTGATTCCGTGGCTAATGCACACCAGTTGGGATGGCGGTGAGATGGCTATAGGATTCGATTGGCGTGTCTTTGGCTTCACCTCTGCTGTAACTCTGATTACAGGTGTACTCTTTGGCATCGCCCCGGCTTGGCGCGCCTCCCGAGGTAATATCAACACCGCTCTCAAGGAAGGAGCCCAAACCTCTAGCGGGCGTCGCAAGGCATGGTCTGGCAAGGCAATCGTTGGTTTCCAGGTCGCGCTCTCAACTTTACTGGTCATCTCCGCGATTTTCTTTCTCCGGACACTCTACAATCTGAACTCCGTCGATCCGGGCTTTCGCACGCAAAATCTGCTGTTGTTGGACTTTAGTCCTCCGCGCACGGGTGCCCTGCTCTTTCAGCCCGCCACACTGCACAGCCAGGTAAAGGACGCCTTAGTATCAGTACCTGGCGTCGAGGAAGTCACCTACGTGAACCATCCTCTAGGCGCGCCTTCTTTTTACACGACTGATTTTGTCGTCGAAGGCGCTCAGCAGAATATAGTCCCAGACCTAAAGAAGACCGCTGATCCGGGCACGACGGCGATGGTTTCATACGTCGACAACAACTTCTTCTCTGCCATGTCGATTCCAATCCTGACGGGCCGCGGATTCACCTCGCAGGACACTGAAAATTCTGTCCCAGTCTCGGTCGTCAATCAGGCACTCGTGCGCAAGTTCTTCCCTAACACCAACCCCCTCGGCAAACGCTTCCTCAAGAGCACAAAGGGTCCGGATGCAACGCGCTGGATCGAGATTGTCGGCGTCTGTGCGGACACCCGCTACAGTGACATGCGACATCCAACGCCGCCCGTCCACTTTGACCTCGACCGTCAATCTCATGTTATGGGAAGCATTACCTACGTCGTCCGCTCCCCACTTCAGCCGGCCGTTCTGCTTCCTTCGCTCCGTCGTGCCGTACAGCAAATCGACCCCGATTTTCCCATCAATCACATCCGCACCCAGCAGCAGCAGATCGACGCCAGCATGCAGCAAGAACGCATGTTCGCTTCACTCACCGTAGGTTTTGGCATTTTGGCTCTCGCGCTCGCCTGCGTCGGAATCTACGGCATCATGGCCTACACAGTCTCCCAGCGCACCAACGAGATCGGCATTCGCCTCGCCCTCGGAGCCCACCGCCAACAAGTCCGCGCCATGGTCCTCCGCCAGGCCACCCGCCTGGCCATCCTCGGAGTCATCATCGGCGTAGCCGCATCTCTAGCCCTAAGCCGCCTCGTCAAATCCATGCTCTACGGCCTCAAACCTACCGACCCCATCAGCATCATCGGAGCCGCCACCCTTCTACTAGCCGTAGCCCTGATCGCCAGTTGGATCCCCGCTCTCCGCGCCTCAAGAGTAGAACCCATGGAAGCCCTCCGCCACGAATAACCCGTGCCTATACACCGTGTGCCCCACCCTTTGCGTTTTTCGCAAAGGGTGGGGTATTCGCGAAGCGAACCGCATCGTCGCCCCCACCGCCTGCAGCTGCGTACTAAACCAAACCGCCCCCGTAATCACCACACGTACGCGGAGCGCCAACCCGATCCGCCAGCACCCCAGACAGCAAACTCCCCACAAGTCGATCTATGAGGATTCATACCTGGCTCATAGCCAGGCATCATCCCTCAGGAAGCGGATCCTGCCCGAGCAGTCGAGCCCCCATCTCCGCGGAGTGTCGCACGACGTTGAAGCCATAAGACGTCATTTCAGCTTCATATTCCTGCAAGGCCAGGGGAATGGAGACTTTACCGTTATGTATCTCTTCAATCTTTGAACCAAGAAGGTTGGCGTCGCGAAGAGCTACGTTGGCCCCTCGTCCAAGGCTCGGGGTCATCGCATGAATCGCATCTCCCAGCAGGGTGACATTGGCGGACGGTTTCAGGTCGAATGGAATACTCGAAGTCATCTCAATGTAGAAGAACGAGCCCGCTTCAGCGGCTTCTGGAACTTGAGAGGCATCTCCTGGCCACTCCCGCAACAAGTCAGCAGCCAGTCGTTGAAGATCGTCGCTGCTCATGGCTCTCAAAGACTCATCGTTACTTCCGAACAACTCCTTACGACCGGAAATGATGCAACCCACATAATCAGATTGAGCGCTGAGCTTTGTCTCAGGCCGCATGGACTGCGCCGCAAGATCGGGCCGCACCGGATAGAGAACCGGCCCCACCCCAAGGATGAGCTTCCGAGCGTCGAAAGCTGCTGTGAACGTGTCCGCAAGGGTGTACGGAGGAAGTACCCGACGCGCGCTTTCAAGCGAGAGTCGACCGTAGATCGCCCGTGCCCCGGAATCCATGAAACGAGCCTCCGGTGCTCTTTGATTACGCAAGGCGGAACCTGCGCCATCCGCCCCAACAAGAATATCGCCATGAACCGATTGTCCATTCGAGAAGTGGGCCGTCACGCCCGATGCATCGCTTTCAAAGCGCTCCAGCCTCGAGCCCCAGTGACACATATCGTCCAAGCCATCTAAAAGAATCTCCCGCAACGTCACGCGATTCACATTGAAGTGCGTCGCCACTCCACTGCTCACGTGGTGCTGCGTCTTGCTGTACTCATCGATCGGAAATCGTTTTTGAATCTTGAAGGCCGTATCCATGATGGTTGTGTAGGGCAACGGATTCATCGACGTTGCTTCGAAGACGGGTATGAGCGTTTGCGGCAAAGCGGCTCGAATCGCCGTTACCCCATCTGCATCCAAATGCAGACGATACCCTTGAGCGCGCTCCCACGGCCCTGCATCGCGCTCGTATACTGCCGTTTCGATTCCAGACTGCTTCAGCCTTTGAGCCAGGCAAAGACCGCCTATACCGGCACCGATGATGATGACTTTCATAAGAAAAACTCCTTGGTGAAAACTACGTTGGGAAAATGACGCGAGGAAGCCGCAGCATCAGGTTGAGAGAAGGTTCTTGACCGACGCTCTCGGTCTCGCAATCCCGCTACTAGGGCAGGGGCGACAAACGTATTCGGGAAGATGATCGAACGTAGAACCGCCTGCATGGAGCACCTCTCTGGAACGAGGGCGCAAAAAAGCACCCGGCAACGTTCCACGGACAAAAGCCCGTCAAGAACGTCGTGGGTGCCATGAGGCGGTGAGAATCCCGTCAACTGACGAGGGCTGTGCTACCGATCAGCCTGCTCTCTTTTCGACAAGACTCATTATAACGAAAAAGCGAGAACGGTCACAATGCCATGATCTGCGCTGCCATCAGAGCCGGTAGTGTTGCGCTGCCGTCGCCAAGCTCCCGGCTCGACGGTCCTTGGCACATAGCACAAACATAATCACGCACGCCACGAATGAGAAAACCGCCCCATCCCACCGTCGGAATCGTCTGCTGTTATCGGAGCCACGCCACGCACGCTGTGCATTCCATGCCCGCCCTATCCGATACAACGATGCTGTTGCCGAGACGCAATCTTATCGGAAGACCCTCTTCTACATCGACACGTCCCTCGCCGACCGATGCAGGAAGATGTACCTTACCGAAGTCCTTCCTTGTTGCTCCTCCGGTGTACCGCATTCAAATCAAATACATCTAGCTCCGTCACCCATGTTCCAATGAATCATTCCATGGGAACCCCGGCCAAGGTCCATACTCTTCCTCACTTCCGTGAGCTCGACGGTATTAGAGGAATCGCATCTCTGCTCGTCTTCTTCCATCACCTCTGCAATGCCACCATTGCTCCGGGCAACTGGACACCAGCCATCCTCGAACTCCGCAGTGTCTTTGAGTTCGGCGTAGCCGGCGTCGACATCTTCTTCGTCCTCTCCGGATTCCTCATCACATCCCTGCTCCTTCGAGATCGCACCCGCCCCGCCTACTATCGAGACTTCTACTGGAAGCGTATCCTCCGCATCGTTCCCGTCTACATACTCTGCTTGCTCGCAGCCCTTTTCTTTATTCCGCACTCCGGCGGCTACGTCTTACTCTCCGCTCTCTTTATTGCCAACTTCGCCAATGTCGTTCATGTCCAAACTGCCGGGCCATTCTGGTCACTAGCGATCGAAGAACAGTTCTACCTTCTTTGGCCCACCGTCGTTCGCCGCCGCTCTGTCACAACGCTGGCCCGATGCGCGCTCGCTATCGCAGTCTTTTCCATAGCCTTCCGCTTTGTTGCAGCGGCCGTCGGACACCACAATTACTTCCTTACCTTCCTCCGTAGCGATGGCCTCGCCATCGGTGCCCTCCTCGCCTGTCGTTTCGAGCGCAGCCAGCGCGAACATCTGCCCCTCTCCAGCGACGCACCCATCTTCGCCGCCGCGCTAATCACTGGTATCTTTCTTTGCTTCGGCGCAACCCACTTCGCCAATTCGTCAGCGGAAATCCCCACGGCCTTCGCCGCCGCCATCTTTCAAACCGGTACGACCTTCATCTGCGGCGGCCTCATCGCTCTCACCATCGCTTGCACGGGAAGCAAAGCTCTCTCCCCGTTGCGAGGACGATTTTTCACCTTCTTTGGCCTTATCAGCTATGCGTTGTACATGATCCATCTCTACGTCATGAGGAGCTACGACTATCTCCGAGGCTCCCTCATTACAGGAGATACCCAGGGCTACGTCATCCGTCTCATCGTGGTCTTCGCCATCTCCATCGCCGCCAGCGTTATACTCCGCTACGCCGTAGAACTGCCTGCTCTCTCACTCCGCAAGCATGTCCTGACGAAGCCGGCGACAAAGGCCGAGACAGAGGCCCCCATCCTCGCCTCGCAATAGAGAGCTTTTGCTACCAGCAATTCACCATCAAGATGTTGCGTTTACCACGCAAAAAACCACGTTCTGCGCGTCGTTTTTTACAAAAATCGCTGCAAAAACACCAATCCGCCACGCAGAAAAAATCTACAAAATGTACCGCGAAAGATCCTGGTCCTTCACAATCGAAGCCACTTGCTGCTTCACATACTCCGGATCGACCACGATCACCTTCTCCACACCCGTAGCCGTCTGCCGCTCGATCACCGGAAGCGGCGGCTGAGGAGCCACGATCTCGCCTGTAAGTGACGCAGAAGCATGCACTTCCGCCACAACCCCCTCCTCCGTCACCTCAGCCCGAGGACTCTTAAACAGATCCGGAGCCTGAAAACTGATCTCATCCAGCACCCGCTCCAGAATCGTATGCAACCGCCGAGCCCCAATGTTTTCAGTAGTTTCGTTCACCCTGAACGCAAACTGAGCCATCTCCTGAATCGCGCCCTTCGTAAACTCCAGCTTCAACCCCTCTGTCTCCAACAAAGCCACCGACTGCTTCACCAGCGAAGACTTCGGCTCCGTCAAAATCCGAACAAAGTCATTCACCGTAAGTGATTGCAGTTCAACACGTATCGGGAACCGCCCCTGCAACTCCGGAATCAAATCGCTGGGCTTCGAAACATGAAAGGCCCCCGCCGCAATGAACAAAATATGGTCGGTAGAAACCATCCCATACTTCGTGTTAACCGTAGTCCCTTCAACAATTGGCAGAATATCCCGCTGCACGCCCTCCCGCGAAACATCCGGCCCATGACCACCCTCACGCCCGGCAATCTTGTCGATCTCATCCAGGAAAACCATCCCAGAATCCTCGACCCGCTCCACCGCCAGCCGCGTAACCTGATCCATATCAATCAATCGGCTCTCTTCCTCCGACACCAGGTACTCGAAAGCCTCTGAAACCTTCATCTTGCGCTTCTTCGTCCGCTGGCCAAACAACCCGGGCAACATGTCCTTCAGGTTGATGTCCATCTCCTCCGTGCCTTGGTTCGTAATCACCTCAAAACTAGGCTGGTTACGGTCGCGCACATCCAACTCCACCATCCGTTCATCCAGCTTGCCTTCGCGGAACTGCTGCCGCAGCTTCTCCCGCGTCCGCTGCTCACGCTCCCCCGGCTTCTCTTCACCAGTCTCCACAGAAGCAGGCAACTGAATCACATTGCTGCCCGGCTCATGCGTGGCCGCCGCGGCCGTTGCAGCCGCAGGTGTCGGAGGCAGCAACAGGTCAATCAGCCGATCCTCAGCCGCAAGTTCAGCTTTATCTTCAACTTCCTCCATCTTCTCTTCGCGAACCATGTCGATCGCAATCTCCACCAGATCGCGCACAATCGACTCGACATCCCGCCCCACATACCCAACCTCAGTAAACTTCGAGGCCTCCACCTTCAAAAACGGCGAGTTCGTCAGCTTCGCCAGCCGCCGCGCAATCTCCGTCTTACCCACGCCCGTCGGCCCGATCATGATGATGTTCTTCGGCATGATCTCGTCCGCCAACTCAGGCGTAAGCTTCTGCCGGCGCATCCGGTTCCGCAGCGCAATCGCCACAGCCCGCTTGGCCGCCTGCTGACCCACAACATACTTATCCAACTCCGCCACAATCTCGCGCGGAGTCATCTCATCCAGCGCCAAAGCCTGATCGTCAGCCGTTCCCGGTAAAAAAATAGCCATAGTGCGGTACTCCTAAATTCAAAAAAAGCGTTATCACGAAACCAGAGTAGTGTACGGAACCCCTTATTTACTGGTTCGCAGGCTCTGCCTTCAACTCTTCAATCGTCATCTGGTCATTTGTATAGATACAGATCTGCCCGGCAATCCTTAGACTCTTCACCGCAATATCCCGCGCGCTCAGGTCCGTATTTTCGAGCAACGCCCGAGCACTCGCCAGCGCAAAGCTTCCGCCCGAGCCGATCGTCGCGATACCCTCATCCGGATCGATCACATCGCCGGTCCCACTCAGGAGAAACGTCTGTTTCGCATCGGTCACGATCAGCAAGGCCTCAAGCTGACGAAGCATCTTGTCCGTCCGCCAATCCTTGGCCAACTCCACAGCCGCACGCCCCAGATTCCCGGCATACTGCTCCAGCTTCGTCTCAAACCGAGCAAACAGACTGAACGCATCCGCCGTCGATCCCGCAAACCCCGCCAACACCTTGTCGTTATAGAGCTTACGGATCTTCTTGGCCGACCCCTTCATCACGGTCGCACCCAGCGACACCTGACCATCCGCCGCCATCACGACGGAATCCCCCCGCCGCACACAGATAACGGTAGTCGAGCGAATCCTTCGCCCTTCACCCAGATCCAGCGGATGACCAGCGTTTGGCAACTTCGTGGAGGCAGACTTCGAACGAACAGACGGCTTGGCAGAAGAGGAACGACGAGACATTGGCACTCCTCAGTATATCGCCAATATCTACCGGCACACAGCAAATGCCCGCACCGGAAACGTCCCAAACCCCTTCACCTTAACGGGAACAGCAAAGAACCGGAAACCGCTCTCCGGCAGCCCATCCAGCCCGCGCATATGCTCCACCACAGGGATATCCGCACCTAGCAGCGTCGTATGTACCGGCCTGCTCCCATCGTCAGTATCGTCAATGTTCAGAGAGTCGATTCCTACCAGCCCAGCGCCCGCATTCCGCAGAAACACTGCCGCAGCCTTCGTCAGAAAGGGATGACCAACTCCATACTCCGGCTTTCCAAAGTGCTGCGACCATCCGGTTTCCACCAGAACCGCACATCCGCGAACATCGAGATCCGTAAAGTGCTCAGGCCCAATGCCGCGCTGTCCTGCAGGTGCCCGGACACATACCCCCGGCACATCCGCCAACCACTCCAGCGGCAACTCCGACAAATCTTTTCCATCGGCGTATCGATGAAACGGACTATCCAGATAAGTCCCGGTATTGCCCGCCATCGTAATCAACCCTATCTGAAACTCGGTGCCAGGGCTGTAATGCTGCCGGCTAGCCTCCCGGCTTAGAAAATCGCACATATGCGGCACAGGCAGGCCCGGATACGTCACCAACCCTTCCTCTACCGTATGGCTAAGATCAATCAGCCTCTCGCCCAATCCACATCTCCTCTATCTCACAAACCTGCCGTGCCCGCACAGCCTTCAACGATGCCGCATCCGCAGGCTCTGCCAGCTTCCATCCGTAGTCCATCCACCATCCACCGCTAACGCTTGACCATTAATGAATCCACTCTTCGCCGGATCGCCCAGAAACAAAATCGCCTGCGCAATATCCTCCGGCATAGCAAACCGCCCCATCGGATTCACCCCAATAATGTCGTCATCCGTATAGCCGCCACCCGCCTGATCCGCGACATCCATCTCCGTCTTCACCCATCCCGGACACACCGCATTACAACGAACCCCGCGCCCACCCCACTCCGCCGCCAGCGTCCGCGTCAGCCCAATCAATCCATGCTTCGACGCGTTATAAGCCGTCCGGTCGCCGATCCCCACCAACCCGGCAATCGAAGCCACATTTACGATACTGCCCTCACCTTGCTCCAGCATCAACGCCCCAAACCCCTTCGACAACACAAACGGCGCAACCAGATTCACCTCCAGCACCCGCCGAAACGCATTGACCTCGACCTTCTCCGCAGGAGAGATAAAACTAATCCCAGCGTTATTCACCAGGACATCGGCCCGCTTCCACTGTCGCCGAACCGTCTCCACCGCGGCCGCCACAACGGCCTCATCGCAGATATCACCAACTATCTCCTCGGCATCAACGCCACACCCGCGAACCGCCGCCATTGTCGCCGAGCAGCTCTGAACATCCATCAACGCCAGCGAATACCCAGCCTTAGCAAGCGTCTCCGCCGTCCTGCGTCCAATCCCCTGCGCCGCCCCTGTAACAATCGCAACTCGCATACGTTCAATCTAATTGATTGAGAACACATGTTCTCTTGCAGATACCTGCATTCACCATCCCACGCCGCCGATAGACTATTCTGTGGGCAACTGCCGTGTTCTCATCCATCGCATATCATCTGTCGCTCCCCCTAAGGTCTCCGCGAGGAATAGCCGTCATCGCTGTAGGCGCAACCGCAGCTGCGGCCGCAGCCGGCTATCTCCTCACCCGCAAAAAGCCCACCCCGGAAGAGATCGAGCGCAACCGCCGCGACCTGCTCGCCACCATCGGCCGCATCACCGACGGCACCATCACCGATGCCCCCTTCGCCCCCGACGACCCCACCCACACCCCACGCCTGCTCATCTACGACTACCGCATCGCCGGCGTCACCTACGAGTGCGCCCAGGACGTCACCGCCCTCGCCGACCACGTCCGCGACATCCGGACCGACCTCCCCATCCAGGTCCGCTACGACCTCCACAACCCCGCCAACAGCATCGTCGTCTCCGAATCATGGAGCGGCCTCCGCCTCGCCTCCCACCACGAACCCGAGGGCCACCACGACCACGGATGACCACGGACGAACACGGACGAACACGGATAAACCCCAGAAAAAATCTCGTCCGCCATCCAACACACCCTCTCCCCTTCAAAACCACCATCCGCTTGTTTTTAATCCGTGCCCATCCGAGCCCATCCGCGGTCGCACTCCGCATTGAACCCCATCCCCACCCGGACTACACTCAAATCATGCACATGGTCGCCACACCGAACCGCAAGATGCAGCGCGTCCTGCAGTTCTCCATGGCGTTGACCTTCGCCTACGTCCTCGCCACTTTCATCTTTGGCCTCCGCGCCCACTCCCTGGCCCTCATCTCCGAGGCTGGACACAACCTCAGCGACCTCTTCGCCATCGTCCTCTCTTTCGTTGCCGTCTACTTCCAGGCCCGCCCCGCCACCGAGCAGAAAACCTTCGGCTACCAGCGCGCCGGAGTCCTCGCGGCCTTCATCAACGCCGCCACCCTCGTCGTCCTCTCCGCCTGGATCGCCATCGAGGCCGTCCACCGCCTCGCCGTCCCAGTCGCCGTCCAGCCCCTCATCATGATGTACGTCGCAGCAGCCGGCGTCCTGATGAACGGCACCATCGCAACTCTCCTCTGGCGCTTCTCCGGCGACGTCAACATCCGCAGCGTCTTCCTCCACATGCTCGGCGACACCCTCTCCACCGCCGCCGTCATCATCGGCGGCGCAGCCATCCTCTTCACCGGCATGACCTGGATCGACCCCATCCTCTCCCTCATCATCGCCGCCATGATCCTCTGGAGCTCCATCGGCATCATCCGCGAAACCCTCAACATCCTCCTCGAGGGCACACCGCGCAACATGAAGCTCGCCGCCGTCCGCGACTCCATGCAATCCGTCGACGGCGTCCTCAACGTCCACGACCTCCACATCTGGAGCCTCGGCTCAAACTCCCACGCTCTCGCCAGCCACGTCACCATCGCCGAGATGCCCATGTCCGAGTGCAGCGCGATCCTCGACGGCATCAACTGCGCCCTCCGCGACCGCTTCAAAATCACCCACACCACCATCCAGTTCGAAACCACCGGCTGCGAGACCACCCACGGCTGCAGCGCCCCACCCGAGCTCGAAGCCGTTGGCGCCCACGACCACCACCATCACCACCACGGCCACAGCCACTCCCATTAAAAAGAAGCAGGGAGCAAGCCCAAGCCTACTCCCTACTCTCTACTCCCTAAAGCAACGTCGCATCCAACGTAATCTCAGCCGCCTTCAGCACCCGCGAGACCGGACATCCTGTCTCGGCGTTATGCGCCAACTCATCGAACTTCGCCTTATCCAGATTCGGCACCTTAGCCTTCATCGTCAGATGAATCTTCGTAATCGTCGGAGCAGCTCCATGCAGATCGAGCGTCAACTTGGCCGTCGTCTCAATCGAGTCCGCCGTAAAGCCTGCCTCAGTCAACTGAGCACTAAACGCCATCGTGAAACAGCCTGCATGCGCCGCCGCAATCAGCTCTTCAGGGTTCGTCCCCACACCCTCGGCAAATCGTGAGTTGAAGCCATACTGCGTCTCTTTCAACGTTCCGCTCTGCGTCGAAATCGTCCCTTTGCCCTCTTTCAGGCTGCCGTGCCACACTGCGCTAGCGCTGCGATCCATCGTTGTTCTCCTTCGTAAATAGTCTGCTCTGCAAACCGTACATCATTCGATGCACCTATATCCCTAACGGTGGTTGAAAAATTCGCAAACTGCGCTACGCTATCGACATGCAGTCCCCGACCGCCGAAGCAGCCATCGAAGCCGTTCCCGCTCAGTGCCCTCTCGACACCGGCGAGCACCACTCCGTCTACTGCCCCACCTGCTCCTCGCGCCTCGAAGACAGCCGCTGCAAACTAGTCTGCCGAACCTGCGGCTATTTCCTCAGCTGCGCCGACTTCTACTAAATCATGCGAGGCCATCGCTTGCGCCCGTTGCACTTTCCGTTGCAGTTGCTTGTCCTTTTGTTTGTCATAACGTAGGGATCTGCGGTTGCTCTTGCCTTTGCTTTTGCTCGTCATTCTGACCCCGAGCAAAGTCGAAGGCGAAGACCCCCACATTTCACGAGGGGAGCGAAGCGACCCGAGTGCTTTTTCCATGCCATCGCTCTAACCTCTATCCCAACCCCCGCCCATCCGCTACAATTCCGCACATCGCACAAGGCCTGAACTCACTCTCAGCAGTCAGAAAGGCGCCATGCATCCCATCCGTCACAACCCCATCGCCATCCTCCTCGCAACGCTCCTCTACTTCGTCCTCGGAGCCTTCTGGTTCACCGCCTTCCAGCAAGCGTGGCTCGTCGGTATCGGCCGGACCATGCATGAGATCATGGCCGCCAACCACAATCCCTTCTTCGCGTACGCCATCGCTCTGGTCGGAACCTTCATCCTCGCGCTCTTCCTCTCCTGGCTCATCCAGACCACCGGCAATCAGACGACCATCCGTGGAATCTTCATCGCCGTCTTCACCTGGGTCGGCGTAGTCCTCACCACATGGTCAACCGAGTACGCCTTCGAAGCCCGCGGCCTTCGAATCCTCGTCATCAACACCGGCTACATCCTCACCGGCATGATCATCATGGGAGCCATCCTCGGCGGCTGGAAGAAGAAGGAATCGGCCTAGGGCGGTTACACGGTATTCGGGAGGACGTACATGAATCGAGAACTGGCTTTGAAGATCGTGTTGGCGGTGGTGGGATTCCTCTTTTTGGCTTTGGTTTATCCAATGGCGCTGTTTATGCGACAAAACCCTGCGTTGTCTATGATGCTCAGCCTTTATGTCACCCTCGGCGTTTTCTTGCTTCTGGCAATCCGCAAACCGTTGGCCAGTCGCAGCCTGATCGCTTTCACAGCATGGTCCAGCTTCGCTCACGCCGCCGTGATGGGCACTCAGGCATTGCGCAACATGATTTCACATGGAGAACTGATAGGTGTGGCTGTTCTCATGGTCATCGGCGTAGCCTTGATCGCGCTCGCGCCAACGAAGCAGCCTACAGGTGCCCGCCTTTCAACCCAGGTGGATGGTCGCGAGATAATCCTTGACGCCGGTGCAGATAATCTGGACGCCAATGCACAGCAGGATGAAGGCTGAAAGTCGCAAAACCACCGTAGTTCCGGAAGCGCCAAGTAACCGCTCCGCGGCGTTGGCATAGCGATAGCAAATGTAAATAGTGATGCAGACCAGCGCTATCCCAACTAACGATGAAATCAGAACTTTGGGCGAAAGGAACGACGATGCGTGCAGCTCCGCGGGCAGGTGCGCGCCAAGCGTAATCGCAACCGAAATAGAGCCGGGGCCGACCGTGAGTGGCATGGTGTAGGGATAAAAAGCGTGATCGAGAATACTGGCACCCTGCGCATTGTCCGACCGAGGGCTATTCGAGTCCCGCGCCAGCAGTGACCATCCTGTTATAGCCACGACAAGTCCGCCACCGATCTGGACGGCGTAGATGGAGATGCCGAAAAAAGTTAGAACTTTGACTCCCCACAGCAGCGAACAGATCAACAGAAAAAAACAGTAGACGGCAATTTTTCGCGCAAGTGCGCGATGCACCGCCGGCTCGAGTCCGCTGAAGACGTTCAGGAGAACGGCAGCAGCAGCAAGAGGATTGACGACAGGGAAAAGCGCTGCAACCACAAGAATCGTGGCCTCGATAATGGTCGAAGCATCCTGCTGAAGATCAATCACCGGCTAGGCTTCCTCGTTTATTTTGCAAGGGCAACAAAGCTCGTAGTACCGGACAGCACTGAAACACTTCAAGAAGCACCTAACGACCACCAGCAAGCCCCGCCAATATCTCCGCCGTAAACCGCACCCGCGCCACCCGCCGCAACACCTTCTCCACCGAAAACGCATGAAGATCCGCGCCCATACTAGCGCACGCATCCTCCGCAATCACAACGGAGTAGTTATGCTGCCAGGCATCCCGAGCCGTAGAGTCAACCCCTATGTGCGTCGCCACCCCGCCCAGAACAATCGTCTTGATCCCGCGCCTGCGCAACTGAAGGTCCAGCTCCGTCCCATAGAAGGCGCTCCATTGCCGCTTCGTGATAACCACGTCCGCCTGCAACGAATCGATCTCCGGCACAAACTCCGACCACTCCGCAGGCATTCCTCCCGGCGGCATCGGAGTAGGCTCGTCGACCTCCTGACTCGGCCTGTCCGCGTAGTCATTCGCGAACGTAACCTTCACCAAAACCACGACGCCACCTGCCGCTTTCAAAGCTTTACCAAGAGCGACAGAGTTCTCCACAACCTTCGCCGCGCCATACGGAGCCAGCGGTCTGCCAAGTATGCCCTTCTGCAAGTCAATCAGTACCAATGCGGTTGTCCGAGGATCCAACGTTATCGACATGTCTACCTCGCACTCGCCTTTCGCGCCGCTTCAAACTCGTCGCCGGGGTTCCACTCAATTCTCTTAGGAGCCGTCAGCGCCTCCCACCCCAGCTCCATCCCAAACCGGTCAAGCTTCGCATTCCCTCTGAAGTCCCAGTCCTCGCGATAGTTGTCGCTGAAGTTGTGATAGTCGTTCGCGACGAAGTGCTCCATCTTCGCTTGTCCCCAGGCCAGATCATGCCCTTCAAACAACTCGCCGGGATCAACCGAAAACGCCGGAATCCCCACACGCGACAGACTGAAGTGGTCCGAGCGATAGAAGCTTCCCGCCTCCGGCCGCGGGTCCGGCACAATCTCCAGCCCAAACCGCTTCGCCGTATCCTGCACCACAGGATAGAAGCTCATCCGCTGCGCCCCATTCACATTCACCTGCTGCGGCACACCAATCGGCAGAATCATGTCGTAGTTGATGCCCAGCGTAATCTGCCCAGCAGGAATCGGAGGATGTTGCCCCAGATACTCACTCCCCAGCAACCCCTGCTCCTCCGCCGTAACACTTGCGAAGATCACCGAGTGCGGCGGCTTCACACCCATCGACGTCCACGCCCGCGCCATCTCGATCAACATCCCGCAGCCCGTAGCATTGTCTGCAGCGCCGTTGTAGATATTGTCCCCCGGCATCCCCGGCACAAACCCAAGATGATCGAAGTGCGCCGTATAAAGCACCGCCTGATCCGGCCCCTTCATAGTCCCAGGCAAAATCCCCACCACATTCGGCGACTGGAACGGCCGCACGACACTCTCCACACGAGCGTGCAGTCTCACCGGCAGTTCCATGGCTTTGAACCCGCGCTTACCCGCCGCCGTTATCTCTGTATCAGCATCTTTGCCCACTGCCGAAAACAACTGCTTCGCCACATCCAGCTGAATCCAGCTAGCCGCCTGCAATTGCGGATTCGTATCATCCCGCAGGTACGTCTTCTCACTCGTATTCGAATTCCGCACCACATCCCAGCCATAGCTAGCCAGATCAGTCCGATGAATAATCAGAGCACCCACCGCACCCTTCCGCGCCGCCTGCTCAAACTTGTAAGTCCACCGCCCGTAGTAAGTCAGCGCCTTCCCACCAAAAAACTTCGGATCATCCGAGGGCGGATCGCCCACGATAACGAGCACCACCTTGCCCTTCACATCCACGCCAGCATAGTCATCCCACTCAAACTCCGGAGCCGTAATCCCATGGCCCACAAACACAATCGGCGCATCGATCTCGACCACCGGTGTCAGCGTCCGGTTACTCACCGTAAAGTCATCCCCATACTTCAGATCAATCGAGAACAAACCGATCGACACGCCCTCGCCCGGCTTCGGCACCAGCGACATCGTCGTCTTCTCAGGAATCGCCTTCATCCCCACAAAATTAACCTGCTGCAGATAAGTCCCGTTATCCCCACCCGGCTTCAGCCCATACAGCGCAAACTGCGTCGCAATGTACTTCGCCGCCAGCTCGCTTCCACGCAACCCCGGCCCACGCCCCTCCAGCAGATCGTCCGCCAGAAACCGCACATGCGCCCGAATCTTCTCGCCATCAATCGACTCCGCCGCCGCCTTCACAGCCGGAGGAATCGCCTGCGCCCACAACCCACACGACACAGACATCAACGAAGCCATAGCAGCCGCAGCAAAAAAAATCTTACGCAATTCAATCCTCCTCAACCACAATCCACAACCCATCCAGTCTAGTCCCGCAACGGCTCCGATCATTTCTGTTGTTCATTTTTTGGTCGTCATCCTGAACGAAGTGAAGGATCCCTGTATTTCGTTCTTGCCGTTCAGCCACAACAACCAATAATCACAGTGATACTCTGACAGATAGATGAACCTGAGGATTGCAGCGATTCGCTCCGGCTCCGACCCGGTGCGCAAATTGATCGGACGCTCCTTTCACCGCGCCCTCGAAACCCAGCTCATCTGCCCCAAGTGCGACGCCACCTACAACCTCATGGTCGACTACGACCAATCCAACGACCGCTGGTTCGCCGAAGACTCCCGCCCCCTCATCAAGCTCCTAGCCAAAGCCATCTTCATGGGACACAGTACCGACCACCGCATCACCCACTTCGAAACCGAAGGCGTCATCGTCGAAAGCCTCGCCCACCCCATCGCCCCCCACACCCAAACCCCGCACTAAAAAGTTCTGGCCTTTGTATTTGGGTGGGAGCGCAGGGCTTTAACCCTGCGAAAGAAACCCACAACCACAAGGGGCTTTAGCCCCGGGCTTTTTTCTCTCGTCGCGTCACCTTCACTCTAGCCTCACCGTCTGCTTCCCCTCATGCAGCGGCAACACATTACCACCCCAATCCAACTCCCCCGGCAATCCATCCGGCAAAGTCACCACCGCAACCCACCTACTACCTTCCTTCGTATAATCCACCTCCACAACTCCCTTAGGAGTAGGCATAGCCGCACTCACATGCTGCAGCCTACCCAGATGCGGAACGATCCGCACCCGCTGAAATCCCTCCGCCCCCGGCCCAATCCCCGCAACCACTCCCACCAGATCGAGCGTAGGATGCGCACTCCACGCATGTGAGTCCGACCGCGTAGGCTCCGGCGTCTCCGCCCACGTCGAAAGCCCCAACCCCACCATCTTCCGCCAAGGCTCCAGCTGAGCAACATACTCATCCCCCATCCCCGCATGCACCATCGCCCGCGCCACATAGAAACGAAAATAATAGCTAGCCTCCGCCATCCGAGGCGAAGCACCTTCAACCGGCGCAAGCACCTTCTCCATCACCGCCCGCTGGTTCTCCTTCGGAATCACATCCAGCCACACCGCCAGCGAGTTCGCCTGCTGGCTGAAGTTCTTCTTCTCCGGAGTATCCGCAAGCAGCCCCGTCTTCTCATCCCAGTTCAGCCGCATCAAGCTCGCCGAGGCCCGTTTCGCCAGCTCGACATAACGCGCCGCCCTGTCTTTCTCGCCGAAACGATCCTCCATCTCCGCCCCATACCGCAACGCCTCCATAAACTGCAGCGTCAACGCCGACGACCCACCATCCGCCATCTGCGGCGGCACACCACCCTCAAACTGCGGCGGACTCCAATCCACAAACGGCCACCACTCCACCCGCCCCATCAATCCATCCGCCCGCTGCCGCGCCGCAAACCAATCCAGCACCCCACGCGTCCCCGGCAACAGCGACCGCACAAACCCCGCATCATCCCGATACATCCAGAAGTCATGCAGCATCCCCACCCATAACAGCGAAAACGGCGGAATCACCTGCGTCAGCGAAGAAGGATACCGGCTCTGTGTCAGCCCATCCGTCAGCAGCGAATCCCGATAAGCCCTCATCGCCTGCCGCGCCAGCCTGTCATCGCCCGTCACTCCATACGAGATCAACGCCTGAATCCGCGTATCCCCCACATACTGCATCTGCTCCCAATACGGAGTATCCATGTACGTCTCATGCGCACACAGTTGCGCCGTACGCCAGCCCACATCCCATATACGGCTCAACTCCGCATCATCACTCGCAAACCGCCCCACCGCCGAAAACGGATAAGCCGTATAAAACGCGCTCAGCCCATCAATCGTCAGCGGCACATCCCCCGTCTTCACATCCACCTGCAGATATCGCCAGGTCCGCCACCACAGCGTCCTATAGTTCCTTCGCTCGCCATCACTCACAATGTGATCGCTCAACCCCTCGATAGTCCGCTCACCCACCTCATTCCGATTCCCCTTCGCACCCTTCGAGTCATAAAGCGCCTCGGCATAAGTAAGCTCCACCGAAGCTCCCTTCCCACCCGCAAGCTCAAGCGACGGATAAGCCGTAACCAGCGCCTCGCGATCCAGCAAAAACGTCGCCGAAGAATTAGCCGGCACAGTCACAGCCTTCTCCAGCGACGCAACCGAACCCGCAGGCATCCCACTCAAACGCACAACATGCCCCGCCGACACAGCCTCATACTGCATCGCCGGCAAATCATTCTTCTCCAGAATCCATCGCGTAGGACTATCCTGCGCTCCTCTAGGCGCCGCATGCCCCAGCAACTTCGCCGCCGTCCACCGTCCCGCCCCACCAGCCTTATCCCAATCCCAATTCATCCTGCCACCGTCCATCACCTCCGACGGCCCCGCCGCATAGTAGCCCTTCACATTGGTCTCGCCCAGCGTGCGCCCCGACTCCTGGCTCGCCTGCCATCCGTCACCCGTATTGATCGATGAATTCGCACCATCCTCCGCCGACAGCAGAAACGCAGTCTGCGAGCTCATCTGCGCAATCGCCGCCCCCGTTCCAAAGTTCCACACAACCGCCGCAACCGTGTTCTCACCCACGTGAAGATAAGGAGCCAGATCGAACGTCTCATATCTCCAGTGATGAACATCGGCCAGCGCAGGCCCCATCCCCACACGCTTGCCGTTCACATGAAGCTCAAACCTGGTATCAGCGCTAACATCCACAACAAACCGCGCCGGAACCGCAGTAAGCGACACCGTCTTCCGAAAATAGACAACATCAAAATCTCGCGCCGGCCCATCCGCCCGCGCAATCCACTGCGCCGCCCAAGCCTTAGGCACGGCATCCTGCGCATCTGCCACCACGACCCCTAACATTCCACCAAGCAACAACCCCACCACACCCAACCGCACAGTCCATCTATATCCAGTCTTCATACAGGCAACCCACCCCAATCTCACAGCAGAAAATTTCATCGCTAACCAGTGCGCAAAACCATACCAGAACGAAGATGCGGGTGCCCCATCCTTCGGGCTTCTGCGAAGGGTGGGGTATCGAGCGAAGCGAGACCGTTCTATCTCCGACCACATAAAGCTCTCGTGTCGTTTTTAGTCGTCATTCTGAACGCAGCGAAAAAAAACATTTCTACGCATCAGAAATAACACCCACCAACAAACGCGAAAAACCATATCAGAGTAAGTTCAGACTGCATAAACCCGTCGATTCGATGCTAAAGTGGCTGACGAACAACAATAGGAGATTCCAATCAGAACCTTCCTTGCCGTCCCCTCGATATTGATGGCCACCTTTGTTTTCGCTCCCGGCCAACTACCCGTCCAAAGTAGCCATCCCGCGCCGGTTGCTATCGTTCTGAATCGCAGCTACAAACCTGGAGAAGTACTCCAATACGAAATGACCGGAAGCAATCGTGGATGGGAATACCAAATCAAGGCAAATGGTCTTGTGAAGCAGGATAAGGAGGGCACCTTCTATGAGGAGATCGGCTGGTCGAACCTGCGATCCAATGCTCCCATGAAGTTGTCTCCCTCCAGCCTCTCCTTTCGCCAGACTCTATCACTAGCTCCGACGAGCAAATATATAGCGATTCCAAACCTCAGCGCGGTGCAACCCTTCCTGATTGGCCCGATCACAGATATGCTCACGTTCTACAGTGACGTGTTCATCGCGAGAAGGACAAACCTCACACAGATTGGCCAACACACCTATTTTGAATACGGCAAGCCGAACTCCTGGGCCGACGGGCAGCATGTTCTGCTCGGTCAGGATTCGATCGACTTCGACCTGGCCTTGCTGAGTGAAAACACGCAGGACCATACCGTAATACTTCAGATTCGGCATGTGTCTCCAAAGCACCCTCAGGTGGAGCTACCGGCACAATGGATGCTGGCTCCGATAAGCAGCGCTGCAAATAACTGGGTTCAGGTGGAAAAATCCGCCGACGGCTACATTGCACAAGTTGGATACGAGGTATTCGACGTTCGCATCACACTCGACACAAGGGATGGGAAGATTTTGTCTGCTCAGATGCACAACCCTATCGTTGCAATCAGTCGAGAGTGCAGCGATGCTGCTCTCTCGAAGTGCAACGCCCCGACCCCGGAAAAATTCTGCGCGACGTGGCTCTGCATTTGCTTTAGCGAAGCACAATCCACTCTGTCCTTACGGCAGCGAAACAGCGTCGTCCATCAACCCCCACCCTAAACCTCAGGCATCCGCACCGGCTTCACCGCCATCACATCCAGGCGCTGCAGCACCTTCCGCGCCAACCCCGTCAGCGGCATCCCACCCAAACGGCTCGTCCTTACCCACTCCAGGTCGTCTTTCCCCGCCGGCACCGCCCGCCGCAGCCCACGATCCCCCGGCCCACTCGCCGCAAACACCTGCACGTAGTAGTTCGTATTCGTAATCGCGTGCCGCACCCGCAGCATCGGCTCCCGGCCTTCCACAGCATCCTGCGACAGTGGCGGAAGCTCGTACATTCCCGGCATCAGACTCACGTCCTCCGCCCTCTTTTCCAGCAGCACCTCCGTCATCGTGCCGCTCTTCCTCAAACTCAGCAGATACGCCGCTGGCCTGCTCTTCTGCGCCGCCCGCGGCGGTGTCACATGCTCCCCGCGCGTCCTGCACATTCCAAACACGGGACAGTGCAAACACATCGGAGCCTTCGGCAAACAGATCGTCGCTCCCAGTTCCATCATCGCCTGGTTGTGGTCCCCCGCCGCATTGCACTTCCCATTCATCCGCCTCTTCGGAACCAGGGCCTTCGCCTGATCGTGCACAAACTGCCTCTCCGCCGCCGTCCCCACCTCCGGCCTTCCGGTCAGCCGCACCAGCACTCGCTCCACGTTCCCATCCACCACAGCGATACTCTCGCCAAACGCAATGCTCGCAATCGCCGCGCACGTATACTCACCAATCCCCGGCAGCGTCCGCAGCTCCGCCGAAGTACGCGGCAACACGCCCCCACGCTCTTCCACAATGAACTTCGCCGCTTTATGCAGCATCCGCGCGCGCCTGTAGTACCCCAGCCCCGACCACGCCGCCAGCACCTTCTCCTCCGAAGCCAGCGCCAGCGCCACGATCGTCGGAAACCGCCGCAGAAAGTCTTCATAATGCTCAATCACAGCTGCCACCCGCGTCTGCTGCAGCATCACCTCCGAGACCCACGTCCGGTACGGATCGCTCACCCCGCGCCAGGGCAGCTCGCGCGCATGTGCCCTGTACCAGTTCATCAGCCTGCGCCGGAAGGCCACCGCATCTACCCCGGCCTCAGCCGGGACCACCGCCAGCTCTAAAGCATCCACGAGCACTGCATTTCCGTTCGTACGCATCGTTGCAAGTCTACCCGCCCATGGCCAACATCCCCACTTAAACTCACACGTAAATCGCGAAAACGTCTTCCCCCAGACGAAATCGCTATCTCTCCATTAGAGATTTCCCTTACGTCGTCATCCTGCCCCCTACATCATCACCCGAACCTTTAAGTCACCACTCGAACCTTACGCCACCACAGGTCGTCATCCTGAACGAAGTGAAGGATCCCTGTATTTCGCCTTTCGCCTTTGCTCTTGCCTTTCGCCTTTGCTCTTGTCTTTGCTCTTGTCTTTGCCTTTGCCTTTGCCTGTCCTTAGATCCGTCTCATCCGTGAAAATCCGCGGTCGGCCTTCAATTCGTTCGCCGCAAACTCTTTCCACAGCCTGTGCAAAAATAAATCTCTAAAACCTGCAAAATTTCCATCACCCAAAAACCGACCGTCCGCAAACCATCTTTGCCACACAATTCACCACAATGGGGGAACTTTTCACCACGTTTTGCGCACCTTAAAATCGCAAACCCCCAGCAAAATCGCGCCCGCCACCACGCAGAAAAAAAATCAGCAATTCTGATATTTCCAGTTCCGCTGTTTCCCCTCCGCCATCCACTCCACAGCCTGCGCCACCCGCTTCTCCCTGGTCTCCTGCCTCTTAGCCTCCGAAATCCAGTCCACATACTCCCGCCTGCAACCCGGACTGAACGCCGCAAACGTAGCCCCCGCAGCCTTATTCTTCTTCAGCGCCGCCGCCAACTCCACCGGAACCTCCGCCTCCGCCCTCTCAACCTTCTTCGTCCGCTTGGGCATCGTCTTGCCCCCTGCATCGATAAAAGCCGCGGCCTGCTTGACGTATCCCATCATCGTCTTATTCGAAGGCAGGTCCTTCACACTAGCAATCTTGCCCAGCTTCCCCAGACCATCGCTGGACAGCACCCCATCCTTCCGCATCGCCGCAGCAACCCCGTCACCCCACAAATTAACGCTGCAATGCGCCTTAAACCCAGCTATATTGCCCAGAATCTGCCCCTTGTAAACGAAGAAGGGCATACTCCACTTGATCTCCTCTACCACCTCAGGACAACCCTTATGGATCAATTCGCGCAGATGCTCCAGCAAAGGCTGCGCAAATGGCGCAGCCTTCGCAATATAAGCATCCACCTGCGGGCTAAAGTCAGTACTTTTCACGCCAGCAGTCTACACCAGCTCTACAGCGTATCCCCAGCCTTTGTCTTCGATCCCGCCGGCCCCGGCTTGATCGGATACGGCGGCCCCTTGGCCAGCACCTTGTCCATCTCCGCGTCATACCCATAGATATCGTCGAAGAAGTGGACATCCCCATCCTCCTCATCCCACGCAGTCGCATAAAAAATCACAATCGGCAGCGGCATCTTCAGGCTCACCGTATGGTTGTCCGGCCCGCTATCCATCGCAGCCTGCACCTTCTGCAAATCCCAGTCTCCACCCTGCGTCGCAAGCACCCACGCCGCCAGATCATCCGGCTTCTGCACGCGAATGCACCCATGACTGAAGTCCCTTCGCGACCGGTCAAACAGCGAAACCGCAGGCGTCGAGTGCAGATAAATATCGTACTGATTCGGAAAGATAAACTTCACCAGCCCCAGCGAATTCTTCGGCCCCGGCTTCTCCCGAACCATTACACCGCCCTGCGCCACCTGCTTCGCCGTATAACTCGGCAGCACCTTCCCTTTGCTGTCCGTCACCTCAAAGTTCTTGCTCGCCAGATACCCTTGGTTCGCCGCCATATGCGGAACCAGTTCCTTTCTCGCAATGTCCACCGGCACATTCCAGTAAGGTCGAAACACCAGGTATTTCATCATGTGCGTAAACACAGGCGTTTGATGCTGCCCCATCACTTTGCCGACCACAACCTTCATCCTGAAACCGAGCTTATGGTCGCCATCAAACCCACGCAGAATGAACTCCGGCAGATTCACCAGTAGCCGCGGATTCACGTACGGATCGGGCAGCCACCGCCATCGCTCCAGCGAGTTCTGCAACTGCAGCACGCGCTCCGTCATAGGCACATTCAGGCTCTTCACCGTCTGCGGCGTCAGCTTCCCATCCACTTCAAACCCATGGCGCTCCTGATAATGCTTCACACCATCAGACAGCTCTTTATCGAACACATTCGTCTTGGGTGAACCGCCTTCCATGTCGCCTTCGAGCTGCAATCTCGCCAACAACGCCGCGGCTTCGGGATAACTCCCGCCCACAGAAACCGGCTTCTCCACCATCGGCAACGGTTCCATGCTCGTCTGCTCCTGCTGCGCCATCAGTTCCAGATAGTGCGCCAGCGCCGCCTCCATCTTCCGATACTGCTCCGAATCCGGCTCTACCTTCGCAATCAGGCCCGGCACATCCGTTGCGTCCACCCCGTGATCCGAAACAAACTCCGCCAGATCGTACTTCTTGTCCGCAACGTTGATGTCGAAGTTGAAGTGCGAAGGATTCACCCGGCCAATCCGCAGATCCGAGATGTACCGCATCACGTTCACCGTCATCGCCACATCGAACGCCGAGATCGTGTCCGCAGACTTATCGCTGTTCAGCTTCTGCAACCGCGCCGCCCAGCGCGAAGCGTCGTAGTCTTCAGGGATCAAACCTTTCGCGCCCGCACCCTGAAACGCCTTGATAAACGCCAGCGCCGAAGCAGTCGGAGCATCATCGCGAGTCCACGCCACTTCATAGTTGCGGTCGTCATAGAACTGCGCGACGATCGGCTGATAGTCCGAAAAATCCGGCCAGCGCAGATTCGGGTTCTCCGTCGCGCCCAGTATCTCCTTCGGCAGTACCCTCGTCTCCACGATCTTCTGCACGTTCTCCGCATACTTCGTCGTGTTCGGGGCAGACTTGCTCTTACGATGCCGCCGGCATCCATCAGCAGTCACAAGCAGGGTCAGAGCGCACACAGCAGCAACAGTGCGGAGTGAAACTTTCATCATTTACGACAACCATCCTTCAGGCTGGACTATTCATGGGGCGTAACCGGTATGCAGGGACTTTTGCATATTGCCTGATGCAAATCAAATGCTTTTAAAGCTTTACGCTATCACTGAACAATCGCCGACAACTCCGCAAGACAAGCCAAAGCCTGCGTCACCAGCAACGCACCCGAAAGCCCAAGAAACATCTTCCGGTATCGCGTCTCCAGCACATCCGCGAACACACCGCCAATAAACGTGAACAGAAACGGCAATGCCCACAACCACGGCTGAGACACCACCTGCGTCGTCACCAGCGGAAACAGAATCAACGCCATTGCCAGCGGAGCAGTATTGCCGAAGTATCGGCACCGGGGAACCCCCACATAAAGCATCGTCGAAACCGCAGCCGCGACCGCGATCGGCGAATTCGTAATGTTCGTGAAAAAGCTCTTCGCGCTATCCAGCGAGAACCAGAACCGTGCCGCGCCGCCTGTAAACACATAGCTGAACGGTGCCAGCCGAAACCCATAAAACGCGAACAGAATCACCATCGCGCCAAGCGCCGAGAAGATCAGTATCTGCATCACATGGCTACGGCGTCGCTCCGCGAGATACATCATCAAAACCAACGCAGCCACAAACCCGACGATCGCCGCCAGCAGATGCGCCGCCGCCGTAAGGCCCAGCGCTGCGGTTAGCAACGCAATCCGAGGCCGCCACTTTGTCTTTGGTCCTTGCATCGCGTGAGCCACGCCCATGGCCGTGTAAACCAGCCCGTACAGCCCCCACATCGCTAACACATCATTGTTCGGCATCACGGCATAGCGCACGATCGCTGGAGAGAAACAGTAAAGCCCAAGCGCAAAGAAGCCGCACTCATTGCCGTAAAGCCTTCGCGCCACCCACCACAACCCCGCACCCAGCCACATCGCAAAGAAGACAAACGGCAGATGCAGCAGGTATTTCACGCTGAACAGCTCGTGCCGCGCCTCCCACGTCGAACCGTTCAGCGACCCGCTCGCATACAGTCGATTCTCCGGCCTGCGTAGCTTGTCGCTGGCCAGCAACACCAACCGCTGCGCCGTCAGCGGAAACCCAGCCAGCCGGTAGGCAAACGTCCCGTCCCCATTCAGATTTCCGCACGTCGTAAAGTACCCGGTCAGCGGAGATGGCCGCTCCCATATCTCCCGCCCGCAACGTGCAAACCGGTAATCCTGTGGCGATATCTCCTGCTTATGCACAACCCACAGGCACTGAGCCAGGAAAAATAGCAGGAGCAGCGCAGCGAGTCGTTGTGGCCGGCCTATCTCAATCCGCGCAAACTTCAATCTCCAGCCACCTCATCCCAATCCAATTAAGACCACGCTCCGTACACAAGTACAGATTCCTTCATCTATCGTATCGTGAGAATATGCAGTCGCTTTCCTTCACCCCCGGTCGCGCCTTTCTTTCGGTCAACTCCCCCATCGTCCCCTGGACCGTTGTCTTCGAGGATGAGGGCATCGCCGGTTACTTCTACGCCTGCGACCGCTCGCAGGAGAAGCACGAGCACAGCATCCTCGACGCCATGCTCATCTACAACGTCGCCGCCCTCGCCAAAAGCGACGCCGAGCTCAACCGCCCCGAACCCCAGCGCATCGCCTCAGTCGAGTGGTCCCGCGACGGCTTGCAAGCCGTCCTATACCTCGATGGCACCGCCCAGGCCCTCTACGACTTCGAGGCACGTGCAGGATACTGCCGGATGAACTTCCCCAACTTCCTCGAAGAGCAGGGCGATACCTGGCGCAAATCCACCCACGCCTGGTCCGAAGCCGCTATTCAGCAATTTGAAGCTGCCCTCTACGCTTAGCGGCGGTTACAGGTACAAGGCCCAGGAGCACAGAAGTCAAAGGGAGTGTCGTGCTGCATAGTGGCCGCCCGCGGCTGATGCCTTGCGAAATCCTTCAAAGGACAGGGGTTCCTAAGACTAAAGACTGGCGTTTGACACACACAGAAGACTGAGAGTAAAAGTGCTCCGTCCTCGTGCCCAGATTCCATCTCCCCTCCGAGTAGTAGAAGTAAGGGCCAATTCCCTGAACATCAGATTCTTAAATCAACAGAGAGGTGTGTGCTATGTCACTCGTTCGCGGGATGTTTCTCGCTAATGCGGCCCTGAGCTTGTTGATGTTCTCCCCAGCTTCACCGGCTCAGTCGTTCAAACCCGTAGGCGGCTTGGATTGTAATGGCCATAGCCTGGTTCAAAAGCCGCTCAGACCACAGGATGCTTGTACTGACTTTTTCGATGCAGATGGCGACCGTGGCTATGACAACGGTCATTACGTCGGGCATGACGAGCCGAGTATCGGCTTCATCTCGACAGTTCCTCACTCCGGCAACAATGTGCAATGGGAGTTCACACTGCCTCGTGAACGCCCGGTGCCGGCGACTCAGTCTTTCGAGAACTTCATTACGTTCTGGTTTTCGATGGCGCTCTGCGATCCTAATTCAGGCTTTGTGCGCGGGCCGTGCATCCCTGATAGTGACAAGAATAATCCCAACAGTGCCGGGTCTGCGTTCCTTGAGATGCAGTTCTATCCCCCCGGTAATCCCCCCTTCATCACTCAGATCAGTTGCGACCTGACTCACTGGTGTGCGTCGTTGCACATCAACAGTCTCGAAACGATGGACAATGGAAAGCTCAATCCCAATTGCACTGAGACAACAAACTTTGCTTTCATCCAGCGCGATGGAATTCCTACCGGGCCTCCCGGGCCAAACAACATCGACGCCTCCAGCGTCACTCCGAACAGTCGCACCCTGCTGATGAACCAGGGCGACCGGCTGCGCGTCACGATCAAAGACGAACCAGGAAATATCCATGGAGGAGTTGTCACCCTTATTGAGGATCTGAGCACTGGTCAGTCAGGGTTCATGATAGCCAGCGCGCACAACGGCTACCAAACCACAAACCCGAACACCTGCGCCGGAACGAACTTCAGCTTCCATCCGGAGTTCGATACTGCGAAGTTCGGCAACTTTGTTTCTTGGGCTGCCCTGCAAGCCAATGTCAACTTTGCCATGGAAGCCGGGCACTTCACTCCGGGCGCCCATGGCGACAACGATGCCGATGACGCGCCCTGTTTCCCAGGACCCACGGTCGCTGGCTGCATAGGAGCGGACACCGATTTTGACGGTACCTCCTATCTTTTTGACTGGCCGGACGGCACGCGCAACAACGCCACTTCGGTTGCAATCCAGTCTGTCAAAGGAGGCGGCATCGGCCCCCTCAGTCCGTCTGACGACACTGGCAACTATGACCAGCCCTTTCCAATCATTCAGCTTGAGACGGAGGTCGCAGCCTCGGAGAAAACCTGCAAACCGAATGGAGTCGGCTGCGTCGTCCCGCCGGTGGGCGCCCGGTTCTATCCCTTCTATGCGGTGACCAAGAACGGAGGGAATGACGATAGCTCCAATGACCGGGAAGGCTGCACGCTGCTCTTCGGTAATTTCAGCGGGCCCGGGATCAACAACTTTGGCGGCGACGCGCAGTATGGCGCTCCGAACTTGTACTGGTTCTTCGCCCAGAGCAGCGGAGGTCCGCAAGCCAACCCGTGCCTCCCGCGTTCCAAGGGAGGTGACTAGCATTAATTCTTCGTTGACTTAGTCGATCATCTTGCAGGGAGGGGGCTCCGTTCGAGACGATATGCGCTCGTATCGGGCGGGGCGCTGTCCTGACAACACTTCAAATACTTCTGAGTTTGAGTAATTTCCCTGCTTCACCCCAGAAACAGCTCTTCCACCTCGAGCCAATCCTTCACTCGTCTGTACCCGGTCACATTCGCGTTATGCGGGGAGCTGTAAAGAATTCCCTCGCCTTGAAACCGCCGCAACTGCCGCGGGTTGTCATCGATCAGATAATCCGCCCGCAATATCCCCTTGTCCCCGCAGTAAACAATGTGCGAACTCGGAATAAACGGAAAGTGTTTCGCGAGCCACCGGTACTTCTGATTGAACGATGTCGGAACCTCCATCGCCGCGGTGGCGATAAACACCTCATAGTTCATCTGCAGCCGCCGCAGTACTCGCTGCGACTCCGGCATCACCGTCAGCACTTCAAAGAAGTCCTCTGATCGCATATGGCGGTCGACCACCGAGTGGCGGTCCGTCGAAACCACATCCCATATCCACTTGCCATGCAGATCCTCTGCCGTAATCTGTTCTCCGAAGTGTTCGTTGTATCGTGCCAGATGCTCCGTCAAGGCATCCGCAATCACCTCGTCCATGTCTACACAAATCCGCTTCACAGGGCCCTCAACCTTCCTTACTCAATTCAAAGCGACCGAATGATCGACGCCGCAATGCTCTCCACAGGCACCGTCTTACGCTGCGGAGCGTCCCGCGCAGGATCGTAATACAGCAGCCGCCCACAGCTCTCGCACGTCATCATCGTCTCGTCGTTACTGCGATCGCGCAGATCGTTCCACTTCTGCGGTCGCAGCATCATCTGGCAGGCCATGCATTTCTGGTTCAGCGCTTCGGCCACCGCTGTTCCCTTCGATTTGGCGATCCGGTCATAGATCGAGAGCGAATCCTCCCCAATCTCCGGCCTCACCACTGCTCGCTGCTTTTCTACTTCAGCCAGCGCGGCGTTATCCGCAGCAATCGTCTCCGTCGCTCTGGCCCGTTCACGCTCAAGGATCTTCTCATCCGAGGCCACCGCCTCATCCGCCAACGCCTTCTGGCTCTCTAACTCCTCACTGCGTTCCATGCTCTCAAGCTCGGCATCTTCCAGCCTGCTCACCTCTGCCTGTGCAAACGCAATCTCATGCTCGAACGCCGTCACCTGCACGGTAGTCGTTGCCTGGTCGAGCTGCTTCCGTACCTTGGCAATCTTCGCTTGATAGTCCTTCACATCCAGCTCCTGCCTTCGTCGCAGGGCCTCTTCCTTCGCAATCAGGTCCACGACGACGGCTCGCTGCCCCACCGTGGCCTTAGCCTTGGCCTCTAACCCCGCCACATGCTTCGGCAGAGCCGCCATCTCGTCGCGCAGACGCTTCGCCTCGACATCAAGCCCTTGCAGCACGATCAACTTTTCAAGATCTGGATGCATCGACACTCCTCACATCGCCGTCGTCAACCAACAAAGATATCGCTAACAGCGGAAAAACCGAAGTCTACCACTCCACCCAGTCTCTCACTCATCTTCGTCCATTGAGAACGCCAGCTCATTGGAGGATAATGGTTTTACTAGACGAAGTGCGCCGTGCACAACTCCGGCGCAACAGCGTCTTTTTGCTGTACTCCCCGTTACCGGGCCTGCTTCCCTGAGCCAAATCCCCCAGGAATGGACTTATTTATGCAACTTTGGAACGACTACGAAGGAAGAACGATCGCAGACATCTTCCCCCTAAATAAGCTGATCGCTCCCGAAGGGCGCAGCGCTTTCTTCTCCACCACAAACGGCACCGGAACCCCCGCCGTCATCCGCCTGATCGAGGCCCACTTCGATGAGGCTGAGATCCTCGACCGCTGGCGTCAGGTCTCCGATATCAAACAGCCCAACCTCGTCGCATTGAGGAAGTACGGCCAGACAGTCGTTGACGGCACCCCGCTCGTCTACGCTCTCCTTGAGACCACCGACGCCAACCTCGCCGAAGTGCTCAGCGAACGCCCTCTCACTGTTGAAGAGACCAACCAGGTCGCAACCAGTCTCGTCGCCGCACTTCAGGCATTGCACAGTCGCAATCTCGTCCACGAGCACATCGAACCAGCCAATATCCTTGCCGTGGGTGAGGTCATCAAGCTTCGCAGCGACTGCATCCGCGAAGCTCCCGAAGGCAAAGAAGGCCTCGACCTCAAAGCCCGCGACATCCACAACCTGGCCACCGTCCTGCTTCAGTCGCTCACCCAGCAGAGCACCTTTCCTTCAGGCGCGTCTCTCCCGACCCCCTACAACCAGATCATTCCCAACGGTCTCAGCGGGACCTGGGGTCTTGCACAAATCGAAGCCGCACTCACCTCCCGCGCAGCGTCTCCCGAGCCAGCAGCGAGCGCTCCAACTCCGGTAGCAACGCCCGAGCCGGTAGCATCCCAGACCATAACTCCCCCCCGTCCTGAACCCGCACCCCCGGTTCCCCTGGTTCGAGACCGCATCGTTCGCCCCGTAGAGCCGGAACCCTCCCGGCGCACCGGTCTCTGGATCGCAGCCGCCATCGGTGCCCTCCTTCTCTTGTTCCTGGGTTGGTACTTCCTGCACGCCGCTCCCTCATCGACCTCAAAGAACGCCGCTCAACCCATCCCCACCTTGGCGACTGCCGGCCGCGTGGATCCCACCCCTACCCCTCCGCCCCCAGCCGCAGCCACAACCGTACCCAGCCCCGCTCCCACGCCCTCATCCGACGGCCGAAACCAATGGAGAGTCGTCGCCTACACCTATAACCATCAGGATCAGGCGCAGCAAAAGGTCGGAGTCATCGCCCGCCAGCATCCCGACCTCAACCCTGAGGTCTTCACCCCTAACGGGCACGCTCCCTTTCTCGTCACAGTCGGCGGCCCAATGAGCCGGACCCAAGCCAATGCATTCAAAAAGAAAGCCCACGCCGACGGCCTTCCCCGCGATATCTACACACAAAACTACAGCCGCTAATTCAACCAGTTACACTAAAAGAGGCAAGGCGACGATTCAAGCCTTGCCTCTTAACTTTTAAAAACTGCCGATCGGATGAAACCAGAAAAGGACCCTCGTCCGTCGCCTGTCCCAAATTTAGCCGAATACCGCCCAACTCTTCGACGTTCCATCACAAACTGAATCCCATTCCACCCGCACTAAATCCAATCATCAACTCATGGCTGCCTCGACGATCGAACTCCCCAGCGCGGAACTATCCCCCGCACCGCATACGATAGACAAGCCATGGCGGCCTCGTATCAACCCGTGGATCGTCGCCATGACGGTCACGCTCGCCACGTTCATGGAGGTCCTGGACTCCTCCATCGCCAACGTGGCTCTGCCTCACATCGCCGGCGGCCTCGGCGCTACACAGGACGAAGCCACCTGGGTCCTGACCGCATATCTTGTAGCCAACGCCATCATCCTCCCTGCTGGCGCCTACATGACCACTTTCATTGGCCGCAAAAAGTTTTACATGATCTGCGTCGCCCTCTTCGGAATTAGCAGTGCGCTTTGCGGCTTCGCACCCTCCTTGCCGCTTCTCGTCTTCTTCCGCGTCCTGCAGGGCATCGGGGGCGGCGGCCTCGCCCCATCCGAGCAGGCCATCCTCGCAGACACCTTCCCCCCCGAAAAACGCGGCCAGGCCTTCGCCATGTACGGCCTCGCCGTCGTCGTCGCCCCGGCCATCGGCCCCACCCTCGGCGGCTACATCACCGACAACTTCGACTGGCGCTGGATCTTCTTCCTCAACATCCCAATCTGTATCCTCTCGCTCTTCCTCACCTCGCGCATCGTCGAAGATCCGCCATGGGTCGAAAAGCAGGTCAAAGAGTCGCAAAAAGGCGGCATCAAGCTCGACTTCCTCGGCTTCGGCCTCCTCGGCCTGACCTTCGGCTCGCTTGAGTTCGTCCTCGATAAGGGCCAGGAGGACGACTGGTTCTCATCCCCTGTCATCACTTTCTTCTTTATCGCGATGGTCATCGCCTTCGTCGTGATGATCTGGTGGGAGCTGCGCCAGCTTCGAATCGGCCATCGCCCTATCCTTAATCTCACCCTCTTCACGCGCCGCAACTTCGCCATCGGCTTCATCCTGATGTTCGTGCTCGGCTTCTCTCTCTACGGCACAACAGTCCTTATCCCGCAGTTCGTCCAGACCCTGCTCGGCTACACTGCCGAACTCGCCGGCATGGTCCTCTCACCCGCAGGCCTCATGATGATGGCCATGATGCCCATAGTCGGCTTCCTCTCCAGCAAGGTCGATCCACGCAAGCTGCTCGGCTACGGCTTCACCATGCTCACGCTCTCGCTCGTCGCCATGCACTCCATGGATCTCGGCATCGCCTACGGACGCCTCGTCTTCCTGCGCATCTTCCAGGCCTCGGGCCTGGCCTTCCTCTTTATTCCAATTAATATGCTCGCCTACATCGGAGCAAAGCCGTCCGAGAGCAACGACGTCTCCGGCCTCACCAACCTCGCCCGCAACATTGGCGGCTCCTGCGGAACGGCCTTCGTCGCCACCATGCTCACGCGCCGCACCGCCACGCACGAGACCAACATGATCCGCAACCTCACCAGCGGCAACCAGGCCTTCATGGATCAGGTAGCAAAGCTCAAAGGCATGTTCGGCGGCCACACCAGCGGCAACCCGCTCACCGGCGCAGGCTCTCACTCAGCCCAGGCCTACATCTACAACCAGCTACACCGTCAGGCCAACATGCTCGCCTATCTGGACATCATCCAATACCTGGTAGTCTTCTGCGCCTGCATGTTGCCGCTACTCTTCTTCATCCCTAAGCCACCCAAGGGCGTCAGCCCCTCCGCCGGCCACTAAAATTCAACGGCAGCGCAGAACGATCGTAGAGCGATCGCACTTGCAGCTGCCGTTGTCTCTTTGTTTGTTATCCCATCTGCTTATATCAGCTTCAACTTGTACAAAACGACCCCCACAGTTATGAAGATCACAGAACTTATCGCGAAGATCTTGTAGACCTTCAGGACGGCTCGCGCAATTCTACGATCAGCGGCCGGAATCCATTGGTCCATAAATCGTGCGACCACATTGTTTAGCAGCCGGATCGATAAAAGAATTCCAACACACAACGGGACCAAAGGAACTGGAGCTCTCATTGTCTAAGGCCGCACCGCCCCATCCAGTACCGGGCTCTCCACCCCCCGAAGCTTGCGCCCCATCTTTCCCTCAGCATCAAACACAATCACCGCGTTAGTCCCCTTCACCAGCAGCGGAGCAGGCGCATACAGCGTCTTTTGTGGCCCCACATTCCAGATCCGTCCCAGGGCAAAGCCATTCAGCCAAAGCTGACCCTTCGTAAACTCACTCGTATCCAGAAAAGTATCGCCAGCCGCACTCGAATCAAAGCTGCCGCGATAGAAACAAGGCCCTTCGCAAGCCTGCGCCGAGAACGAGAGCGAGCCCAACCGATCCATCGGCAGAGAAAAGATCTCCCATCCCGTAATCGGTTTGTCCGCAAACATCACCTGCTTCGTAATGCCCGCGCGCTCTCCGCCAATCGTCTTGCCGAAGTTCACCCGCCCTGTATTCTCCACCAAAATATCGAGCTGAGCATTCGCCGCAACACCATCCAGCGCCAGTCGATCCTGCTTCAGCCGCCGATCGATCACGCCCACCATCTTCCCATCCACATACACCTGCGCATAACTGTGCAACTGGTCCAGCACCAGCTCGCCCGAACCGCCATCCGCCAGATGAGTTCGATAGAGAATGTACCCATAGTTCTGATCCACGTCCTCCATGCTCATCACCTGTTCCGAGCGAAACGCCTTAGGCAGATTCGCCCAAAGCGAAGCCGCCTCCATCATCCTCACCTCGGGCACACGGATCGTCGGAGCCACCTTCGGCACTGGCGGCGGCGTAACCCCCGTAGCCTTCGCAATCAGATCGCGAAACACAAAATACTTCGCCGTCGGACGCCCGCTCTCATCCAACACCGAGTCGTAGTCATAGCTCGTTACATCCGGTTCATAGCTTCCCTTGCCATCGGTGTTCGCGCCATTCATCCACCCAAAACTCGTCCCGCCGTGAAACATATAGATGCTCACCGAGTAGCCCTGCCCCAGCATCCACGCCAGGTTCGTCGCCTGCTTGTCCGCATGGGTATGCGCATGCGGCGACCCCCAGTGATCGAACCATCCAGCCCAATATTCACTATTGATAAACGGCCCATCCGGCCTATACTGCTTCAGCGTCGCGAAAGCCTTCTGCGCATCGCCGTCCTTCTCACCGCCAAAGTTGATCCCCACCGGAAGCTCCAGCAACGAACCATCCGGCACCTGCTCCGGCCCATCCGCCGTATATAACTGCGACTTCGTAAATCCAGCATCGACCAGCAACTTATGGATCTGCTCCATGTAGGCATGGTCATTGCCGTACGAGCCATACTCGTTCTCCACCTGCGTCAGAATGATCGGGCCATCATTGCCAATCTGCAACGGAGCAAGCTCCTCGCCCAACCGCGCAAACCACTTCGCAGCCGGCTCCATGAACTTCGGATCGCTGCTCCGCACGACCGTGTCATGGTCCTTCAACAACCACGCCGGATACCCGCCAAACTCCCACTCCGCGCAAACATAAGGCCCGGGCCGCAGAATCACATACAGCCCTTCCTGCTGCGCCTCCCGCACAAACTCCGCAACATCCTTATTTCCACTGAAGTCATAGACCCCACGCCGCGCCTCATGGACGTTCCAGAACACATACGTCGTAATTGTGTTCAGCCCCATCGCCTTCGCCATCCGCAGCCGATCCCTCCAGTAAGCCCGAGGGATCCGCGGATAGTGCATCTCACCCGAGATCACGCGAAACGGCTTGCCATCCAACACGAACTGCCCACCCGCAACGCCAAAGCTGTGGTGCGACGTATCCTGCGCGCGAAGATCGGCCGAACAGCACAACACAAATCCCAGTAAAAACAGCACAAGCAATCTGGATCGCAAAGCATCTCTCCCTATTGGTTCGGCCATCAGCACAGCAACCGCAGCGTGCTTGAAAACCCTCGCTCCCCTTATACATCTCCGTGCCACGTCCGACAAAGCTCGCCTCTGCGCCAATCGTCAATCTTGTCAACACCTTGTGGCGATCGCACGCCTGCGTCATTACGAATTCCTTATGGATTCATCACGAACTCCTTATCATGCGCTCGCTAGGCTTAATCGTCGGCTTTGCGGGTTCGTTCGTGTGCCAAGGAAGCCAAGTTGACAAGAATGGAGAAGCAAAGTGAAAACGAAAATGAAGTCACGCATTCAGAGGCTCGGTCTCACGGGGTTGATCCTTGGAATGGGACTGGCTCTCAGCGCAGGAGATCTGTCGGGACAGACGCAGGAGCCCGCTCTGCAGACAGATATCGATGACACCAAAGCAGCGCAAGACCAGAAGATCCAGCAATTACAAGACAAGTTGGAGGAAATTCAGCAGCAAATCCTCGAACTGAAGCGGGCGAACTCAGCCCAGCCAGAGACACACCACATTACAACGGCCAAGGCCTCTGCTCCGCCACCATCTATTTCGCAGGAGCCGGTAATAACCAACCCCTCCAATCCAAACTCCGAGCCGTTCGCCTTTGCCGACTTCACATGGCTCACCGGCAACGCCCGCACCATCGATACTCCGTACGCAACCAAGTTCTTCTCGCCCGAGATTCGCACGGACATCAACTACACCTACGACTTCCGCCATCCGCAGGACAACACCATCAGCGGATCGAGCGAGATCTTCCGTGCGAATGAAGTGCAACTAACCCAACTCGGAGTCGGCGGGGACTTTCATTACGACAACGTGCGTGCTCGCTTTATGACGCAGTTCGGCCTGTACTCCCAGACCACGCCGCGCAACGATGCAAGCCCGGCGCGGGGACAGTGGAACCTCGCGGACGCATACCGCTATGTCTCGGAGGCCTACGGCGGCTATCACTTCAACGTGCAGCACGGCATCAACGTGGACGCCGGTATCTTCATGTCCTACGTCGGCCTATTCTCCTACTACCAGTTCGACAACTGGGCCTATCAGCCGTCGTATGTCTCTTCCAATACGCCGTGGTTCTTCAACGGCGTGCGCGTGCAGTGGTTTCCGACTGCGAAGTTAAAGATCGAACCATGGTTCATCAACGGATGGCAGTCCTACGGCAGGTTCAACAATCGGCCAGGTCTCGGCGGGCAGATCCTCTGGAGGCCCAACGGCAATTGGTCGATCGTTGGTAACCAGTACGGCTACGGCGAAGATGCTCTTGGCGTACCCTCCCGCACCCGCTACCACACCGACGACAGCGTCCAATACAAGTACTACGACCGCCCCACGTCATTTATCAGCAAGGCGGCCGCCTCACTCACCGGAGACGCGGGCTGCGAGAGCGGCGGAGGCGTCAGCTGCTTCGGAAACGGCAAGACCGGACCGAAGCAGAGCTTCCTTGGCTTCATGGCTTACAACCGCGTGTGGTTCGATCGCGATCGTTACGCTATGACGGTTGGTGGAGGACGCATCAATAACCCCGGACGGTATCTGGTACTGTTGCCCCCAATCAACGGAGCAACGGCCGCTTCAGGAACGCCTTACTTCACCGAAAATCCGGGCGACCCATTCAAGGCATGGGACATCTCGGTTACAGGAGACTACATGCCGAGCCAGTACTTCACCTATCGCCTGGAGTACAACCACCGCGCGGCGAACGTCCCCTACTTCACTGGACCTGGAGGCGTAACACCACCCGGAGGAAACACTGGCGCACCAGGCTCTGTTCTAACGGGCTGGACTCCGGATCTTCGATACAGCGAGAACCGGATGACCGTCGCCTTCCTGTTGAAGTTCTAATCATCATCCGTCGCCTTCCTGCAGAATGACGATTCAACGCACCCGCTTCAAAAATAAAGACCCGCTGGCATCCGTCTGCGGGCCTTTTCCATTTCTTGAAGACTATCCAAAGAGTGATCGCCGACAGGAAGTATGGATCCTATGCACTTTAGCGGCTGGTCCCACAACGCTGTTGCTAATCTCCTCAGCCTGATGTACATTTTTGCACGATGCAGTGCTGACGGGTTGCATCGAAGCAGAGGATCCATGAATCTGTGGCCGCTGGCAGTCTATGTCGCTATCGTCGGCATGCTCGTTGTCGCCATGCTTAGCCTGTCCTTCGTTCTGGGTCAACGGCACCAGGACAGGGCTACGGGTGCACCCTATGAATCTGGCATCCTTTCAGAGGGTTCCGCGCGTGTGCGGTTCTCGGCCAAGTTCTACCTGGTCGCGATGTTTTTCGTCATTTTCGACCTTGAAGCAGTTTTCTTGTTTGCCTGGGCAGTGGCGGTCCGTGAAACCGGATGGGCCGGCTATGCCGAGGTTCTTCTATTTATCACGGTGTTACTCGCGACGCTTGCCTACTTGTGGCGCGTCGGCGCTCTTGATTGGAGACAAGAAAGAGGACGGATGCTGAGCTAACGGGCGGTGTGCCATGCGCTGGTCAATCAGTCGGCCTGACGATGCTCTACAGGCCGAAAAGACCGATGGGAACTTTGAGGAGATGATCCGCCGTACTCTCGTTCTGTCCCGTCTGGATGACCTCGTTGCGTGGAGTCGCAAGAACTCTGTCTGGCCGTTCAACTTTGGACTCTCCTGCTGTTTTGTGGAGATGGCCACAAGTATTACAAGCAAGTACGATATCTCCCGGTTCGGCGCTGAGGTGATCCGCGGTACGCCGCGTGAGGCAGACCTCATGGTCATCGCGGGGACACCATTTATCAAAATGGCGCCAATCATCAAGCGCCTTTATGAACAGATGATGGAGCCGCGTTGGGTCATCTCTATGGGTTCGTGTGCTAATTCGGGAGGCATGTATGACATCTACAGCGTGGTGCAGGGTGTCGATAAAATTCTGCCCGTGGATGTATATGTTCCTGGATGCCCGCCGCGACCGGACGCGTTTCTCGAAGGCGTTCTGTTATTGCGAGACGCCATAGGAAAGGAAAAGCGCCCCTTGAGTTGGGTCATCGGTCCGCAAGGAGTGCAGCGGCCTGATATGCCATCGATGCGTGACGCGAAACGGGCCCAGCGGCAATTGCTTACCGTACTTCGAACTCCCGATAACGTTTAGAGGTGCCGTGTGCACAGTCTTGTCGTCGATCAGGAATTGCAGAACGAATTAGGCGTCACAGCTGCGCCTCAGTATGTCTGCGACGAAATTCCGACGTACTGGGTGCCAAAGAACGAGATTCACGAATCGATTCGATCGCTTTACTCAGGCATTCCACAACCATACAGAATGTTTTATGACCTCACGGCGATTGACGAGCGAGGCCGCACGCATCGAGATGGCCAGCCACCGAGTGACTTCACCGTCGTTTACCACTTCTACTCTCTTGAGCGGAACGGATACGTTCGGCTCAAGGTAGCGCTCAACCAGAATCAACTCTCACTCCCCACAATCACAGACATCTGCCCCGCGGCAAACTGGTATGAGCGTGAAGTGTGGGACATGTTTGGTATCGTCTTCGACCATCACCCTCATTTGACGCGCATTCTCATGCCGCGTACGTGGTCAGGGCATCCCTTGCGGAAAGATCATCCGGCCCGCGCTACGGAGATGGGCCCTTTTGCGTTGCCGGACGAAAAAATGGATGCCGAACAGAATGCATTGCAGTTTCGGCCCGAAGAATGGGGCATGTCGCGACACCATGAGGATTCCGATTACATTTTTTTGAATGTCGGCCCTCAGCATCCCGGCACGCACGGTGTTTTGCGCATCATCCTTCAGTTGGACGGCGAAGAGATTGTAGATGCCATTCCGGATATAGGTTTTCATCACCGTGGCGCCGAGAAGATGGGCGAGCGCCAGACGTGGCATACCTATATTCCATACACCGACCGCGTGGATTATCTCGGTGGAGTGATGAACAATTTCGCATACCTGATGGCCGTCGAAAAGTTGGCGGGCATCACGGTACCTCCTCGCGGGCAGATGATTCGGGTCATGATGGCCGAACTCTTCCGAATCATCAGCCACTTGGTTTGGTATGGAACATTTGCGCAGGACCTTGGTCAGATGTCGCCTGTGTTTTATATGTTCAACGACCGCGAACGCGCCTTCGGCATCGTTGAAGCTATCTGCGGCGCACGCATGCATCCGAACTGGTTTCGCATCGGTGGTGTCGCCCAGGACCTGCCAAATGGATGGGACCGTCTGTTCCGCGACTTCATGCATTACCTGCCGGCCAGACTCGACGAGTACGAGCGGACTGTCATGCGGAATACCCTGTTCAAAGCGCGCACGAAAGGTATTGGGAGCTGCACCATAGAGGATGCAATCGAGTGGGGTATGACCGGCCCAAACCTGCGTGCATGTGGTCTCGCATGGGATTTTCGTAAGAAACAACCGTACGCCTGCTACGACCAACTCGAATTCGATATACCTGTTGGCCACTCTGGTGATTGTTACGATCGCGCGGTCGTCCACGTAGAGGAGATGCGCCAGAGCCTCAGGATTATCCAGCAATGCGTCGACGGTATGCCGGGAGGCCCATGCAATGCGGATCATCCACTTGCCACACCCCCGACAAAACCGCGAACCATGCACGATATCGAAACGCTCATCCATCATTTCCTTGGCGTGAGCTGGGGGCCTGTGATTCCAGCTGGCGAAGCCATGGCAGCAGTCGAAGGGACGAAAGGCAATAACGGTTATTACCTGGTAAGTGATGGAGGTATTGGCTCTTACCGAACGCGCATTCGTGCACCATCGTTTACGCACATGCAGATGCTTCCAATGCTATGCCGTGGGCGGATGATTCCGGATCTCCTGGCAATACTGGGAAGTCTTGATTATGTGCTGGCGGATATCGACCGGTGAACGGATAGGAGAGGTGAAGTGATGTTGACTGCAGAAGAGCGCGAGGAGATCACGGCGAAGCTTGCCGACTATCCGAACACACAAGCCGTCTGTATCGAAGCGATGCTGATCATTCAACGGAGCCAGGGGTGGGTCTCGGATGAGAAGCTGCGCGATCTCTCTGAACTCCTGCGACTTTCCGTTGCCGATCTGGATGGCGTAGCGACGTTCTACAACTTGATCCGTCGGAAGCCGGTCGGACGGCACGTCGCGCTTATCTGCGACAGTGTCTCGTGTTGGATCATGGGCGCTGACCGGACCCGCGATCATCTCTGCCACAGACTAAGCACTCCTATCGGCGGCACAACTTCCGATGGGCAATTTACATTATTGCCCATCGTTTGCCTGGGGGCGTGTGATCACGCGCCGGCCATGATGATCGACGGCACATTACATGAGGATCTCGACGAACCGAAGATTGAGGAGATATTGTCGCAATACACGTAGGCATTTCTATGGAAAAACCACTCACAGGTAATTTTCGGTCAGACAAAAGGGCAGTGAGCCTCCAGGAATACGAGCGCGCAGGCGGATATCAAGGACTCCGTAAGGCACTCGCCATGCAGCCAGCGGAGGTCACTGAACTGGTGAAAAGATCGAATCTTCGCGGACGGGGCGGCGCTGGCTTTCCGACAGGAATGAAGTGGAGCTTCGTTCCCATGGGCAAAGAAGCGCCACATCCGAAGTACCTCGTTGCGAACGCTGATGAAATGGAGCCAGGAACTTTCAAAGACCGTGCCTTGATGGAGAGGGACCCACACCAATTGATCGAAGGCATGATCGTCTCTGCATACGCGATTGAGGCCGATATCGGTTACATATTTCTGCGAGGAGAATACGAGCAATCTAACAACACTCTTTTGCGAGCTATCGCGGAAGCAAAGGCAAGCAATTATCTTGGCCACAATATTCTGGGCTCGGGCTTCAGCCTCGAAATTTATCTCCACGCAAGTGCTGGGCGGTACATCTGCGGTGAAGAGACCGCTCTTCTGAATGCGCTCGAAGGAAAGCGGGCGCATCCGAGAGCGAAGCCTCCATTTCCCCAGGTTTGCGGACTCTGGGGAAAGCCGACCATCGTTCAGAATGTGGAAACGCTTTGCAATGTTCATCACATCGTAGCCAAGGGACCTGATTGGTTCCAAAGTCTGAGCTTGACCGAAGACGGAGGCACAAAGGTGTTCGGAGTAAGCGGCAAAGTCAAGAGACCGGGACTTTGGGAGCTTCCAATGGGCACGCCGATGCGCGAAATCCTCGAGGACTACGCAGGCGGCATGCGCGATGGCCTGCGTTTTCGCGGGCTTCTCCCAGGCGGAGCATCGACCGACTTCCTCGTAGAAGAGCATCTGGATACTCCTATGGACTACCAAAATGTGCAGAAAGCGGGGAGTCGATTGGGCACAGGAACGATGGTAGTGCTGGACGATAAGACGTGCCCTGTTGGTATGGTCTGGAATCTCGAGCACTTTTTTGCGCAGGAATCGTGCGGTTGGTGCACCCCTTGTTGGAGTGGGCTCGCATGGACGGAAAAGATACTGCTCGCAATGGAGGAGGGCAGAGGGACCACCCGCGATCTTGACACGCTCATGTTTCAGACAAAATTTCTTGCTCCGGGCAACACATTCTGTGCCTTCGCGCCTGGAGCAGTCGAGCCGCTCCAAAGTGCACTGAAATATTTTGCTGAGGATTTCCGCCGGCACATCGACGAACACCGTTGTCCCTGGAGATGACATGGCGACCATTTACATTGACAACGAGCCAAGACAGGCGGATGCGAAACAGAACCTGCTCCACGCCTGTCTTTCGTTGGGTTATGATCTTCCGTATTTCTGCTGGCACCCAGCACTGGGCTCGGTCGGTGCGTGCCGCCAGTGTGCCGTAAAGCAGTTCCGAAACGAACAGGACACGACAGGCAAACTCATCATGGCCTGCATGACACCGGTCGTTGACGGCGCGCGCATCTCCATCGCCGATCCTGACGCCGCGAGCTTCCGCGCGGCAGTTATTCAAGGCTTGATGCAAAACCATCCACACGACTGTCCGGTCTGTGACGAAGGCGGCGAGTGCCATCTCCAGGACATGACGGTGATGACAGGTCATAGGTCACGCATTTATAGCTTTGGTAAGAGAACATTTCGCAATCAATATCTCGGTCCACTTGTGAACCATGAGATGAACCGCTGCATTCAATGCCAGCGGTGTGTGCGCTTTTACCGTGAATACGCAGGTGGAGATGACCTGAACGCGTTTCGCCTACGCGACAACATCTACTATGGCCGACACGAAGATGGTGTTTTGGAAAACGAGTTTAGTGGCAATCTGGTTGAGATTTGCCCGACGGGTGTCTTTACGGATGCAACGCTCAAGCGCCACTACACACGCAAGTGGGACCTTCAGATGGCGCCATCCATCTGCGTACACTGCGGGTTGGGTTGCAATACCACTGTTGGCGAACGGTATGGCACGCTGCGCCGCATCGTGAATCGCTATAACCACGAGGTGAACGGTTACTTCCTCTGCGACCGTGGACGGTTCGGTTACGAGTTTGTCGAGAGTGACCTGCGAATCCGCCATCCTCTACTGGATGGCAAGGCCGCAACGAAAAGTGAGGCTCTGGAACGATTTGGCGTCATACTTCGCGAGGGGAATGTCCTTGGCATCGGATCGCCGCGAGCCTCATTAGAGAGCAACTTCGCACTCCGCAAGCTGGTTGGACCTGATCATTTCTTCGCTGGAATTTCAGACCAGGAATCGCAACTCCTTTCAACGATGCTGCACATCCTGCGCAAAGGCCCGACGCGATCCCCATCGCTTAATGAGGTGGAACACTCGGATGTTGTGTTTGTGCTCGGGGAGGATGTCACGAACGTCGCACCGATCATGGCACTGAAACTGCGACAGGCAATCCGCCAGGCACCGATGCAGATCGCTGAGAAACTGCATATCCCGGAATGGCTCGATCATTCTGTGCGTGAGGCTGTGCAGGATGCGAAGGGACCACTCTTTATTGCGTCTCCCTACGCAACCAAGCTCGACGACGTCGCGACGGTTACCTATCATGCTGCGCCAGACGATCTCGCGCGGTTGGGTTTTGCAGTAGCCCATGCAATCGACGCTAGTGCTCCTGAGGTAGCGGGGCTCTCGCCAGAACTGGAGAAAATAGTCACAGATATCGCTTCCACTCTAGTTGGTGGGAAAAATCCGCTGATTGTTTCCGGTGCAGGTTGCAGCAGCCAGCACGTCATAGAAGCGGCAGCGCAGGTCGCCTGGGCGCTGTGCAAAACGGACCATCCTGCGTCTCTCAGCTTCACCACTCCGGAATGTAACAGTTTTGGTCTTGCGCTGATGGAGCCGCGGCCGCTCTCTGAAGCCTTCCATGCAATCAAGAGTGAATCGGCGAGCACGCTGATTGTTCTTGAGAACGATTTGTTCCGCCGCGCTCCTGCAAGCGCAATAGCTGCCCTGCTCGGCGACGCCGACCACCTGGTCGTGCTTGATCATCTGAATAACGCAACAACGCAGGCAGCCGAACTCGTGCTGCCCGCAGGCACCTTCGCGGAAGCGGATGGAACTCTCGTAAATAACGAAGGGCGCGCGCAAAGATTCTTTCAGGTCTTTGACCCAAGTACCGAAGTGCAGGCAAGCTGGCGATGGTTACACGACGGTTCAACAGAGGCGGATTTTAAATCGGCGATGCCATCGCAGAGTCTCGACGCTCTCACCACGGCGATGGCGACAGAGATGGCTGTATTTGCATCTGTCCCGCAAGTCGCTCCGTCGCGAACGGGTATTGGCAAGATCGCCCGTGAACCTAGCCGGTACAGCGGACGTACCTCTATGCTCGCCAACATCAGCGTGCACGAGCCGAAGCCGCCTGTCGATCCCGATTCTGCACTCGCGTTCTCGATGGAGTCCGGTCCCCAATCAGCTCCGTCTTCGTTGAGGCCTTTCTTCTGGTTTCCAGGATGGAACTCCATCCAGGCAACCAATAAATTTCAAAGCGAAGTGGGAGGGCCGCTGCTCAGTGGTGACCCTGGGATCCGCCTGATCGAACCAGCACTAAAACCGGATCTACAGTATTACTCCATGGTTCCCGCGGCTTTTCACCCGCAGCTGAACGAATGGCTACTTATCCCCATTTTTCACATCTTTGGATCGGAAGAACTCAGCCGTCAAGCGCAAGGCATTGCTCAACTGGTCGCTCCCTCCTACGTGGCATTGAACCTAGTAGATGCTTCGCTGAGTGAGGTCGAGGCAGGTGAGCACATCAAGCTGTCTATTGAAGGGTCCGTCTTCGAATTTGAGGTCAGGTTGCGACCCGATCTGCCTCGTGGTGTAGCCGGTTTACCCGCTGGACTCTCACAAACCGAGGGTATAATCCTGCCAGCTTTTTGCTCCCTCGCACCAATCCTGACTGAACCATCCAGAGGTGCTCCATGATGTGGAACCTCTTTCCCTTAGTCATCATCGCGGTGGTTCTTTTCGTTGTGCTCAATCTGTCAGCCGGATTGATTTGGGTGGAACGCCGTCTGCTTGCCTTATGGCAGGACCGATATGGCCCCAACCGTGTCGGCCCATTTGGTCTGGGTCAGGTGTTAGCCGACTCGGTCAAGATGTTTACCAAAGAAGACTGGATCCCCCCTTTCGCCGATAAGCCAGTCTTCGTGCTGGCACCTGCAATTATTGTGGCTACTTCGCTGCTCTCATTCGCAGTCGTGCCGTTCTCTCCGGGATTTGTCATCGCCGACCTCGACATCGGAATCCTGTTTCTCCTGGCGATGTCTTCCCTGGGCGTTTACAGCGTTGTGCTTGCGGGTTGGGCTTCGAACAACAAATACTCATTGCTCGGTGGCATACGCGCTGCCGCGCAGATGCTGAGTTACGAGGTTTTCATGGGGCTGTCGCTGCTGGGCGTAGTAATCCTGGCAGGCTCGTTCCGAATCTCGCATATCGTCGAGGCGCAACGCGGGATGTGGTTCGTGGTCCCTCAATTCCTCGGATTCATTCTCTTCCTGATCGCAGGCGTGGCGGAGACGCGCCGTTTGCCATTCGATCTAGCCGAAGCGGAAAGCGAATTGATTGCAGGTTTTCACTCGGAGTATTCGGGGATGAAGTTCGGCATGTTCTTCGTCGGAGAATACATAGGCGTAATCCTGATCTCGGCAACAATTGCATTGCTGTTTTTCGGGGGCTGGTTAGGACCCGTGTTGCCAGGCCCAGTCTGGTTTGCAGTAAAGACCATGTTTTTCATCTGCCTATTCATCCTGTTCCGTGCGGCGCTTCCCAGGCCGCGATTTGACCAGCTAATGTCCTGGGGCTGGAAGGTGATGCTACCCCTTGCACTTCTAAACCTGTTGGTAACCGGGGCCGTGGTGCTGGCCCGGATGTGAAGGAGGCCGTTCTTGCTCAGTTTGGTGCGCTCTTTGTGGGAGGTTTTCCGACACACGTTTGCGAAGCGGGTAACGGTACAGTATCCGGAAGAGAAGCCCTATCTCGCTCCTCGATATCGAGGTCGCATTGTTCTCACGAAAGATCCTGACGGCGGAGAACGCTGTGTCGCTTGCAATCTCTGCGCCGTGGCCTGTCCGGTCGACTGCATCTCCCTCCAGGCTACCGAAGATGAGCATGGCCGGAGATATCCAGAATTCTTCCGAATCAATTTTTCCCGCTGCATCTTCTGCGGCTACTGTGAAGAGGCATGTCCTACATATGCAATTCAGCTAACGCCAGATTTCGAGATGGGCGAGTACAAGCGGAAAAATCTCGTGTACGAGAAAGCTGATCTGCAGATTGAAGGTCCGGGAAAGTATCCCGATTACAACTTCTGGCGCGTGGCCGGGGTTGCAATCGGCGGCAAGAATAAAGGCGAAGCCGAGAACGAAACCGCGCCTGTCGACATTCACAGTCTGATGCCTTGAGGATCTTCATGGTTACCCTTTTCTATCTCGCGAGTCTTGTAGCTATCGTCGCCACGCTATTTGCCATCACGCAGCGTCACGCGGTTCACGCTCTTCTTTATCTGGTCGTGTCGCTTCTAGCCGTGGCAGTGGTTTTTTATGCTCTCGGTGCAGTCTTTGTGGCAGCACTTGAAGTCATGGTTTATGCAGGCGCCATTATGGTGCTTTTTGTGTTCGTCGTGATGATGCTCAACGTAGCCAGGCACGCGATGGAAGTAGAACGCGAGTGGTTGATACCCAGAAACTGGTACGGGCCTTTCGTTCTGGCCCTGATCTTGTTAGGAGAACTGGCCTACTGTACTGCCAGATCCGGCAGCATGCCTTCCTTTGCAAACCCAGTGGGTCCCCAGCAAGTAGGAGTAGCACTGTTCAGAACTTATTGGATCGGGATCGAACTAGTGTCTTTGTTATTGACGGCGGGACTGGTTGGCGCATGTCATCTGGGACACCGTGCGATCGCGAGAGAGGAGGAACACCATGTCTCAGATACCAATACAGCACGCCATAATTCTGGCGGTGATATTGTTCACGCTGGGTCTCGCCGGACTTCTGACCAGACGCAACCTGATCTTCACACTCATGTGCATTGAGATCATGCTCAATGCAAGCGGCCTGGCGTTTGTCGCAGCGGGATCTCGATGGGGACAACCGGATGGTCAGATCATGTTTCTGTTCATTCTCGCGATGGCTGCTGCAGAAGTGTCTGTCGGACTGGCGTTCGTACTCCTGTTCCACAAGAAACAAGCAGCATTAGATGTAGACGCCGCTAGCGAGTTGAGAGGCTGACATGTTCCAACTGTTGAGGCTTGTCGTCGCTATTCCGCTCGCCAGCGCCACCCTGCTCGCGTTGTTCGGCTCCCGGCTGCCCCGCAAAATCGTCGCGATCCTGGGTGCCGGATCCATTGGTTTTGCCGCAGTGCTCACTATGCTTATTGCGGCCGAGTTCATCACGTCGCCGCCCGCCGGTGACGCATATATACAGCACCTGTGGACGTGGATGAGCAGCGGTGGGTTTCAACCGGAGATCGCGCTCTATCTTGATTCTGTTGCACTCCTCATGCTTCTCGTTGTCACGTTTGTTGGCTTCCTGATCCATCTCTACTCCGTTGAGTACATGCGTGACGATGAAGCATACGCACGATTCTTCGCCTACATGAACCTCTTTGAGGCGTCGATGATCACACTCGTATTAGCCAAGAATCTACTGTTGCTGTACTTGGGTTGGGAAGGAGTTGGACTTTGCAGTTTTCTCCTAATCGGATTCTGGTACAAGGACCCCGCGAACGTTCGCGCTGCGGGTAAAGCCTTTATCGTTACCCGGGTTGGTGATACCGCCTTTGCCGTGGGACTGTTCCTCTTGGCCACCCGGCTAGGAACACTGGACATTCAGGAGGTAATGCACCGCGCCTCTTTACAGTGGAACGCAGGCAGCGGAGTTGCAATAGCAGCGGCGGCATTATTGCTGGGTGGAGCAGTTGGTAAATCTGCACAATTACCGCTTCAAACCTGGCTACCAGACGCGATGGCTGGCCCCACGCCCACCAGCGCGCTCATCCACGCCGCGACAATGGTGACTGCCGGAGTTTACCTTATTGCGCGCACGCATGTTCTCTTTACGTTGGCTCCTCCTGTTCAATTTGCCGTGGCAATCATTGGTACCGCCACAATGTTGTTGGCAGCTTTCAGCGCACTTGTCCAGAACGATATGAAGCGAGTGCTGGCATACTCTACGATCAGCCAGATCGGTTACATGTTTCTCGCGCTTGGACTAGGTGCCTGGTCGGCTGCCCTCTTCCACTTCATGACGCACGCCTTCTTCAAGGCGCTTCTCTTCCTGGCTGCCGGAGTCGTTATTCACGCAGTGCACGAGCAGGATCTCTACCGCATGGGAGGACTCCGTTTTGAACTACGGCTAGCATTTTGGTCATTCGTGATCGGCGGATCTGCATTGGCAGGCTTGCCGCTCATCACCGCGGGTTTTTTCAGCAAAGACCTCATCCTTTGGCAGTCCTGGGCGGGGCCGAATGGAAACGCTTGGTTCTGGATCGCCGGTATGACGGGAGCCGTGCTCACGTCGCTCTATACATTCAGGCTGATTTCGCTGGCCTTCTACGGCCCACAACAGGCACACGTAAAAGCTGAAAGCGGCCTGGCTATTCGGATTTCGCTTATCGTGCTTTGTGTTTTGTCAGTTGTAGGTGGATACGTCAATACCCCTCCGAACTTTGGTGGCGTCCCCGCACTCTCAAATTTCCTTGGCAGTGCCTTGCCTCCGCTCGAAGAGGTTCACGCAAATCCGATTACGGAGATCATAACCGCACTCTCGGCTAGTACCGCGTTCGCGACTGGTCTGGGGTTGGCATACCTTCTCTACGGACCACAACGTGCGCGAGTGCCCGCCAAGGGCTTCCTGCCTAGACTCTGGCTCGCAGGCTGGGGCTTCGATTGGTTATATGACCGGCTGTTTGTTCGCCCGTTCCAATGGCTCATCCGAAAGAGCAAGACCGACGTCGTGGATATACCAATCCGAGGCTTGGGACAACTAACCGTGTTTAGCTATCAGATTTTGCGCCGTACACAAACCGGCCACGTGCGTTGGTACGCCATGGGAATTGCGATGGGAACCATCGCGATTCTAGCAATCGCATTTTTTGCCCGATGAGGTATTGTGATGATCTTGTTCAGCCTGATTCTGATTTTGCTCGTCGGCGGCGTCGCCTCCTGGATTGTGGCTCGTCGACACGAAACATCCGCGCGTTGGATCGCTATAGCCAGTGTAGGAACGGATTTGCTGATCGCCATCTGGCTTTGGATTGCCCACACTGGACGATCACAGATTCTCACCACACGCTGGATGGAAGAGTGCAATTTCAATTGGATTTCGCAGTTTGGCATTCGCTTCCATCTGGCCCTCGATGGTCTTAGCCTGGCGTTACTGTTGCTAACTTACTTTCTCGGCATAGTGGCCATCCTTTCTTCGTGGACGGAGATCAGGCAGCGAGTAGGCTTCTTTCACTTCAACCTGCTTTGGGTGCTGGCAGGAATTACTGGCGTCTTCCTGGCCGCCGATCTATTTGTTTTCTATCTGTTCTGGGAGCTGATGCTCGTGCCGATGTACTTCTTGATTGGCATATGGGGCCACGAACGGCGTATTTACGCCGCAACGAAATTCTTCCTTTTCACACAATTGAGCGGCCTGCTGATGCTGGTCGCCATCATCTCGCTCGCGGTTCTCCATCAGCGCGCGACCGGCGTCTTCACCTTCGACTACGAACAGTTGCTCAATACAACATTGTCGCCTCGTTCAGCGCGTCTCCTGATGCTTGGATTCTTTGTTGCCTTTGCGGTGAAACTACCAGCATTCCCCTTTCACACTTGGCTCCCCGATGCGCATACCGAAGCTCCCACGGCTGGTAGTGTCATTCTCGCCGGTCTTCTGCTAAAGACTGGCGCGTACGGGCTGATCCGTTTCGTATTGCCTCTCTTTCCAGGCCCATCGCGCGAATTGGCTCCCCTTATGATGACAGTCGGCGTCATTGGAATTCTCTACGGGGCGGTGCTTGCAGTAGCTCAAACCGACCTTAAGCGCCTGGTCGCCTACACCAGCGTCAGCCATATGGGATTCGTGTTGCTCGGAGTATTTGCCGGCAACGAGATAGCGCTCGAGGGAGCAGTGATCCAGATGATTAGTCATGGAATCAGCACTGGCGCGTTGTTTGTTCTTGCCGGTCTGCTTCAGGAGAGACTGCATACTCGCGAAATATCCCAAATGGGCGGCCTTTGGGAGACCATGCCGGTTCTCAGCGGAGCAGGCCTCGTGTTTGCCATGGCTTCCATCGGTCTTCCAGGACTCGGCGACTTCATAGGTGAATTTCTCGTTCTCCTTGGCGCGTACAGAGCCAACATCAGCCTCACCGCCGTAGCGACGCTTGGTCTTCTCGCAGCCACCTTCTACGGACTAAAGTTCGTCCAGGGCACATTTTACGGCCCGAATCTTCATCAGTGGAGACTGTTCGACATACGTCTTCGCGAGTGGACAATCCTGGGTCCGATGATCCTTGGCCTCCTCTGGATCGGTCTCTATCCGCAACCGGTCTTGAACACGTTGCGTCCCAGTCTCACCACCATGCAGCAAAGTGCATTCGCGCAGCAGATCGTCAGGAGATGAGATATGAGTGCCGCTGATTTTGTCGCGTTGCTGCCGCTGATCACTATTTCGGCGACCGCAATTATTGTGATGATCGCGATCGCAATCCAGCGTAACCACAAAGTCGCCATCGTGATCTCGTTGATCGGAGGGGCATCCGCATTGGTGAGCCTCTCACTTGCAGCATCCGCCGCACCGCGGCAGATCACCAACCTGTTAGTTATCGACTCCTATGCACGTCTTTACATGGCGGTTCTTCTCGGAGCGACAGGATTTGTATTTCTGTTTGCCTACGATTACCTGAAGCGCCGCCCGGAACGCCCGGAGGAGTTTTATCTCCTTGTGCTACTCGCAACAACGGGTGCGATAGTGCTTGTGATCAGCCGCAATTTTGTATCGTTCTTTCTCGGGTTGGAACTCCTCAGCGTGGCACTCTACAGTTTGATCTCCTACGTGCGAACCCAGAGCACATCGATCGAAGCTGGTATCAAGTACCTGATCCTCGCTGCATCATCATCAGCGGTTCTGTTATTTGGCCTCGCATTGATTTATGCCGATTCGGGGTCGATGGAACTCTCGCAATTCGCTGCGGCAATGACCCCAGACTCCAGGCCACCGAACGCGTTTTCTCTACTCCCAGGACTGATGCTCGTGCTTACAGGCATCGGTTTCAAGCTCGCGGTCGTTCCGTTCCAACTCTGGGCGCCGGACGTCTACGAAGGCGCACCTTTACCCGTAACGGCATTCATTTCTACCGTATCGAAAGCCGGGATGTTTGCATTTATTCTGCGCTGGTTTCACGTACATGACATAGGGGTGGCAGGAGCGCCTGGACTGGTTCTCACAATCATTGCAATAGCGTCCATGCTAACGGGGAACTTACTTGCGCTGTTGCAGACGAACGTCAAACGGATACTCGCATTTTCATCGATTGCTCATATGGGCTATTTCCTGGTTGCGTTGATTGCTGGAGGACCGCTTGGTGCTCCAGCAGCCACCTATTACCTTATCGCCTACGCCGCGACGATCCTCGCCGCCTTTGGTTTAATGACCATCCTGTCCGGCCCGCGAGATGAAGCCGTCTCTATCAACGATTATCGTGGACTCTTCTGGAAAAGGCCGCTCGTCGCAGCTGCATTCACCACAGCGCTTCTCTCCCTTGCCGGGATTCCGCTCACAGCGGGATTCCTCGGTAAGTTCTACGTCGTCGCGGCAGGCGCTTCGCAATCTCGATGGGTTCTTCTTTTTACACTCGTCCTCAGCAGCACCATCGGGCTGTTCTATTATTTGCGCATCATCGTCGCGCTGTACTCCCAACCGGAAGTTTCTGATGTCGCGGCAGAATCATCCACACTGCCTTTGCCGCTCCCAGCGACTCTCGCACTCGCGGCCCTAACCGGCCTCATTCTTTGGCTGGGTATCTACCCCGCTATGCTGTGGGACGCTATTCTGGCTGTCACTCGCGACCTCGGGTGATTTTTAAAGTGAGGCTAGCAAGGATATTTTCCTTCGATATAGTGCTCCAACTGTTCGATCGTCTGGTCCTGCGCGAAAGCGATCCAGTTAACAAGGTCTCCTATTGAAATCACTCCATGAATGTTTCCGTCGCAAATCACAGGAAGATGCCGTATCCGGTTCGTCGTCATCAGGCGCATGGCTTCGTCAACCGAGCACTCCGGGTGAATCGTAACCGGCGACTCTGTCATGATCTCGCTCACCGGAGTTTCCTTCGAACCTCGTCCTAGCAGGATGACCTTCCGTGCATAATCTCTCTCTGAAATTACGCCTACGAGTTGGCCTTTATCTATCACAAGCAGTGCCCCCACATCTTTGTCGGCCATCATCTGCATTGCAGAGTAAACCGTCGCATCGGAGGGTACGGACCATATGGCATTTCCCTTCCTGCGCAGAATGAACAATACGGGATCGAGCACTCTCATGGTTATCTCCTTACTCGCGATTTAGGACTTAAGGTGGCGTCTTCTGAGGATAGGCAATTTCGATGTCACACTCCTGTGCTACATATCGAGGCCCTGGAACGGGGATCTTCGCGGCAGGAAGAAGAAGAAAGGCAACTCCTCGCAGCTACGCTCGCGCTGCCAAACGAAGAAAGTCGCTACTCGGCGTAGGAATATACGCCTGCATCAGGACACTTTGCAAAGCGTCATCCATAATCTCAGTCAAAGTCTGAAGGATGCACACTTACAGGTGGTCATCTTAGGTTGGGCCAGAAAGTAAGTCAACGAAGCGATAGATCATGGACTAAGTCCTGATTAATGCGCTTACCCTGCACAATAGCTACAAAACCGGGCGTAATTATTGCCCGCCGACACAAAGGAATGCTTGAGGCAGCGGATATGGGCCCCCCTGCTACCATGACAAAAATCCTTAATCATTTGAAGGACATCCGCTTGATACATCGTCTGCAGCAGTACCGCTATTTTCTCTTCGCCTTACTTACAGTCCTCGTAGGTACACAGTCTCAAGCACAACAAACCCCAACAACGAAAACACAGATCATTCATGCCGGCAAACTCATCGATGTGCGCACCGGACAGGTCACTGAGAATGCTTACATTACTGTCGTTGGTGAGAGGATCGCTGCCATCTCCAAGTCGGCGCCTACAGGAAGTACCATTGGGAATGACGCGGTCATCGATATGAGCCGTTACACCATTGTCCCCGGTCTCTTCGATGTCCATGGACATATACTCTCCGATCCAACTACGCAATCGTCCGCCTCGTACCTGCTTACCTCGGCTCCTCAAGCGACGGTACGCGGAGTTGCGAACCTGCAGCTGTGGCTGAAGCATGGTTTTACTGTCGTGCGCGATGCCTGCGAAGCTTACCCGTCTTATCCGCAGTTCGCCTTGCGCGAAGGTGTGGAGAAGAAGCTCATTACGGGCCCGCGCATTATCGCGGCGGGCAGTTGCGTATCGCTTACCGGCGGACATGGTGATTCCGATCGTCTGTCACCAGACAAGCCCAGCCTGAACCAGCCTAATCAAGTAGACACCGTAGACGATGTGAGCCGCATCGTCCGTCGCGACATCAAGTTTGGTGCTGACTGGATCAAGCTGATGGCAACCGGTGGCGTCATGGATCCGATTAGCGATTATCGCGTGCAGGAGTTGAGCGATGCACAGATGACACGCGCTGTCGAAGACGCGCATCGTGCCGGACACAAGGTGATGGCGCATTCTGAAGGTACCGTTGGTATCAAGGCCGCCGTTCGTGCCGGTGTTGACTCCATTGAGCACGGCACCATGCTTGATGACGAGGGCGCGAAGATGATGGCCGAGCGCGGTACGTGGCTGGTGCCAACACTCTATTGCTTTCAGCACGATCTTCAGACCGGACTATCGAAAGGCCGCGAACCCAGCAGCATGGCGAAAGGTATTGCCATCGTCAAGGAACAGGGACCTGCATTTCAACGCGCCTTGAAGTATCACGTAAAGATCGCTTATGGCGTTGACGATGACGACGTAGATGAGTCCGTTTCAAAGGAGTTCGGTGCGTTGGTGCGCGGCGGAATGACTCCGCTCGGGGCGCTGCAGGCCGCAACGATCAACAGTGCAGAACTGCTGTCGCTCGACAAGGATCTCGGCACCATCGAGCCCGGCAAGTTTGCAGATCTTGTCGCCGTACCCTCAAACCCCCTTGACGATATAACGGTAATGGAGCACGTTGTCTGGGTGATGAAATCCGGTACTGTTGTAAAGCCGCTGCAATAACCGATCTCATAAAGGACGCTGGCCAGCATGGGATGTGCCGATCTTCGGCAATCGCATGCTGGCCAACATTTCAGGCGCACGTATTTTGGCTACTTAGCGGCAGCATCGAAGGCTTTCTGGATGAAACCGACGATTCGACGGCGGGCGTCGAAGCCGTGCCATGGCTCCGGTACCGGATAGCCGTAGATCGCCATCGCCAAAGGACCGTGATTATCACGGGGATACGTAACCAGGTCGACCGCCACGCCCGCCTGTCGTAATGCACGATACATCTCCTGCGATTGTCCCAGCGGATCTGTCGTGTCGCTTTCACCCTGCAGCAGAAGAAACGGTGTGCTGCCCTTACCGGCAGAGGATAATGGACTTTGCCGCCATGCATCTTCGGGGTGTTCCCATGGTTTGCCAAAGTACCAGCGGTCGTACCAGGATGAATCTTCTGTCCGTACTCGCTGTGCTGGTCGATGACGGGCGCGCCACTGATGATTGCTTTGAAGCGCGTCGTCTTTCCCTCCACAAAGGCAGCCATTTCGCCTCCGTAGCTGTAGCCGATCAAAGTCATGCGGTTGCCGTCGATGGGCTCGGTCTTCAGCACGGTATCGACCCCGGCCATGATGTCGCGGTAGTCTCCGCCCCCGAGATCGTTCTTGTTAGCAGCCGCAAAGGCTGCGCCATAGCCAGAGCTGCCGCGCGGATTGGTCCGCAGCACGGCCCAGCCGTGACCCAGCAGAAAGTCGATCCACGGCTCATGCGCGTCGGAATAAGCGCCGAGCGGGCCCCCATGCACCTCCACAATAAGCGGTACACGCTGCTTTGCGGCTTCAGGCGGCAGATAGAGGCGACCGTCGATGGTTAGCTCGCCGCTCTTCCACTGCAACTGCTTCGGGGCCACGCTCAGCATATGCTCCGGTGTGAGTTGCGGTGTCTTCACGGGCGTGGGCCCGGATTTCAGGTCCGCGGTGTAGTAAAGCTCTGGCGGATTTCCTCCGCTGCTACCCACGAAGAGCCAGCCGGTACGCTGTGCATTCGTCACTACCGCGGATATGTTGGAGGGTCGGAGCGCCAGGGGTTCCGGTTCACTTGTGCCGACTGCAAAGCGGACGACTTTACCGTAAAAGCCAATCTCAACTGGCTGCACAACGCTACCATCAACAAGCGGTACAGGAAGACCGTGCCGCATTGATCCCTTGAAGCCATCGCTCAGATTGCGGGTGGTCTTCGTGCTCATGTCATATGTGTAGAGGTCTGGATAGCCGGGAGGTGCATCGTGCCTGGCCTGCGCGAGATAGACGATGGACTTGCCGTCTACCGACCATGCCGCAGATTCGATCGTTGGCGGCAGCCCGGCCAGCTTCTCTGGTTGGTTCGGGTCTGAAACGTTGACGAGCCAGCTGCTCATCGCCGGCCCGAGATCGCCTACACCGTTCATCCCGTCAGAGATGACCAGCAGCTTCGAGCCGTCGGCATTCCAGTACGCATTGCGTACGTCCGGCTCCACCGGCAGGAGGGCTAGCTTCCCTGTCGCCGCGTTCAACAGGTACAAGCGCGCGCCGTGAGAATCATGGTTTACCCACGCGGCATCGGCCTTCGCTTCCTTCTGCGCCTTCTCGCCGGGCGTTTGCGGGTCGTTGGCTATGATCGCAATCCACTTGCCGTCAGGAGCAATCTGGTAGCGCGATATGTCGATCGGAACTTCACCATCCTTTGCATCCGCCTTGGCGTCGGTCTTCGCGTCCTTCGACTGCATTCCCTGGTCCTTTATTGGCAACGCGTCGGGAAGCTTGGCATCATCGACGACTGGTTTGACCCTTAGCTCGAATGCTTTTGCTTCGCCGCCGTTCATCGGGAGGCGATAGAGTGACGTATGTTCTCCCCGTTTCGCCAGGAACAGGATGCTCTGTCCATCGGGCATCCATTCGCCTCCGTACTCGCCACGTTTGTCGGATTCGGGTGAGTAGGTGGTTTGCCGCGGCTCGACTCCATCTGCGCTTGTTATCCACAGGTGGCTTTTTGCGCCATCGGCAGTTGGCTCCGTAACGCGGATCAGAATGCGCTTGCCGTCGGGCGCCAGGCGAGGATCATTCATGGCCTTGAAATGTCGCAGCTGCTCATTGTCAGGAAAGCCGGGGACTGTTGAACTCTCGGCAGTTACATTGCTGGAGGATGCAAGCGACTGCGCCCCGAGTGGCAGGACGGGAAAAAGGAACAGCAAAAGGGAAGGGACGAAGAGAACGCGGGCCATTTATGGAGGATAACCATCAAGAGCGAAAATCAGAAAACAATCTGATCTTCATCTTTCTTCCCCCTAAAAAATCGGCCTTACTTCCTCTGCGGCATCATTGCGATCGCCAGTTCAACGCCTAAGGCGTGCGGTGGAGAAACGAAAGACAATGCCAGAGCTGATACGAGCACTGTGCTGATGTCCATTCACATCGTTGGGAAGATTGGTGATGAGGTATTCGGCCTCGACAGCTCTTACAGAGAGCCAGTCGTTAACTCCAACTTCAACGCCGCCGCCAGGGGCAAAGGCCAGTGAGCTTGCTGCGCTCGTAGACTGCGAATCGTCTCTGGGGATGTAGGTGTCGAAGGCATGTACACCTCCGATGAGGAACTGGCCATAGGTCGTCAGGCGACGTGTCGTACGAAATGAGTAGCGCGGACCACCCATATAAGACATGAGGCTGAGGCCCTCCTGCGATTGCGGAACCTGCCCGCTGCGATTGCCGGAGATTTCCGCCACCGCAGCAATGTTTCTCCACACGTGAAATAGCCCTGCGCCGCTTCCCCCGTTCAGAACGAAACAGCCACATGTTCCTGGGGGCGCGTTGCTGATCATTGCCGTGTAGTTGACCGAAAGAACGACGGGATAGTTCTTCGAGACGGTTGGCCCCAGGTCGCTTGTTGCGGGTGAAATGGACTGTGCGGAGAGGGCAGCGGCCGATCCCATCAGTGCTGCCGATATCAACAACTTATTAAATTTCATCCGTGCGAACCTGCTCCTTTGGGGCCTATTGAGTGACCAGCGTTATCGTTGTGGTGTGCTGCACGGTCGTATTGACAGCATTGGTGGCTGTTGCCGTAACGGTGATGGTGTAGGTCTTCGGTGATTGCGGGTAAAAGCCACCGTCACCGCAACCAGTCAATCCAAGGGCGACGGCACCTGCAATGAGCGCGAAGAGCACGCCGTGCAGCATTCTGGCGGAGCCTCCGCGAACACGCTTACGCAGGAGTGGCAGCAAGAACACCACAGCGCTGAGGGAAAGCATTGGCGTGCGAGCAGGCGACTGCGGTGGCGTGTTCGCAGCAGTAAGCCCTGCGGTCTGAATCGCCAGGCTGAGCGGGGTCGTGGTACTACCAAGGGTAATCGATGCAGGCGTAAAGACTGCTTTCGCTCCCGCGGGCAGGCCCGATGCTGTCAGCGTAATTGCCGAGGTAAAAGGGCCGCCTTGCGACTGCAGGGTGAAGTTGTAGGTCGCAGTTTGACCGGAGTTGACCGACAGAGTCGTTGCGCCGGCTGCGGTGATGGTGAAGTCCGGTACCGCACCGACTGTCTCCAGCGTTGCCGTCGAGGTGCTGCCTGTGAAGTTGGTATCGCCGCCGTAGACGGCTGTAATGCTATGAGCACCTGCTGCAAGCCCGCTCGACGTATATGCTGCGGAACCAGTGGCGCTAACCGTAACTGTGCTCAGTAGAGTCGTACCGTCGTAGAAGATGACGGCGCCTGTTGGTGTCCCCGTTGTTGTCGAACTCATCTGCGCTGTGAGCGTCACCGGTACGCCAAGGTAAGGCGTCGCGGTGGAGGAGGTGAGCGTGATAACGCTGGCCGCTTTTCCGATTGCAACGCTACCGGAACCGGAGGCAAGCGTGACAGTGTAGTTGCCCGCTGCGGATCCTGTGAGCGTCACCGAGACGGGATACTGGCCGACCGGCGATGTTTGAGTTGCAACCGTTGTGAAGACAGCCACAACGTTGTTGGCATCTTGAGGGAGCACGCCAGTGAGCGTTCCCGTTATAGCCGGGATGACTTGCCCATACTGCAGCGAAACGCTGGTGGCACTTACCGTAACCGGCAGTGGGGTCACCGTGAGCACAAAGACGCTGCTGGTGATTGACGGATTCTGGGTGTCACCAGCGTAGGTCACTACGAGGCGATGGGTGCCAGCTGACAACGCAGACACATCAATCGTCGCGACGTTCGTCGTCAGTGTAGCGGTGGCAACTGGTGTCGAACCGGCAGTTGTGTCCAGCAGACTGACCTGCCCTGTTGCGATTTGGCTCCCATTCGTGAAGACGGCCGTCAGCGCGCCGCTACCATAGACCATGCTGGACGCGCCGCTCAGTGTAAGGGTCTCGCCAGCTACTCCAGTTCCGCTGCCAATCCCTGGGCTCACTCCAGCGATGGTATGGATCGAGCCGTCGAGCCCTACTTCACGAACGACCTGGTTATTGGTGTCCGACAGCGCAAAGACTCCGGGAGACTGTACGGCGGGCGCTCGAGGAGTGTCGAGCGTTGCGTTCACCGCAGGACCTCCGTCACCGGCGAATCCCTGCGAGCCGTTTCCAGCGACGGTCGAAATATTTCCGGTCTTCGCAATCAGGCGAATACGGTTATTGTCGCTATCCGCAACGTAGATGTTGCCCTGCGAATCGACACTCAGACCTCGTGGACGAGCCAGGGAAGCAGCAGTTGCTACCCCTCCATCACCCGCATAGGTCTTATTGGTGTTTCCGGCCAGCGTGGAGATCGTACCCGAGAGGTTTACGACTCGCACGCGCTGATTGTGGGTGTCGCCGATGTAGAGGTTCCCAGCCGCATCGACCGCTACGCCGTTCGGCGAGTCGAGCCCCGCGGCGGTTGCTGCCGCGTTATCGCCCGAAAAGAACTGTTCGCCGCTCCCTGCAACAGTAGTAATTGTCGTGCCACTGATCATGCGGATGCGGTGATTGTCCGTATCCGCAATATAGAGGTTGCCGTTTGCGTCGAGTGCAAGCGCAGTGGGGTTACTCAGCGTAGCTGAGGTGGCGGGACCGCCATCACCGGAGAAGCCGGCAACGCCGGTTCCTGCGATGGTCGTAATCGTTCCACCACTGACCTTTCGGATGCGCTGGTTGTGCGTGTCTGCAATATAGACATCGCCGGCGCCGTCAACAGCGACCCCAGCTGGTGAATCGAGCAGCGCGGCCGTAGCTGCGCCGCCATCACCGGAGAACCCCTGGTCTCCTGTACCGGCTACTGTAGTAACGATGCCCGCCAGGTTCACTTTACGGATGACATTATTGTTCAGATCGGCGATGTAGAGGTTGCCGGCCGCATCGAAGGCGACCTGCGCTGGAGCCGCTAACGACGCTGCCGTTGCTTGTACATTGCTCACGGGACTGCCCTGCGCACGAGCGCGGGAGGCCCCTGACAAGGCCACGACCATGGCCAACCCAGTTGCCAGCCAATGAAGCTTCAATCGAATTCCAGGAGATTGCATCGGGCTCGTTTCCGTCATTCACGCAGGGGGTGCTGTAACGCACAGTTAGAATCAAGGATCGGCAATTTGCCGCTTGTTATGGCAATTGGAACGGAGCAGGCACTTTGAGTGGTGTGCCTGAAGCCGTAGAGCCAATCGCTGCCGGAGTGGTTGGAGTCAAAGCCCAGCCACTTGCGGTGTAGGCGGCTGCCATGCAGGTTGGATTTTCGATACTTGCAGCAGTGAATGAGACTGACGTACTGATCCCGCCCGCGTTCGGATTCGACATGCTGTAGAGCGAATTAGCCTGCGCCGAGTAAATCACGCGTTTCGAGATAGTCATTTTGCCGCCGGCCCCGCCGGCGCCATCATTAAGATATGGCGTGCCCGTGCAACTGGCCCCGGTCCAATAGATCTGCGCGGTTGGGAAGGCTCCATCGGCGCCGACCAGGTAGAGATACCCGGAGTTCTCAACCGTGAATTTAAAGGAGTTGTCGAACGCGATCAGATTGCCCTGGCTGACGCCGTTCGCATCCTTCAACATCGCTGCGCCGGTGCCAGCTGGGCCAGTTGCCCCTGTGGCACCTGTAGCGCCTGTTGGTCCAGCTGGTCCCATGGCGCCAGTAGGTCCTGCAGGCCCCGTGGCTCCGGTAGCCCCATCCGCTCCTGCCTGTGCGATCAATGCCCACTTCGCATTACTGGTAGGTGGATCGAAGCCCTGGTTCGAACCGTTAACCAGCGAAATATAGCTGGATCCGTTGGTGGTGCAGGTTGTGGAGCAGAAGACGACCTGTCCTAGCGTGTAGCTCGTCGTGCTCGAATAGTTCGAGGCATAGCTGAAGGTTCCTGTTGCGCCCGTCGCTCCCACAGGACCCGCAGCGCCAGCAGGACCAGTGACGCCGATCGGGCCAATCGGACCCTGTAGACCAGTCGCACCCGTCGCTCCCTGAATTCCTTCTGGACCCGGTGCGCCTGTAGCTCCTTGAGGACCTTGCATACCTTGGATACCCTGGATGCCTTGCGCGCCTGTTATGCCGGTCGCTCCCGCCGCCGCGAAAACCGACCATAAGGCGGGGTGTGTATCCGGACTGTTGCCCATATTGGCAGACTGCAACGAAATGTACGTGGACCCGTTGAAGGTTACGGCATCGTTGATCGCGTAGGTCGTTGCTGCATCATAGGCGTTGCGATAGACCACGCCGGCCCCGGCAGCGCCAGTGGCTCCCGTTGGACCTTGCGGACCAGTCGGGCCAATCGGACCTTGAAGCCCAATCGGACCTGGGAGGCCGTTTGCTCCTGTCAAGCCTACAGGCCCCGGAACACCCTGAATGCCTTGAAGGCCCTGTGGCCCCGCCGGCCCAATCGGCCCCTGCGACACAAGCGTCACATCGAGGCGAGCCGAATGACCCGTCTCGTCATTCTCCTTGCTATCGAAGAGCGCGTTTGCCGTGCTGGACGATAGCGCCAGCCCATAGTTGCTATTCGACGTATTGAGCCACGACTGAACCTGCGCCGTTACATCCACCGAGACAAACTGACCGGCGATTGTCACAGGGAAGCTGCCGATCGAGCTTCCAGTTGTAGGCGCCGTCGCGGAGGTTATGCTGTACTCCCCCCATGACGCCGTCACGGGCGAGACCGTGACCGAACCTGCCGTATTGACACGGTTCACAAAGACCGTCAGTGTCGCGCGAGACACCTGCGACGAGGTCGTGCCCGCAGGCAACGTCGTTAGATCGAACTGGAGAAAGGCAGTGTTGCCATTCCCTACATAAAGATTGGAAAGCGTTCCGTAGTTGATCCCTGCATGGGCGGTGGTCACATGTGCATCGCCGCTCAACGGCACTTCCAAGGCAGAGGCTTCACGAATGCTGAAAAGAAATACACCGAGGCAGAGAGCCACTCGCACGAACCCGAATCGATTCAAAACACACACTCCTGGATATAGGCACAATTACGGATTCGCGACAAATCTGCGTCGTGTCACCGCTAATACTTAGAAGAAGAGAGAAACCACAGGTATAAATGAGCACGAGCACCATCGGATCGCGCTCTAAGCAGGTGCAAATTAGTATGTGGCGATTGTATAACCTGCTCAAACCATGAATTAGTACCACCTTCGGGGCATAACCCCACACCTCAACACCCGATGACGTTGGCCGCCAAGCCACCCGCAGGACTCAGGTGTGCCTGATTTGACGCTGCTCTCCGGCGTTCCTATACTTCTCAACACTCGAAACGGCGGTTCAAGGAGGAAGTCAATGTTAAAGCGTTTTTTGCTGTTCATTCTCTTGTTTGCCGCCGCTTCTGGCGGGTATGCACAAGAAGCATGGAAAGGTCATCATCAACCCACTCTTGTTCCACAACAGAGCGGCACGACGCAGTTGCTGATTGCCGTCAGTCCAGTGAACTCCCGAGTCGTATGGGCGGCCGGAACCGGTGGTACGTACGTAGTTACGACCGATGGCGGTTCGACCTGGAGAGCCGGGGTCGTGCCGGGAGCCGAAAGTCTGCAATTCCGCGATGTCCAGGGCGTAAGCGATCGAGTCGCTTATCTCATGTCCATCGGGAACAACACCGGAGATTTTCGCATCTATAAGACGGAAGATGCCGGCGCACACTGGGACATCCAGTTCACGAATAAGACGGCGAACGCCTTCTATGACTGCTTCGCGTTCTGGAGTCCGGATCGCGGCATCGCGCACAGCGATTCAGTCAGCGGAGTATTTCCCGACATTCGCACCAGCGATGGCTCGACCTGGCAGTCGATCGCCCACAGCATGCCACCTGCCTTGCCGGGCGAAGCTTCCTTTTCGTCCAGCGGAACCTGCATCACTACAGAAGGATCGCAAAACGCCTGGGTCGCCACCGGCGGCTCAAGCATCGCTCGGATACTGGCGACTCGAGATGGCGGCTACACCTGGAATGCGTATGACACTCCGTTCGTGAGCAACCCCAATGCGGGCGCCTTTTCGGTGGCTTTCCGCGATCCCTGGCATGGCATTGTGGGTGGCGGCGACTTGACCACGGACAGTGCTACCCAGGCGGCAACCTCGCATGATGGCGGCCAAAGTTGGACGCTTACCACCAAGCCCCCCATTCCAGGATCGATCTTCTGCCTCGCCTACGTGCGTGGCATTGAACCTCACGATGATGATTGGCGGCATCGTGACGACTTCGGTCATGAACACGACCGGAGTGTGGTGATCACGACTGAGACTGAGCCGAACTTCACCTCCGGCGCAGCTGCTTGGAGTCCGGATGAAGGACAAACCTGGTTCAAACTACCGGAAGTGAGCGGCTATTGGGCGGTCGCTTTTGCGAATCCGGAAGCCGGATGGTTCGTCGGCAACAACGGCCAGATTTTGAAGATTAGCTTCTAGTACCCTGGTTGCCACCTTTGCGACACCAGTTGCCAAAAACTGCGTACTTACTCCTCAACAGCTCCGCGATCTTCGTTACAGCGGCCCGCCAACTCCCCTAGTTGGACGTAAAAACACTAAAACCCCATTATTATCTGGGCCGCACAGGACTCTCTAAGAGCTCAATCTACAAGCTAATCTCTGAAGGCAACTTTCCGAAGCCCATTAAGTTGGGGAAAAGGCAGTTGCCTGGGTCGACCAGCAGGTTGATCACTGGATTGCTACGAAGATTGGTGATGCCGCTGCCCAGTAAAGAGCATCGCTCGTAATCTCTCCAAAAACATAACAAAGGCACACGGCTTGGTGACTGTCTCCACGTATAGGGGCGCCATGCCTTACGTCTATACAACTCTAATTCCGCCCTCAAAGGAGTCTTCCTTGGATCGTTCTATGTCTTCTGCAATGTCTGCCACCAGCATTTCTCCGACGGGATCGTCGCGCGGAATACTCTATACAGTCAAATCGGACTGTCAACACTACGGAGATTTCTTCGCCGGATACTCCTGGACTCATTTCTGCTGCGGCACCTATCAGTCACCCACCAGCCTCGATAAGGCAGCGAGTCTGATGAAGATCTACGTGCGTCGATTGGGTAAGAGTATGGGCATTCGAATTCCTTATGTCGCCGTTCCGGAGAGCCGCCCGTCCGGGCTCGGTCATCATCAGATACGACCGCACTGGCACTTTCTTATGGCAGGCCCCGAACATCGTGCCGCTGAGCTCACCCGCAGTGCGATTGCGCTTTGGGATAGATGCTATGGAGATGTAAAGATCGAACGCTATGACCCCACGCGCAAGGGAGCCCACTACATCGCCAAACTCACTTCTCAAGCTGGATTTGACTACATATTCGAGAATTTGGATCGCCTGGACTATCGCGGTCCCAAGGACCTCGTCGCAACAGCGAAACAGAACCCTTATCTTCCTCAGCATGTGAAGGCAACAACCCATTACGATTCACTTGTTCTTCGCGATCTCCATACAAAACTGCCGATTAGCTCAGCAACTGAGCGTTTGGGTTCGAGCATCAGCGGATCAGGTATGGGGGACTGCGTATGAGTTCTCGCCCTGTAGACCTCGTCTTTGATATTCCAGGGATCAAGCTGGGACAACTAACAGTGTTGATGTCTATCTGCCGTCACGCGCACAGCCGCAAGCACAACTGTTGCACATCGAGAGACGCCATCGCCGCCGAATCTCACGTGACGACGCGGCAGGTCACGAGGATAGTGCCCACTCTCGTCAAGGCGGGCTACATCACGGTCGTCTCTGGCAAAGGCAGAGCGTGGAGCGTGTACACCGTTCAGGTCGACTTCATCAAAAATCAGATCGCGAAAGCCCGCATAGAGGCTCGCCAACTAAGCAAAGATGCCAGGGCAGGTGATTCTCCTAGTAGGGACCTCGATACACCACAACAGGACCGCGAAATAGTGACATACAGCCCCTTCGATGGGCATTTTTCGGAGTCGCGAAATTCTAACAACGGGGTGGCCGATACAGGAAGACTGGTCAAGGAATCGGAAGAATCGCCGCCTAGAACTGTCAGAGTGACCAGCCCTTATATGGCTGCCAAACGGGACGCTCGGATCCTCATGAGACGGCTGGAGGAACTCTCTCCATCCCGGCTCGGAGATCGTTCTGGCGCTCAGCAGCCCATCGTTGAAGAACAAGTTGCCGCCGCTTCCAGCTATTCCGCTCTTATACGTTGGCCGCGCCGTAACGGGTGATCCCACGCCTGGCGGCCAAGAAGGGGCTGCTATACATCCTCGAGGGTGTGCGGAGGCATGTTCCAGGCATTCGCCATCCTCTGCCGTATCTTCCCGCACCGTACACCACTGCCACTCGGTAAAGGTCCCCAGTTTTTCCAAGGAGTGTAAAGCTCCAGCGTGTCGGCTAAGCGCCTCTGTTCGGCACTCTCCATGCGGGAGAGCGGTGGACATTGTGTTCTCTCCGATTAGATCGGTTCCTTCAAACATGATTTGCGAGACCTCCAAGATCATGTAGCGACAAATGGACAAATGTAAGTTTGTCCGACAAGGGCCGCTTGTATCGCCGGAATCAGGTGACCTTTCATGTGGGACTTGAGTACGTATCCCAACGCGCCTTCTGCCATGCATGCCTCGATGAACTGCTGTTCTGAGTGGATCGTGAGGAACACAATTTTGGCTGACGGGGTGGACTCGCGTATTTGATGGGCGGCATCGATTCCACTCAAAACAGGCAAGGTAATGTCGGCCACAATAACGTCCGGACAAAGACGAAGCGCCTCCGATACTAACGTTGGGCCATCCGTTGCATTTCCCACTATGTCAAACTGAGCTTTCAGGAGCGCATTTGTGGCTTTAAGTACGGCTGTATGGTCATCGGCCACTAATATCCGTGGACGCATCTGAGTTTTCCTCAGTTCAAAGCAAAAGACATCGCTTTTCGTCGCGACACAGACGAAGGGGGCAGTTTCATTCCCTCGGAATTATTCCTAAAGCAATGTGTGGCTTTCTGCCACTGGGGAAATCCCTAAGAGGCAAGATGTGAGATAAGGAAACTATCAAATATTCATTTTGCCGTTGTGGGGACAGTAAGCGGCTCGGGATCAACTACGATCAAACCACGCTTCACCCCGAACAAGACCAGATCGGCGTTGCTCTTGATATTGAATGCCTCCATGATATGGTGCTTGTGGAATTCCACCGTTTTTTCGCTCAAGCTGAGGATCGTAGCGATCTCTTTTATTGGCCGTCCCTCAGCGAACAACTGCACAACATCGCGCTGTCGTCTGGTCAAGTCTTTTGAGAACTGGCGAACTCTGGCCTTCGCAGCCACCCAATCTTCAGCTTTCAACTTGGGGGTCACGTATGGCCGGTCATGCACAACCTGCTCGATCGCCTTAAGTAGTTCCAATCCGCCTGAGCTTTTTAAAACAAAAGCAACGGGGCCGAGTTCAAGTGCGGCGGCAGCCAGGTTTGGGTCGTCGTACATTGTCAGGAACACAAACTTCACATTCGGAACTTGTTCCCTAATTCTTCGGGCCGCATCCAACCCGTTCAAGAGCGGCATTGAGACATCGGTAACAATTACATCTGGCCTGAGCCTGATGGCTTCGTCCAGCATGGCCCGGCCGTCGGCTACTACGCCTACGACGATAAACGTTTTTTCCAGGTAGAAGCACAAAGCCTCAGCGAAGATCGCGTGGTCATCAGCGATGAGGATACGGGGGCGAGACGCTCTCGTGCGCAGAGTTTCCATTGAGGCACCCCATCTCGCTTGCTAGAATCGGGTCCCAAACGGGAAGTGAGACGTGAGAGGTTTGTTTTGCAAACAATCTGAAAGTTCCTAGGACAAATTAAATCGAACGTGAGGGAGTGTAAGCATTCATGTAGGTCACGCGCTTCCTGATCCCCCGTCCAGAAAGTAACAATACCACTAATTGAATTTCTCTGGCTTTTTGCCCCCTGGGCATCTCGCCATTATCTAATTCGAGATCATCCTGTCGACAAGTTCTGTTTTCCGCTGGAGAGGGACGGAGGCTTCGATTCTCGTCCCTTTCCCAGGTTTCGAATGAATCTCGAATCGGCCACCCAGCAGGTATGCGCGTTCTTCCATGCTGCGGATGCCCATGCCTTCTTTTTCCTTCAAATTACGTACATCGAATCCGATGCCTTCGTCGGACACAGATAGCCATAATTTGTCGCCGATCCGGCGCAATCGTACTTGTGCCTCTGTTGCGCCACTGTGTTTCTTCAAATTGCGAAGGGCCTCCTGAACGATGCGAAATAAACACAAAGCCACATCAGGATCAACGGAACGAGGAATATCCTCGGTGCGGAAATCAATTTCAATGCTCTGCTGGACTGCAAACTCTTTGCATAAGGCCGTGATGCCTGGAACAAGTCCCAATCTCTCTAACGTGGAGGAATGCAGGCGATGCGAAAGTGTATGGAGATCAGCGCCAATTTCGCTGGCAGAATTCAGGACATTGTGTACTTGCTGAATAGCCACATCCGGGGCGGTGGCTATTGTTTCTTCTGCATTCTCCAATTCGAGTGCAATTAGCGCCAGACGCTGGCTAAAATCGTCATGGATTTCCGAAGCAAGCCGACTGCGCTCTTTTTCCTGTGCGTTGATCAACATGCCACTGAGCGCCATTTGCCTGTCTTTCGCTCGCTCCTCCGCTTCGCGACGTAAGGCTCGTTCTTTTTCGACCGAATTCAGATTGTCAATCGCCATCCGGTGGCTGCGCAGCACGGCAGTCATGAAGTACGCTACACCAACGTAGCTGATGAACGAAAAGATAAAATACAGCGCGCGGTCGATCCGTGAAGCCGATGGGTCACCCCACCAGGAAAGTATGGCGCAGAGCAAGGCAAACACGACAATCTCTCCCTCGCGCATGGATAGAGAAGCCAGTACCATCGGAATGACATACAGAAGTCCGAGAGAAACCTGTTGAAGCATTAGGTCGAGTGTGAGGATGGTTGGTACCAATACCGCGATCAGCAGACGCGATAGGGATCGGCGTTTCTCCGAAGAGAATCTCACAATCAACCGCTGCAGGTGTCTATCCAGGAATATGAGGCTCATAGCATTTCCCTGATGTTGCATCAGTCTAGTCCAAACCGGAAAGCGGTCATCTCGAGAAACTCGGGATAAAACTCGATATGGTAGCGTGAATTATCCAGTGCGGCACGTATCTCGCGATCTGCGAGCGCGACTTGCTTGAGTTCAGGACCTGTTCCAGTTTGAAATACCAGACAGGACGCCAAGAGGACAAAATTCAGTCTTCTTGCGCGCAATCCCTCACGTCGCCATGCTCCCCGCCCGAAGGTATGGCCCGCAACTCGGGGCTTATTCGGTATTGGCGGCCTTGCTCTGACAAGGAAGTGGATAAGCATTGCCACGACCTCATCCCTGAGCGAGTTGAACCTGGATTGTAGCCCCCAAAAACAACTAGATGCAATCACATGCCGACACCTTGGGGTGATTGTATGCGCGTCTCCTAAACACCCCCTGAGTGGCTCGACAAGCCAACCTACTCGTGCAGATGGGCATACGTACTTAGGGTTTTCCCTCATTGTCTTCACTGGTTGCATGGCATAAGACTGATTGGCAATAGCAGCCTCCCCCTAGAGTTCCGGGAGCGATTTGCAAGCAGGGATCTCGTCTACAGGAGCTTTATATGAGATCGAATCTTCGGATCACTTGGATAAATTTCAGCTCCACGACACTATTGCTATTTGCCATGTTCGCCGTTTGGATTCAGCCTGCTCGAGCGCAAACCCAGGACAGGAAGCAAGAGATCCAGGAGCTAAAGGACAAGCTCCAACAATTGGATCAAACGATGGGAGAAGTCAAGGCGAGGATCAGTGCGCTGGAGGAGAGCGGCCAGCCGGCGGGCCAGCAGACGATACGGACTGCTCCTCCAACCGTGACGACAACCATCGTCGCCAGGTCACCAGAAGAACAAGAGCCTGTTGGGGAGAAGACCTTCGAGATTTACGGACACACGCAGCTCGACTCGGGTTACAACTTTCAACAAATCGACCCAAACTGGTTTGATGTCGTGCGACCAACGAAACTACCCGCTTATAAGGACCAATTCGGGCCGGATGGGAATGTCTTTTTCAGCGTTCGCCAAACGAGATTTGGTGTTAAGACCTCCACGCCGACGTCACTCGGAGACTTGAAGACGTGGTTCGAATTCGAGCTTTTCGGGACAGGCGTTGATGCCGGCCAGACAACATTCCGATTGCGTCACGCCTATGGTGAACTCGGACAATTCGGAGCAGGCCAGACTTGGAGTCCATTCATGGACATCGATGTCTTCCCTAACTCACTCGAGTACTGGGGGCCGAATGGAATGGTTTTTTTTCGTAACGTCCAATTCCGGTGGATGCCGATCAAAGGTGATAGCCGCGTGATCATCGCAGCAGAGCGGCCGGGAGCCAGCGCGGATGGCGGCATATATTCCGACCGTATCGAACTGCAAGGTGTCAGACCACAATTTAACCTGCCGGATTTATCGATTCAAGGCCGCCTTGCTCGGCACTGGGGATATGTTCAAGGGGCGACTATCTTCCGAAAGATCAGCTGGGCGGATCTAAATCCAACGCCAACAACGAGTCTTAGTCGTACCGTTCTCGGCTGGGGAATTAACGTGAGCTCAAATCTGAAATTAGGAGAGAGTAGCACCGCAAGAATGTCGGTTATATACGGCAGAGGCGTAGAAAACTACATGAATGATGCGCCCGAGGACGTTGCAATCCGGACATCTTCCAATACGACCGCTCCGGTGAAGGGCGTACCCTTGCCGGTATTAGGAGTTGTCTCATTCCTGGACCACAACTGGAATAAGAAATTCAGCACAGCAGCCGGCTATTCCCTCGTAAATATCTGGAATACCAACGGGCAGCTCGCTGATTCCTTTCATCAAGGGCATTATGCGCTCGCCAACCTGCTGTACTACCCCGTCAAAAACGTCATGGTGGGGGGAGAGTTCCAGTTTGGCCGCCGCGTTAATTACCTGGATGGTTTCAACACGAATGACTACAGGGTGCAGGTTTCGTTCAAGTACAACTTCTCGAAAATGCTCACCTACTAACGCGCAGATATAGGTAAGCCGAGCGATCTGATCCTGCGGGATTTAGAACGAATTCAGGAGACATCACGATGAAGACGAAGCGAATGTCGGTAGCACTTCTTGTTGTGGTCGCAATCACAACAGTTGTTTTTCCAGTTCGAATCTCCGCTCAAAAAGGCGGATCAAGTCCAGTCGCACCCCGACACGAGCTTGTGGCTTCCGTGGTTCAAGAGGCATACGACAAATTCAAGAACGACACCAACGGGAAGAACGCCGATTACATTCCCTATCTCGCGCAGGTGGATTCCAAGCTGTTCGGTATTGCAATCGTCACTACCGACAACCAGATTGTTACCAAGGGTGACGTGACCTATTCCTTCTCCATCCAATCGATCTCCAAGGTTTATACGCAGGCGCTTGCCATGGAAGCTCTAGGGGCGGACGCGGTCTTTGAAAAAATAGGCTCCGAGCCTACCGGACGTCCCTTCAATTCTCCTGTGGCGGTCGTGGATATGAAGACACACACCGGTAATCCCTATGTCAATGCAGGTGCCATTGCCACCACCAGTCTGATTAGCGGTAAGGATGAGGATGAAAAATGGAACAAGATCTTAGACTTCTACAGTCGAGCAGCTGGAGAAAAGTTATCCCTTATCGATGAAGTCTATAAATCCGAAGCAGCCACCAACACCGGCAACAAAGCTCTTTCTTGGCTGTTGGCCAAATATGACCGTATTTATGCCGACCCGTTTGAATCGGTAGATATCTATACCAAACAGTGCTCAGTTGGCGTAAACGCGACTCAACTTGCTCGGATGGGTGCGACTCTTGCAAACAACGGAATCAACCCCGCCACCGGCGAACAGGTGATCAAGGCCGAAGATGTTCCCTTCATTCTGAGCACTATGACGATGGCCGGTCTCTACGACGGTTCCGGGGGTTGGGCCTGGCATGTAGGACTTCCTGCGAAGAGTGGAGTTGGCGGCGGGATCGTAGCGATCATCCCCGGGAAGGGCGCAATCGCCGTCTTTGCACCGCCACTGGATGAGGCTGGGAACAGTGTCAAGGCGCAAAAGGTAATTGATTACGTATCTCAAAAGCTCAACTACAACCTCTATTCGCCGTTGTCAGTTGGTTGGAAGTAAGTACTGCCCGATCCACCGAATTGGAAGTAGAAACACGCAAATAGTTATTTACTTTGGTTTTTTTGCTCGAGAGTTTTAATAGCGCGATAAGTCTCAAGGCTTTGCCGGATGTAGGGAGAGCGAATCATGAAGCGCCCCAAGTGGATCGCGACATTACGGTCCGCCTCTGTATCACTTGCCGTAGCTTTGTTTGCGATGACGTGTTGTTCCATCTTCGCGAACGGACAAGCCACTGTTGATTCCGTGGAATCCGACCTGAAGATCACTCCCCCAACGGCTGATGAAATGCTCAAAAAAATAGATTCCTTGGTTCAACAAAACGAGCAGCTTGAAAAACAAAATCACGAGCTGATAAATGTGATCTCGGCCATGCGCCAAGCATTGGTCGAGCAGCCTCATGCTTCGAAGGCTGATGCGACAGAAATCCCTCCAGACGGAAGCCGCCCTTCTCCGAATCGAACCGAACCAATGACTGCAACAATGGTTGAATCGATTAATTCTATTTCGAGCTCTTCGGCGAGCACCAGAACGCAGACCGCCAACGCTGCCGCTGACCAAGAGCAGAGGCCCAGAACATGGGGCACTTACACTCCCGATTCCAGCTTCAAGCTGGCTAATACAGAATATGGTGACGTGAATCTCAGCATCTATTCCTACGCACGCTATCTGAACCAGCGAGCCCTGGAGCCAACCTACACGAATGCATTCGGCGTCACCTCAAGCCTTCAACAGCGCCAGGACTTCCAACTGCAGAAGGTGCAGATGAAATTCTTGGGTTGGGTCATGGACCCGAAGTTCCGTTATTTTCTTTACGCCTGGACTTCAAACGCTTCGCAGGGCCTGGGTGCCCAAGTGGTACTCGGGGGGAATTTGAACTACACCTTCAACGAGCATCTCAACATATCGGCAGGAATCATGTCGTTGCCGGGCACGCGGAGCATCGAAGGCAACTTTCCGTATTGGTTAGGAGTGGATACCCGTCTGATCGCCGATGAGTACATGCGCCCGTCTTACACCTCGGGCGTCAGAGCTAGCGGCACTCTGCGAAAAGGGCTGACCTATCAGTCGATGATCGGTAATAACCTCAGCACCCTTGGAGTGAGCGCAGCCCAACTACCGAATTATTTCACGACGAATTCTTCTGAGCTTGTCTGGATGCCAACGACAGGGGAATTCGGCCGCGGTTTCGGCGACTTTGAAAATCATGAAAAAGTGGCTACCCGGTTGGCTGGTCATTTCACCTATAGCAAAGAGAACAAGCAAAGCCAACCGAATGCAGACGAGTTCGAGAACACCCAACTACGGCTCTCTGACGGCAGCATCATCTTCACGCCCAATCTCTTCGGGCCGGGGATCTTGATCAATGATGCGGTTTACAAGATGGCCTCTATCGATTGGGGTGTTAAGTATCACGGCTATGCGCTAGAGGGAGAGTATTACAAGCATGTCTTGACAAATTTTCAAGGCACCCACACATCAGGCCTGCGGCCCAATCATGACTACGGCTACCAGCTTCAGGCCTCAGCGATGGTGATACCCAAAACGCTCCAAATATACACAGGTGGATCGGAAGTGATTGGCGATTATGGGCGGCCATGGGATTTCCGTGCAGGGGTCAATTATTTTCCTTACAAGAACAGACTTATTCGGTGGAACACCGAGTTTCTCTACACGTACAGATCCCCAGTCGGCTACCCGTCGGTTCCCTTCGCGCTCGGTGGCACTGGCCCAATCTTTCACACAACTCTCGAGATGGCGTTTTAGAGGGTAGGTCATCTGAAATTGAAGCAATTTGTGAGAACACCTCGATGAAAAAGAAATCTGGATTCCGACCGTGCGGAGTAGTTCAGCTTGCCTTAAGCCTGGGCGTGTCGTTGATGCTGTATTGCACTTGTTCGGTCGCACAACCCAGATCTTCAGACAGCTTCGAACTGAACGACAGCCACTTTCACCTCACTAACTACATTCAGGAAGGGACCGACATCCACGACTTCTTAAAGATCATGGGCAACAAAGTCGGACGCGTGGCGTTGTTTGGGATTCCCTTGCAGCAGGAATGGTCACACCAGAATTCCGGTGACCTTGCCCCAACCTACTACTTACAGACGGATGCACCGCTCTACTACTACTCCTTCACCGACGCTTATATTGCGATGGCGTACCGCTCGTTGTCCAAAGAAGATCGGGCGCGCTTCGATCCTATGATCACAGGCTTCAATCCCGCTGACATGTATGCGGCGGATCATATTCGCCGGGTTCTTCAGACATTTCCTGGCGTGTTTTCAGGCATTGGGGAGTTCTCGATTCACAAGGAGTTCGTATCAGCTAAAGTTGCGGGCGAAACCGCTAGCCTGTTAAACCCCGCGCTTGACCGTCTTCTCGACTTTGCAGGGACGGTCGGACTCGTGGTGCTGATACATAACGATATGGATGTGCCGTTTGCAAAGGAAGGCTCCCCGCCGGCCTACCTGAACCAGATGAAGTCCGTTCTCAAGAGGCATCCAAACACAACCATCATCTGGGCTCATACAGGCATGGGCCGGGTAGTCCGGCCGATAGATAACCACGCTGCGCAGTTGGCAGCAATCCTGGCTGATCCGCAGTTCAGTCATGTCTACTTCGATATCTCCTGGAACGAAGTGGCCAAGTACATCGTTGCCACTCCGGAATCGACCCGCATCACTGCCGATCTCATCAATCGTTACCCGGATCGCTTCCTGTTCGGCACCGACGAAGTAGCGCCTTCAAATCAGGAGCAGTACCTAAGGGTCTACTACCAATATCAGCCGTTGTGGAAACTTCTCGACGAGAGAACGCGAGAGAAAGTGCTCAAGGGGAACTATGAGCGGATATTCGATGGGGCGCGGCACAAAGTAAGGGCGTGGGAAATTGCCCAGGGCTTCACTCCTCCGGAGTATCCCCAATGATTGGCGCAAGGTCCAGGGCAAGAATGCTTGACGCGCTCCAGATGACGGGAGCAATTTTAAGGAGCCGACCGAAATGCATTACTCCAAGCTCGATGAACGGCCCAAGCAGAGTGCGAAAAGGTGACGGCTATGAGTGCTAAACGCAGTTTCACTAACTTGATTGTCCATGCCATTCGAGAATTTACAGCGCTCCTTTGTGTTGTAGTGCTCGTGCCAGGAAACGCAGTCGCAGTACAAACGCAGGAACCTACGGCTCCAACACAGCAATCTGCGGCGAAACTTCCGCCGGAACAATTGGATTCGTTAGTGGCGCCGATTGCTCTGTACCCTGATCCGATGCTCAGCCAGACACTTGTGGCGTCTACCTACCCCTTAGAAGTGATTCAGCTAAAACAGTGGCTGGATCAGCACAAAGATCTCAAAGACAAAGCACTTGTTGATGCGGTGGAGAAGCAGAACTGGGACCCGAGCATACAGGCCATGGCTGCCCTCCCCGATGTGGTCAAGCAATTGGCGGACAACATCAAGTGGACCGCGGACTTAGGCAATGCGTTTCTTGCACAGCAAAACGACGTTATGGATGCGGTGCAGCGCATGCGCAAGAAGGCAAATGACGCAGGAAACCTGAAGTCTACGGAGCAGCAGAAGGTAGAAACCAAGGTTGTCGAGAGCAAACAAGTGATAGTGATTGAGCAGGCAAATCCGCAGGTTGTTTACGTGCCAAGCTATAACCCGACTGTAGTATATGGACCACCCGTCTATCCCTACCCTCCGATATACTACCCGCCGCCGGGATATTACGCGGCTGGCATGGCGATTTCGTTCGGAATAGGTATAGCCATGGGAGCCGCTTGGGGTGGTGGGTGGGGCTGGGGCTGCGGCTGGGGCGGCAACAATGACATCACCATTAACCGGAACAACAATTTCAACCGCAACACCAACGTTGGTGGCGGCAACCGAGCTTCCCAATTACCCGCTCGAGCGGGCGGCGCAGGTGGTGTTGGCGGTGCTGGAGGCTTGGGTGGTGCTGGCGGCGTCGGGGGGGTTGGAGGGGCCGGCCGTCCCGGTGGCGTCGGCGGCGCTGGGGGTGTTGGTGGTATTGGCGGCGTCGGCGGTGCAGGCAACCGTCCGTCGCAGCTGCCTTCCGGCGGCAATACGTGGCAGCATAACCCACAACACCGTGGCGGCGCGCCTTACTCAGACAGAGCTACTGCAGATAGATTCGGTGGCACTACACGC
>Ga0210396_10000273_pt1 | contig 76316 bp, 74 predicted proteins | sample IncBWH17OmetaG_FD_155466 | JGI IMG/M metagenome (GOLD analysis project Ga0210396, IMG submission 155466) | Forest soil microbial communities from Barre Woods Harvard Forest LTER site, Petersham, Massachusetts, United States - Inc-BW-H-17-O ... | reverse complement strand
ATACACAGGTATAATGCTTATATAGTAACCGTACTGGTATTTATAGTTTGGTTCAAAGCTCGTAAAATGGCTTTGTTACCCACCCAGAAACGCGGTGTTAATGTATTGTTTGGTATGCTGTTCGTACAGTTTATACTGGGTGTTTACACGCTTATTAATTCTGTACCTGTGGTATTGGGTGTATTACATCAAACAGGAGCTTTCCTGCTACTGGCATCCACTATTTTTGTGATACATCAGTGGAGTCTTGCATCCGTAAAGGATGAGGCTTAAAGGCCAACAAGTAAATATTGGTCTGTATTACTACCCACAAAACAAAAGCGGGTATTCCTTTTATTACATAAGGATCGACATAATTATCGCGGAAAGCACGTGGAATGATATCGCTATGGGCGAGCGATGTAACAGCTATTGCAAATACTACCAATGCAATATAAATGGGCTTCAGTTCTTGTGTTACCATCCATATGGACATGCCAGCAACTGCAATAATAAATGATGGCGATTCGGCCTTATGGTTAAATGTAACTACCCAAATGAGTATGGAACATAAATAGAGCAACCTGAATTGTAGGTTTTTGTATGATTTGGTACTTATTAAAGGAATAAGCAGGATTATCGCAGCCCCTGTTTGCATAATAGGTTTAGAAATAACAGCGCCTATCCAGGGTTTTAATACACCCATTATTGATAGCCCCCACGATATTGATTCGTCACCCTTAAGTATGTGTCCCCATTCTCTGTAATTACTAATGAGCACATTAAATGGAACCGCAATTAAGGGCAATAAAAAAAGCACCACGAACCACATGGCGGTATATGCCATAAACTTTGGTTTATTGGGGTAGAAGAAGAATAGTAATAACGCTACTGCTCCAAAAAGCTTTATGTAGATGGATAATACAATACATAAGGTAGCCATAAGAATGTTTTTCTTTTCCATAGCTGCAAAAGAAAATATGAGCAATGCAGCCATCAAAGTATTACTCTGGCTATTCTGTACGCAGGTTACAATTTCAAGTACGCATAACCAGAGAACTATTGATTTCTTTTTACCATCAAAAGGCAATGACTTTATAGCGAAGAAGAACAGAATCACATTCAATATGTTCCATGCTATCATGCTTTCAGGCATAGGTAAAATTGCCATTGGAGCATATAACAAGGCAAATGTGGGGCTGTATTTAAACAGGTCAAGGGCTTGGCCATCAAACTTCTCACTGCCTAAATAAAGGTCCCTGTGATTGATAAGGTTGTAAAAAGATATTTTGAATATGGCTTCGTTTCCGATGTGCCGCACATTGTATTGTTGCATAGAAATGCCAACTGCAACTATAATAAGTACGCAGAACAATAATTTCTGATTGAGAATAAATCTTGTAAAAGCTGTCGCATTCATGGGGCTACTGTGCGTATTTAACAGCTTAAGATATGTAACAGGCTAATTGCAGGTTACAGGTACTTTACACCTTCAGGTACTTCGTAAAAGGTGGGGTGCCTGTAAACTTTATCATTAGCCGGGTCAAAGAATGAACCTACTTCTTCAGGCGTTGATGCCACTATACATTCTGCAGGAACTACCCAAATACTGGTGCCCTCATTGCGGCGGGTATAAACATCTCTTGCATTAAGTAGTGCAAGTTCTTTATCTGCTGCATGCACGCTTCCGGCATGCTTATAAGGTAAACCCGATTTCGATTGGATGAATACCTCCCAGAGAGGCCATTGGTTGTCTTTTTGTTCCATATGTTATGCTGCTTTCTTGCGTTTTTTATCGGCGTATGCTGCCGCTGCGTCTCTTACCCATTTGCCTTCTTCATGGGCTTTAATACGGGCATTGAGGCGTTCGCGGTTACATGGGCCATTACCACTTATAACCTGGTGGAATTCTGTCCAGTCAATTTCTCCAAAATCATAATGTTTGGTTGATTCGTTCCACTTTAATTTATCATCAGGTACAGTAATTCCTAAATAATCTGCCTGAGGTACAACCCGATCAACAAAACGTTGGCGAAGGTCGTCATTGCTTTCACGTTTCACCCTCCATTTAGCCATATCTGAGCTATGCGGAGAATCCTTATCGTTTGGCCCAAACATCATCATCGATGGCCACCACCAACGGTTAAGCGCGTCCTGTGCCATTGCTTTTTGCTCAGGTGTTCCATTACAAAGGGTCATCATTATCTCATACCCTTGCCTTTGGTGGAAACTTTCTTCACGGCAGATCCTGATCATGGCACGTGCATAAGGCCCATAAGAGGCTCTTTGCAACATAACCTGGTTAATGATTGCAGCACCATCAACCAACCAACCTATAGCGCCAATATCGGCCCAGGTAAGGGTAGGGTAGTTAAATATGTTAGAGTATTTTGCTTTGCCTGTCAATAATTGGTTCAGTAATTCTTCTCGGCTAATGCCTAATGTTTCTGCTGCTGAATAAAGGTAAAGACCATGGCCTGCTTCATCCTGCACCTTAGCTAAAAGGGCGGCTTTGCGGCGCAAGTTAGGGGCGCGGGTTATCCAGTTTGCCTCAGGTAACATACCAACCACTTCAGAATGGGCATGTTGTGATATCTGGCGGATAAGGTTGTAACGATACTTATCCATCATCCAGTCCTTTGGCTCTATATATTCGTTGGCATCTATCTTTTGCTGGAATTTTGTTTCCAGTTCTTGCGTTGAAAGATTTGGCATAATCTGTGCGGGTTTTCTATCTTACAAATATAAAATATTCATCTTATAAAATATGAATTTACGAATAAGATTTAGCCCAAAATGTGCTTTGGGTCATAATTGTATTCTAACGGCAACCATTACATATAGAATTCATAGCTATATAATGCCAAAAATTCTAATTTTGGGGGCTTTTCAAATTTAAAATATAAAGCTTGTGAGTAAATTCCATAAACTAGTTGTTTCTGAGGTTAGACCCGAAACCGCCGATTGCGTTTCAGTAGCATTCGATGTTCCTTCAGATCTCCAGAAAGATTATTCGTACATACAGGGTCAGCACCTTACCCTTAAACTGACTATTGACGGTAAAGAGGTTAGACGTTCGTATTCTATTTGCAGCCCTGCCACTATAGCAGGATTAAAAGAACCGATGCGCATAGCAGTTAAACGTGTTAAGAATGGAGTAGGATCGAATTATGTTAATGAAAAGATAAAGAAAGGCGATACCATTGAGGTAATGACCCCTATGGGGAATTTTCATACAGAGCTTAAGAATACCAACCGCAAGCACTATACCCTTTTTGCAGGTGGAAGTGGCATTACTCCTATGCTTTCTATTATTCGCACCACATTAATAGCGGAGCCAAATAGCAAGCTCACTCTGTTCTACGGTAATTTTAACGAAGAGGCTACCATATTTAAAAAGCAAATAGACGAACTGGTAGCGGCCAATGCAGGCCGCCTTACTGTGCATTATGTTTTTGAAAAACCACAAACTGCTGGTTTTCCTTCTGAGCTTACGGGTATGCTGACAAAAGACGTAGTGAAAACATTATTATCAAAGTATGTGGAGCGCAACCCGGTTATTGAGTACTTTATTTGTGGCCCAGGCCCTATGATGGATAATGTAAAAGAGGTGCTTGAGAACAACAATGTAAACCGCAATTTTATACATATTGAATACTTTACCTCGATTGTTGAAGAGGTAAAGAAAGATACTTCATCGGGCCCTGGCGCTATAAGTGAAATTACGGTAATAATGGATGGTACTGAAACCACCTTTCAGCTTTCATCAAATGGCGATGCTATCTTAGATGCCGCAATTGATGCGGGCGTCGATGCCCCATTCTCTTGCAAAGGTGCAGTTTGTGCAACGTGCAGGGCAAAGGTGAAAGAAGGTAAAGTTGAAATGGCTATGAACTATGCACTTACCGATGACGAAGTTGCTTCGGGTTATATACTTACCTGCCAGTCACATCCTGCCTCTCCGGTGGTTGTAGTTGATTACGACCAGGGCTGAGAATAAAATAAAACAAACATGAAAAAGCTTACAATTCTTTTATTCGCTATTGCAGCATTTGTTATTGCCTGTAATGATAGCCAACCAGCTGCTAATAACAGTGTGCCTGCAAATAATACCCCTGCTGCACCGGTGGATAATTCACCCTATGCTGCCGGTAAAGGTGTATACCAAAGAACTTGTATAGTTTGTCATCAACCTGATGGCACAGGTATGGAAGGCACTTACCCTCCATTATCAAAATCAGATTATTTGTTGGCTAATAAGAACAAGGCCATATTACAGGTTATTACAGGTTCATCAAATGAAATTACCGTAAACGGAAAAAAATACCATAGTGTAATGCCTCCCCAAAGTAATTTGAAGGATGATGAAGTTGCCGCAGTATTAAACTACGTATATCACTCGTTCGATAATAATGGATTTACCGTTACCGAGGCAGATGTGAAAGCTGTAAAGGATTCTGCTGCAAATGCTGAAAAGAATTCACCATACTATACAGGTAAGACCATTTACATAGCTAAATGTGCAAGTTGCCATACAGCAGAGGGTTCTGCTACACGCATTTGCCCTCCTTTGGCAGGTTCTCAATACCTGTTAAGCAATAAGAAAAGGGCAATTACCCAACTTATAAAAGGTACTTCGGAGGAAATTACCGTAGATGGTAAAAAATACAGCGGCACTATGCCAGCACAAGAACTTAGTGATGACGATGCTGCTGCCGTGCTGAATTATATCTCGCACTCTTTTGGTAATAAGGGCTATACCGTTACTGCTGCTGATGTAAAATCAGCTAGGTAGTGCGTATATGCACTATCATTTTACTTTCGAAATAATCTTCGGTAAACCATTTGCTGATAGGGGTAATTCTTGCATCACCCGCAAGCTTTCCTAATTCTTTTTTCAGTTCTCCGCCTTTCAGGTAAATAATGCCATTCTGTAAGGTATTATTGCCTTTATAAGCAATTAGGTGCTCTACATTTTTATGGAATTCCTGTATGTCGCTAACACCCCTTCCGGTAACAAAATCAGTAGTTTCTTTTATTTCCTCGGCCCGTGCCTGGTAAGCAATGGTGTTATCTAATTTCAGTTTCTGTAAAATATCCTGCACTACCATTATTTTCTTTCCGGTCGAATCAATTAAAAGAAAAGCGCTTTCAGGGAACATAATGGCAAGAGGAATGCCCGGTAAGCCTCCTCCTGTACCCACATCAATAATACGGGTGCCGGGTTTAAACTGAATAAGCTTGGCGATACTTAATGAGTGAAGTATATGATGCAGGTATAAGTGCTCTATATCCTTGCGCGATATCAGGTTTATCTTCTGATTCCAATCCTGGTATAGCTTGCCAAGTTCAGTAAACTGAACCTTTTGAGCTGCAGATAGAGGAAAATATTTTAGTAGAAGAGATATATCGTCTCCCTCAGCCATAAAGGTGGGTAGAATTAAATTTTGTCTTTCGAATTTTTGAGGATATGGAGCATGATCTCCTTTGCTCTGAACAATTGCCCTTTTACTGTACCAATAGGCATGTCGAGGTGTTCAGCTATTTCCTCATATGACCATTCTTTAAAGTAGCGGAGTTCAACCAAAGTACGGTATCGTGGTTTAAGCTTTTCCACTATATCGTGCATTATCTTGATCTTTTGCTTCTTAATGTATTTTTCTTCCGGGTCAAGGTATTGCGATTTCACCTCCATGGTCATTTCATCGCCTTCCTCGTTCTCGTATGATTTATCAATAGAAATAGGCTTTATCTTTTGCCTGCGCATGTGGTCAATGCAATTGTTGGTGGCAATTTTAAAGAGCCAAGTACTGAATGCATAATCAGGGGTATAATGTGCCAGCCCTTTAAAGGCTTTGCCGAAGGCTTCCATGGTCAGGTCGTCGGCATCATCCTGGTTCTTGACCATTTTAAGCATCATAAAGTAAATAGAATCATAATAACGCTTCATCAGCTCCGAATAGGCCTTCTGGTCACCTTCCATAGCCCGTTTAACGAGCTCGAAATCGTGATAGGCCTTGGCTGATAAATGTTCTAAGTCTTCCATTTCACTTCTTTAAACAGCATGTTCGAGATTGCCACACCGGGATAAAACACAAATAACAGCAATCCCTCTATAATAGGCGAATATACTAATAAATCGCTTTCGCCAAGCTTCTTCATGGCCTTACCATGTATTAACATTTGCATGAGTAGCCTTATGCCGAACAGAGCGACTGCTACAGTCCACCAGGGGGTGAACAGCAAAGCAATGAAACTGAACCAGAAGAAATACTGGCTTAAGGTTATAGTGCCAAGCATTAATAGGGTAGATGCCTTATAGTGTTTGGCGGTAGAAACATGTCTTCGTTTTTGGCGTACCCACTCTTTAAAGCTGGCCTTGGGTTCTGATATGGTTATGCAATCGGGGCAGGCGGCAATGCGTGTATTAATTCTGCTGGCAGCTTTATTAATAAACAGGTCATCATCACCCGAAGGAATGTGGCTATAAGGTGCAAATCCTTTTTGGCGGACAAAAAGTGACTTTTTGTAGGCTAAATTCCGTCCTACACCCATATAAGGCATACCAGCCATAGCCAGTGACATATATTGCAGACCAATCTGGAAGGTATCCATGCGAATTAGAGAGTTAACAAAGCCTTTGGTGCGTGCATAGGCACCATAACCTAATACTATCTCTGTTTCGGTATCAAAGGCACCTATGAGGTCGTTTAACCACCCTTTGCCTGCAGGTCGGCAATCGGCATCGGTAAATACAAGATATTCGTATTGTGCGTTCTTTATACCTATGGTCAAAGGCAGCTTTTTGCCATGCTTGTAAACATTTCCTTCGTGTATGATAAGGCTGCGCAGGTTAGCATATTTCTTCTGCATGCCATCTAATATCTCTTGTGTGCCATCGGTAGAGCAATCATTAACCACTATAACCTCAAAACTCGGATAGTCTTGTTCTAATACGTGTATAAGGTTCTTTTCTAAGAATTTATCTTCGTTGCGGGCGCAAATAATTACAGAAACCGATGGTAACCCTATGCTTTTGAGGTTTTTGCTCTTCTTTTTGAATGCAAAACCGGAATAAACAAAAACCAGGAAAATAAGCTGGACAAGAAAGCAAATAACAAATGAAATTAGAATAGCGTTTACGAGAGTTACCGGCATAGTATTTTTTGTTTATGCAAAGCTACCTGCATCAATGAGTCGGAATCCTGCTAATTTTGGCATCATTTCAACAGAATAATTAACATAATGTGTCATATACGTTAATACATAAAGACCCCCACTCGGCAGCGCGTGCGGGCACTGTTCATACGGCTCACGGCGTTTTTGAAACCCCGGTTTTTATGCCTGTAGGCACCATCGGATCTGTGAAAGCCGTCAGCCAGCAAGATTTAATGGGCGACGTAAAAGCCCAAATTATACTGGGTAATACCTATCACCTGTATATACGTCCCGGAATGGACGTAATGGCTAAGGCCGGAGGGCTCCATAAATTCATGAACTGCAACCTGCCCATACTTACTGATAGTGGGGGGTTTCAGGTATATTCCCTTTCTCCTACCCGTAAAATAACAGAGGAGGGAGTAGAGTTTACTTCTTACCTCGATGGCTCAAAACATTTCTTTACTCCGGAAAAGGTGTTGGATATTCAAAAGATAATTGGTTCAGATATTATGATGCCGCTGGATGAGTGCACTCCTTACCCCGCCGATTATAAGTATGTAAAGGACTCCATTGCGCTTACGCACCGTTGGTTAAAGCGCAGCACCGACCATTATAAGAATAACAGGGGAGAGGAGCCCAAACAATTGCATTACGGAATAGTACAGGGCGGCGTTTATGCCGACCTGCGGGAGGAATCGGCAAAGTTTATTGTAGATATGGATTTGGATGGTAACGCTATTGGAGGATTATCGGTAGGCGAACCGGCCGAGGAGATGTATGCTATGACGGAAAAAGTTTGCGCCCATTTACCTGAAAACAAGCCCCGTTACCTTATGGGTGTGGGTACGCCCGAAAATCTATTAGAATCTGTTGCCCTGGGGATAGATATGTTCGATTGTGTAATGCCAACCCGTAATGGAAGAAATGGCTGGCTGTTTACCCGCAATGGAGTAGTAAACCTTATGAACAGCAAATGGAAAGATGATTTCTCAGCACTTGATCCTGACGGGACATCCTATGTAGATACCTATTATTCTAAGGCTTATGTGAGGCATTTACACCATTCGAGGGAAATACTTGGCCCACAAATTAGTAGTATTCATAACTTAGCATTTTATGTTTGGCTAATGAAAGAAGCACGCAAGCATATTATAGAGGGCGATTTTGCCGTTTGGAAGAAAGATATGGTTAAAAGGGTAAATACCCGCTTATAGAATTATATGAAGAAACACTTGAAAATACGTATACATGGTAAGGTGCAGGGAGTTTACTTTAGAGCTACTGCAGTTGATAAGGCACATTTATACAGTGTTTTTGGCTTTACACGCAATGAAACTGATGGCACTGTTTATATAGAAGCTGAGGGCGAAGAGGAGAGCTTACAGAAATTTGTGGAATGGTGCCATATCGGCCCACCAAGGGCAATTATTGAAGAAGTTGTTATAGTTGAAGGCGATCTTAAACACTATCAAAACTTTATTACCGTTAGGGTAATATGAAAAAACTGGATAAATATATCCTGGGTAAATTTATTGGCACCTTTGTATATGCCATTAGCCTTATCAGTGTCATCATTATTGTCTTCGATATTTCTGAAAAACTCGATGCGTTCATTAAACGTCATGCATCTTTTAAGAGCATTGTAGTTGATTACTATTTTAATTTTATTCCATACCTGGTTAATCAATACAGCCCCCTGTTTACCTTTATTGCAGTAGTTTTCTTTACATCGCGCCTTGCAGCACGAAGCGAGATCGTTTCTATGTTGAGCGGTGGTATAAATTTCTGGCGCTTATTGGTGCCTTATATGATTGGTGCTGGTATAATAGCTTCGTTCTCACTATTTCTTAATCACGTTGTGATACCTAATGCAAATAAAACCCGCATTAGGTTTGAAGATACTTATGTACGCGACCAGTATTATAATCTTAATGTGCATATTCATAAACAGGTAAGCCCGGGGGTATTTATTTATTTACATAACTACGATGTGGTAAGGAACCTTGGCATAAAGTTTGCTCTTGAAAAAATTGAAAACCAGCAGTTGAAATACAAGCTCATGTCGGAAACTATTATGTGGGATAGTATCAAGAAAGACTGGATCGTTTATAATTACTTTATACGGAAGATACTGCCAGATGGAAAAGAAATTACGTATTCTGGTATGCAGAAAGATACAGCACTTAGTTTTTACCCTTCTGAATTTGTCGAGAAATTGACAAATGTGGAGGCTATGGATTACTGGGAGTTAAAAAAATACATTGAGCAACAGCGTATGGAGGGTTCGAACAATGTAAAGTTTGAAGAAGTAGAGATGTACCAGCGTACTGCCTTTCCTTTTGCTATTTTCATACTTACTCTAATAGCAGTAGCATTATCGAGCAGAAAGGTAAGGGGCGGCACGGGCTTGCATCTTGGAATAGGCCTGTTAATTGCCTTCTCTTTTATACTCTTTATGCGAATATCAACCACATTTGCCGAGGGCGGAGACACAATATCTCCGTTAGTATCAGTATGGATACCCAATTTCTTATATGGTATTCTCGCCTTTTTTATGATAAGGGCTACGCCTAAATGATCTCAGAAAACCTCTTCCAGTACCAGGTGAGACTTTAAAGGGCTCATGGAAAGGTGCAGTTCGAAGTATTCTAATAAGCCGCGCAGCAAAAGTCTGCGTGAGGAAGATGGGATGGTCCATTCATTAAAGTTATCGAGGCTCTTTGAAGATAGCTTGCTCAACCATTCACTTTCAGCCGGAGCCAGAAAGTGCGGATGTAGAGGTGGACTAGGCTGGTAGATCCCGTCTTGCAAATTAAAATAAGATGTACCTGCCGAGTAATTTCCTTTTGGTAATAGACCTAAGTAATCTGATAAACGTACAATAAACAGCACATGAAAGTTAGTACATCTTTCGGTTGTTTTGTCAAGTAGCAGAATAGCATCTCTTATAAATTCATAGAGTGATTCATCATGCGATGACTCTTCTTTAAGTGATTTTAAAAGCAATTCTGCAAGGAACATAGCAATGGTGCTTTTCTCAATATGCATGGCAATACCGGGAGTCTGTACCGAGGTTTCAATTTCTTTTAGTTGAATTAGGCTTTCGTTGCCCTTGCTGCTTAATTCGGCATTTATTAATGAAAGGGGTTGCAATAAGCTTGCCTTTGTCTTCGAGGTTTTTTTATGTATTGATGCTGCCCAGCAAGATACGATACCCATCTTCCGGCTATAGAGTTTTACTACCGCGTTATTATCCTTATAAGGGTATAATTGCAGAACAACCGCTTCGGTAGTATTGAACATGGATCAGTTTATGAAGAGGAGTTTGGCAACTTTAGTTTGCATGCCATCGGGACTTACACAAAATACAAGGTAAACTCCAGTCTGTACCCGATTACCATCAAAATTATTCCCGTTCCAAACTGCTTGCCCGCCTTCAGCAATTGTGTGGTAAACAAGTTCCCCGTTTATTGTAGTTACTCTAACATCAGAATTACTAACCAGATTTTTTATGGCAATTGGCCCAGAATAGCCATGAGGTACGGGGTCAGGGAAGGCATATACATTACCAAATTGTGGTGTTCCTTCGGTAGCTGAACCGCGGAAAGAAACAATGCCTTTATCGGTGGCAAAAAACACTTCGCCGTTATTTGGATTAATAACTATCGATTGTATGTTGTTAGAAAGCAAAGGACTGTTTGATGTTGTAAAGTTATATATCTGTTGCGTTCCATCAGCCGACATAAGGAATACCCCACCACCTGCAGTACCTATCCATTTCTGATTAGCTCCGTCAACAGCTATTGCCGTAGTATTCTGGTTCTGCATCAGGTATTGCGTATAGCCATTCTGGGTTACATAAACTGGCTGGGCATCCCAATCCTTATTACCATCAAATACGTTATCGGGCGAATAGAAAACCATAACCCGTAAATCTGTTCCTACCCAAATAGAGCCATTCTTATCCTCGGTCATACAGTTTACATTCAAATCAGGCAGTCCGCCACCACCCGTAGCAGTTGTTATAAGCTGGGTATTACTGCTGCTAGGTTTGGCAAGAGTTCCATTATCCTGGTAAGCCAATATGCCCAACCCGTTAAACAGCATCCATTTAGCCTGTGTTTGTGTAACCATAACCGTAGTTACTGAGGCGCCTTGTTGTACTAATCCTCCAAAATCAACTGCATGCCATGACAGGTCAGGTTTTTCAACGGTAAGATATTTTGAAATGGCTAAGGAATTTGTAACCCAAACATCACCAAGGGTATCATAAGCAACGCCCCCGGTCCTGAAGTTTTCAAATGGAGCATCAATATTTTGTATGCCATTGTACTGGCCATTCGTTTTAGTATTACTCGAATCCCAAACATTGATAATTGCATTGTCACCAAACTCTTCCAGGCCTGCACCCCAGCTTCCGGCAAAAGCATGCACAGGGTTCCAGGGGTCTACTGCTATGCAATTTAAATCAGCTACACCCGGATTGTTCGGGATATAGTTCCATGTTCCATTTTCAAGTACCGATGCTCCGGTACCATTATACGTGGCTGTTAAATTAATATCGTAAGCTCCGGCAACAACCCAAAGGTCATTATTGCTTACCGCCATGTTAAATACCTGGTTGCTGTAAGGCCCCTGTGGGGTATATATTGTTGCATTATAAAAAGGCAGGTTTGCCTTAACCAATCCAAATGTGTTATCGGCAACCCAAATGTTCATATTGCCATCAATAAGCGCATCATATGGAACAGCTGTACTAATAGTATTCCCTGGGAAAATATAAATGCCTGTATTTATGGGTTGAGAATTATTTGACATATCAAATGCATTCAAGGTGTAGTGGGTAGATGCTACTAAGTAATTCTTATTGCCAACTTTTGAGGCTTCAAGCGAATAAACAGTTGTATTACCCTTGCAATATAAATAACGACTCCACTGGCCTTCAGAATATACAAATATGGTGTCCTTATCATAAACGCCCTCGGTGGCAAATAAAGAAAAATCACTAAAAACCGAGTCGCCAACAGTTACAATTGAGTTGTATTTACCCCATGGCAATATAGTGTTTGGTACTCTTACCCAATCGTTATAATTGGTTAGAAAAGGGTCGTTGAGAGCGCCTTTTGAGATGCCAATATCAGTAGTTGCAAAAATTGAATCTTTGTAAACGGTGATACCCCTCACGTTCAGTGCAGCACCCAGTGTACCCAGGTAATAAGTGTTTAATATAACATCCTGTGAAAGATCTAATTGCATTATTCCCTGTCCGCAACCAATTAAGGCATAATTGGTATTAGCCGGAAAGTAAATACAGTTTATGTTTTTACTACCCTGGACACCGCTATTTTTAAGATCAGGGATATTGATAATGGTATTATTCTGTAAAAGATCCATATTGCCATCCGTATATCCAATGATCAATGTTTTTCCATCGGGACTGCAACGTGCAACGGTAGGGTCCACATCTGAAAGTCCTGTTACTTTGTTGAGTTTTTCAACTGAATTATCATTTAAGTTATAAGAGAATATACCTGATCCGGCTACGCAGTATACTATGTTTTTACCCATAGTTACCGTAATACCGTTACGATACGATAAATAGTCTTTCCAGGAACCTAAAGGAACATCTTGCCCCCTGGCGGTAATGCCAATTATCAATAAAGAGAAGAAAAAGATGTAAAGTGACTTCATGTCTCGTATATGTTACAAAAATAACAGATAATTCGCGGTTTTAGTATGTATAGGCTGAAATATTATTTGAATTAAACAGCAATTCAGGCAGGGTTAGTAATTATCAGTATTTTTGCCATAGTAATAACAAACCAGATGAATTACATCCTTTTTGACGATATACTTGTAAGGGAGCATCTTTTACCTTTTACTTTTACCCGCCCTGTTTGTGATATTCGAATTGGCATTCTTACTATCAGGGAGAAATGGGAACATGAATTGGGTAAAAAGGTTTCGATAAAGACAGCGAAATACCTTTCTGCAAAACACCCCGAATTTATTTCAACTAAAGAGGAGAATATCTGGATCAATGGTTCAATTCTTCCATCACCTGAACTTGTTAAAGCTATTAAAAAGCTAAAATCAAACGAAGCTATTGTAAGCGGAAATACCCCTATAGCTTCTATGTTAAGTTCCAAGAACATGAAACTTACACAATGGAAAGGAGAGAAACTATTTAGGATTGAAAGGCTTTGGGATATTTTCTCTAAAAATGGACAGGCTATTGAAGAAGATTTTTCCCGGTTAACAAAAGGCAGGAAGTCAGCTATAGTACCATCTACAAATACACTTATAGGTAAAAGAATATTTATTGAAAAAGGTGCAAAACTGGAGTGTGCTATTTTAAACTCTACATCGGGCCCTATTTATATTGGTAAAAATGCCGAAGTAATGGAAGGCGCCATACTTAAGGGCCCTATTGCTTTGGGCGAGGAATCTGCAATAAAAGCTGGAGCTAAGCTTTATGGGCCAACTACCGTAGGGCCACATTCAAAGGTAGGAGGAGAAGTGAATAATTCGGTGATATTCGGATACTCAAATAAAGGCCACGATGGCTTTTTAGGAAACTCAGTAATTGGTGAGTGGTGCAATTTAGGGGCAGATACTAATAATTCGAACCTGAAGAATAATTATTCGGAAGTAAAGCTTTGGGACTATGCAGCCGGCAAAGCTGTATCAACCGGACTTACTTTTTGTGGCCTTATTATGGGCGACCATTCTAAGTGTGGTATAAATACAATGTTCAATACAGGCACTGTTGTAGGCGTAAGTGCTAATGTTTATGGAGGTGGCTTTCCTCCAAAGTTTGTCCCGTCATTCAGCTGGGGTGGGTCAGAAGGCTTTACCACTTATAAGCTTGAAAAGGCTTGTGAAACTGCAGAACGGGTTTTTGAACGCAGGCATGAGAAGTTTGATAAAGACGAAAAAGAAATACTTGCCTATGTATTTTCTGCCGAAGCTAATAACCGCAAATAGAACTTACCAATCTTTAGGCTTTTTCTGTTTTAATTTATCCTTAAAGCCATATGGACAATGCTTGCAGCCATTCTGGCAGCAGTAACCACGTTTTAAATGGTAGGCTTCGGTAAAGACCTTGTACCCATCTTCATTGAAATAAAAATCTATTCCTTCTTTAAGGTCCTTGCTGAAAGGATTATCGTTAACGGGCTCCATTTAAGGAATATAAATTGAGAATAATAATTAAGCTTTCCTGAAATACCATGCTAGCCATACACCACAAAGCCCCCATTCCATAAAGGTGTCGATCACTTCACCTTTTATAAAATGCCATGGAAACTGCATCCAGTTCCATTCAATGCAATATGAATTGAGTGCTACTATAAAGCCAATTACCATTACCGCCCACCAGCGCATAAAGAATGTTTTAAGTTTGTCTTTCGACATTACCAACAATATCACAGCACCCATTACTGCAAGCAGATCGAGTACTATACCAATAATAAATTGGGAAGAAGACATTGCCTTTCCTGCTTTTGCATAAATAACCATAGCGAAAGGCTTGCCTTCATTCTTTGTATTCATTTCCTGCATCTCTTTGTTATACTTTTCATCTTTCATCATTCCCAGACTACGGTTATCGGGTGAAGGCATCATATAAGCCCCTTCATCTAATGAAGATTTATTCAAAACACTCATAATAGTGTCTTGCTTTGGGGTATACCTGAATGAATGTGTATGTACCGGAAGTATTATCCATGATAGTGCTGACCAGATAAAGATTATAAGTGCACCAATAAATGAGGCTATGATAAATTTTTTCATGATAATAGGTTAAGTATTATGTAGTAAATATAGGATAATTACAGAATAAATCTTTTTCCATCTTTGCATTCTCTTAATAACAAATGCTATGAAGATATCTATTGTTGGATGTGGTAATATGGGCCTTGCCTATGCACGTTCATTCCTGAAGTATAACCTGGTAACCCAGCAAGACTTGTTGCTGGTCGAAAAGAACGAAGTGCGGAAGGAAGCCCTTGAAAAGCTGAATATTGGTAATGTAGTATCGCATGTTGATAGTAATGTATCAATCTATGATATAATTATACTTGCTGTTAAACCGCAAGATTTTGCGGGAATTTGTGAAGGGTTGAGGAATTTCCTGGGCCCGAAAAATATCATTCTGTCTATTATGGCAGGTATTTCAATAAAACAATTGGAAGAGAAATTAGGCCAAAAAACTATAGCTCGTGCCATGCCTAATTCACCTGCACAACTGGGTATGGGTATGACTGCTTTTACGTCGGCGAAAGGAATGACCATTGAACAATTGAAAAAAGCCGAGAACCTTTTGGGTAGTACTGGGCGCACAGTCTTTTTTGAGGATGAGAACCTGCTTGATGCTGTAACTGCATTGAGTGGCAGTGGACCGGCGTATTTCTTCTACTTTGTTAAGTATATGATTGATGCAGGTATAAAAATGGGAATTGAGCCTTCGGTTGCTTCTTTGCTGGTAAAGCAAACTATGATAGGTTCATTTGAACTGGTAAATAATGCGACTCAAAACCTCGATGAGCTGATTGCTGCAGTAAAATCAAAAGGCGGAACAACGGAGGCGGCATTAAAAGAGTTTCAGCAAGGTCATCTTGGTGAAACGTTAGTGAAAGGTATTTTGGCAGCTGAAAAAAGGGCGAAAGAGCTTTCAATGAATTAAAGTGTCTTTGCCTGTATATATTTTTTGCAGTAACTGAGCAGCAACGTATGGTTTGTAATGGTTGTTGTCGTAGTAATTCCCTTTATTTTCGGTATACTGGTTTTTGCCTGAAAAATCATAAACGTTATCGTTTCCAAATAACTGTTTCAGGTTTTCAAGGTCTTTCGTATTAAAGCAATCTTGGTTATAGCTTGGGCTTATTACAATTTTATAATTGGTTTTATGCTTATCAAGTATGCCCTTTATTTCTTTGAGCATACTAATACAAGGATCATCTATACATGCCCAGTGCATTGATTTTGTATTATTCCTGTCGTAAAATACAGAGGTATTCTTATAGAATCCTATTGAATCAGCGGCAATGCCTTTTATGCGGTTATATAGAAAAAAATCATTAGTAACAGAGTCATAAGCATAACGGGCCCATTCACGGGGTATTTTATTGACCATATAAGGCCGGTATGTTTTAAAAAGAGAATAGTCTATATAGCTTACATAGAAAAACCCGGTAAAGAATCCTTTAAAGAATATATAGTGAAACTTTAAGGCTGAAGACCCATTGACCTTATAGTCCTGATTAAAGCCAAATGATACATCATTATTTTCGCCCATATAAACAGCAGGATCGGTTACTAAAAGGATGTTTTTTATAGGATTGCCAATAGCATCAAGGTATTTCAACTTTGAATAAATACCTGTCAGATCTTCACCGCTTGCATCCCAATGAAATATAGCAGTGTCATTAATATACTTACTCCATTCCTTGCATTTAAACGCCATGCTTTTTGAGTTGCCAAGTATAAAGGAGGAGTAATGATATTTCGGATAATTTGCCAGGAACAATCTTGAGCTTTGTACATCCCTGTTCCAGTGCAACCCATAGGGCGTATCTTGTTTGTATATTATCCTGAAGGGGTCAAGGAAGGCGTAGAGTAGAATGAATAGTAGGAATGGTAAACAGAAAAGGGCGAGCCTTTTAAAGAAGTATTTTACAAAAGATTTACCTGCTTCCAAGGTCATAATTTTAACCAAAAATATAAAATACTTACCCTTCTTCTATTTAATAGGTAAAGAAACCGTTAACCAGTAGTATTTATTGGGCTCTCGTTTGGAAATATTATATTTGCTTGTTAAGTATTTGAGTTAATGCAAGTATTAGAACTATTAGAGGTTTTGTATGGATTTTAAACAAATAAAAGCAAACCTGAAAAAGGATTTTACCGGATTTAAAAAAATCAGGGTTGCCATACTTGCTGATTCATCTACTCAATACCTTGCCCAGGCAATTAGGGGAATAGGCTATGAGAAAAAACTTGACATTGAAGTATGGGAATCCGAATATGATGCCATTGATCTGACCATTGCAGATGGCCAATCTGAATTGTACAGTTTTAAGACGGATTTTACATTTATATTTCTTTCTTCACATAAATTAAAGAAGAAATTTTATAAAACAGGCTCTGATAAAGGATTCGCGGATAATACAATTACGTACCTGAAAAATATAACATCTACTATTTCTTCTCATGTTAAAACTAATTTCCTGGTGTTTAATTTCCCTAATGAACTAGATACCGTATTTGGGAATTTTTCAGGTAAAGTAAATAACTCTTTCAGCTATCAGCAAAAAAAAATAAACCTGGAACTTATGCACTGGGCTCAAGCCGATGCGGCTATTTCTGTGATTGATTTATGCGGATTACAGGCCAGGACTGGAATCGCGTATATAGATAGCAGGCTTTATATAAGTTCAGATGCCATATTTAGCCTCGATTTTACTATAGAAGTTGCAAATAACTGTGTTCAGGTAATAGATGCATTTAGTGGTAATGCTAAGAAATGCCTTATTCTCGATTTGGATAATACCCTTTGGGGTGGAATAATTGGGGATGATGGAATGGAAAACATTCAGATAGGTGATTTGGGTATAGGTAAAGTTTTTACTGAAATTCAATTATGGGCAAAAGCACTTAAGGAAAGAGGGATTATTTTAGCTGTTTGTAGTAAAAATGATGAAGCCAACGCACGAGAACCATTTGAAAAACATCCTGACATGATATTGCACAATGATGATATTACAGTATTTGTTGCTAACTGGTCAAATAAGCATGATAATATCAAGTACATACAATCGGTTCTCAATATTGGGCTTGATTCAATGGTGTTTATTGACGATAACCCTTTTGAACGGAATATGGTAAGAACATATTTGCCGGAAGTAACAGTGCCTGAACTGCCTGAAGATCCTGCAGATTACCTGGTCTATTTAAATACGCTGAACCTTTTTGAAACTAATGCATATACTGAGGAAGATAAAGATCGTACCCAATTATATAAGGCTGAAGCACTAAGAAATGATGCAAGCCGATCGTATACTTCGGAAACTGATTTTTTGAAGAGCCTTAATATGACGAGTGAGGTAAAACCTTTCGATACCTTTACAATTCCACGTGTTGCCCAGCTAACCCAGCGTTCAAACCAGTTTAATCTTCGCACCAAGAGATATACTGAAGAGGATATTAAGCAGATATCAGGTGAGCATAATAAGTATCAAGCATTTTCATTTACATTAGCAGATAAATATGGGTCACATGGCCTTATTGGGGTAATTATGTTAGAAAAGAGGGACAATAAAACTCTCTTTGTAGATGCCTGGATAATGAGTTGTAGGGTTTTAAAAAGAGGGATGGAACAGTTTATGTTGAACGAAATTATGCAATATGCTAATGAACATAAATTTGAAAGAATTACGGGTGAGTATATTGAGACCAAGAAGAATGGAATGGTAAAACATCATTATAGGAACCTTGGATTTAAAGCTGATAATGGCCTTTGGTCAATTGATACAGCTAATTTTCAGCAAAAGGAAGTGTATATTGAAAAATCTAATAAATAATGGGAACAACAGAAATTTTGAACGAGTGTAATAAGATCTTTATTGACCAATTGGATAATGAGTCCATTATATTGAAACGTGAAACTACTGCTGCTGATGTAGAAGAATGGGATTCATTAACTCATATACAACTTATTGTGGCTATTGAGAAGTTTTTCAAGCTTAGATTTACCACAGCCGAGATACAGGGCTTTAAAAATGTTGGCGAAATGTGCGATGCTATTGAAAAAAAGTTGAATAGCAAATAGAATGAAGAAGGGGGATAAATATATCCGGCAGTTTCAGGTTACTGAAGAAGTTTATAAGGGCTTCCTCAATGTATTTAAGGATAAGAATCCCATGCATACTGATGAACAATTTGCAAAAAGCAAAGGATTTAAGTCAGTTGTGATGCATGGTAATATTCTCAATGGCTTTATATCGTATTTTGTTGGCGAATGTTTACCCGAGAAGAATGTCATGATATATTCACAATCGATAGATTTTAAAAAACCTCTGTTTTTAAACGATTCCTTGAACTTTCATGCGGAAGTTGAGGATGTATTTGAGTCTGTGAAGACTGCCGAAATCAAATTCAGTTTTCAAAATTCTGAAGGAGTTAAGGTGGCCAAAGGGAATATAATGATTGGCATTAATTTGTAAATATTAACTATAAAGCATAATGAAGATATTAATAACTGGCGGTGCATCAGGACTTGGCAAAGCAATAACGGAAAAGTTGGCAATGCGGGATGGATATAAGGTCTTTATTACCTATAGCTCTTCAGCTAAAAATGCCACGGAATTGGAAAGTAAGTACAAGAATGTGAAAGCTGTAAAATGTGATTTTTCAAGCTCGAATGACTTGAAAGACTTGGTGGATTTGATACAGAAGGAAGGGATAGATGTTTTAGTGAATAATGCATATTCTACAAAAATTGATAAAAATTATTTTCATAAAACAGGTACAGATACTTTTGTGAATGGGTTTAAGCAGAATATTCTACCGGTTATACAAGTAACCCAGGCTGCTATTAACGTGTTCCGGAAGAAGAAATTCGGTAAAGTAATCACTATTCTTTCTGCAACCCTTGTCAATAAACCTCCAATGGGTTATAGCGAATATACGGCAAGCAAGGCCTATCTTCTATCGCTTAGTAAGTCGTGGGCGGGCGAAAATGCTGCTTTTAATGTAACCTCTAATTGCATTTCACCATCATTTATGCAAACTGAACTAACTGCTGATACAGATGAACGTATTGTTGAAGAAATACAGAACAATCACCCGCTGAAAAAACTTTTAACTACTAGTGAAGTGGCAGATGTTGTTGCATTTCTATGCAACTCATCTCAACAGATCAATGGAGCTAATATACCTGTAAACGCTGCGCAGAATGTCTTTTAATTCTATTGAGTTTTTTCTTTTCTTTCCTATTGTAACTATTCTTTATTTTCTGCTGCCACAAAAGGCAAGGTGGGTTCATCTGCTTGTTGCAAGCTGTCTGTTTTATATGGCATTTATTCCTAAGTATATTCTTATTCTGTTATTTACGGTTTTAGTTGATTATATAGCAGGTATTTTAATTGAAAATGCCCGTGGCAGACGAAGAAAAATGTTTCTATCACTTAGTATAATTGCTAATGTTGGGGTATTGTGCATATTTAAGTATTACAACTTCTTTAATGGAAATATTATAGCCTTTTTGCAGGCAATACATATTCATACACACCCTTTGCCAATGCTTAATTACCTGTTGCCAATTGGCCTGTCATTTCATACATTCCAGGCAATGAGTTATACAATTGAAGTATATCGCGGTAACCAAAAAGCCGAAAAACATTTGGGGATTTATGCTCTGTATGTCATGTTCTACCCGCAATTAGTTGCAGGCCCTATAGAACGCCCACAGAATCTGTTACACCAGTTTCGTGAAAAACATGAGTTTGTTTACGATAATGTTGTTGATGGGCTCAAGCTTATGTTGTGGGGTTTATTTAAAAAAGTTGTAATTGCAGATAGCATAGGCAATTTAATTACTCCCGTGTTTCATCAGCCTCAGTCTTTTAGTTCGGTAACCATATTTATTGCTGTTATTTTATTTCCCTTTCAACTTTATTGCGATTTTGCCGGATATTCAGATATTGCAATTGGTGCAGCTAGGGTTATGGGTTTCAAGTTGATGCGTAATTTTAATTTCCCTTTCATTGCCCAGAATATATCTGAATTATGGAGAAGATGGCATATGTCATTATCTACCTGGCTAAGTGATTATTTGTTTTCTCCTTTGTCAATTAGTATGCGCAATTGGAGTAAGTGGGGAATTGTTATAGCATTAAATATTACTTTTTTCCTGGCAGGCTTATGGCATGGTGCAAGCTGGAATTTTATCATTTTCGGTATGCTTAATGGCATTGCATTATCATATGATGTGCTGAGCCGAAAGCTGAAGAAAAAAATAGCTAAGAGTATTCCTTCATTTGTTTATGCTAAAGTGAGCATTATAGGTACGTTTTTATATTTTGCTATTTGTTGCATCTTTTTTAGAGTCGAATCATTTTTGGATGGCGCATTTATACTAAAGCAAATGCCAATGGCTTTAATTGATATATGGCATCTTGGTATAAATAATATACTTACCCTTGAAGGGCGAACAACTATAGTGAATTTTCTTTTTATAATTGCTCTTGTTGTAGGTCTTGAATATGCTGAATTTCTCCAACGAAAAATAAACCTTGTTTCTTATATCCAGAAGAGCCCTCTTTATCTGCGTTGGGGTGTTTATTATGTAATGATCGTAACTATTCTCGGATTTGCAGAGGCAGGTCAGCAGTCATTTATTTACTTTCAGTTTTAGTGGCCTATATGTGTAAGATATTGATTACATATGGCAAAGTGATACAGTAATCAGAAAAATACAGAAATACTGACTATTTACCCGAACCAATATATATTACCTTTGTTAAAGCCTGATAATTAGTAAGCAATGAATTCTAATATTAAAATAAGCATAGTCGTACCTGTATATAATTCGGATGACTGCGTGCTTGAATTTAATAAAGCTCTACAAGAAGCTTTTGCCGGGTTTGATTCATATGAGCTTATTTTGGTGGACGATAAAAGCAAGGACAAAAGTTGGACTAAGATCGAAGAAGTGTGCCGCTTGAATAATAAAGTTACCGGTATAAGCCTCAGGAAGAATTTTGGACAAGATGGCGCATTATTGGCTGGATTGCGGATGGTAAGGGGCGAGTATGTTGTAATAATGGATGATGATCTGCAACATTCACCTGCTGATATATTTAAATTATACGAGCAGTGCCAAAAGGGGTATGATGTTTGCTATGCTTTCTTTTCTGATAAGAAGCAGAGTGGTTGGAAAAATATGGGTAGCAGGCTTAATGGCCTTCTCTCTCAAAAGATGCTTAATAAACCTAAAGAAATATATTTATCACCATTCAAAATTATTAAACGTGAAGTGGTTGATGAAATAATAAAATTCCCGGGCTCATATCCCTATATTGATGCTTCTATATTGACTATTACTTCTAATCTTACCCAGGTGCAGGTTGAGCATCACGAAAGATTTAAAGGAAAAGGTAATTATAACTTTTTACGCTCGTTACTTGTCTTTATCAATCACGCTACTAATTATTCAATATTTCCTTTACGGATAATTACAATTACGGGTTTTACAACCGCAATTGTTTCGTTTATTTTGGGAATAATATATGTACTTCAATATGTGTTGGGTTATACCCATAAAGTTGAAGGCTGGATAACTATTGTAATACTGCTTATATTTTTCGGAGGATTAATTTTAATGAGCTTAGGGTTAATAGGTGAATACATAGGCCGCATATTTATGTCGGTTAATGAAAAACCACAGTATACTATTGATAAGGTTATTAACCCTCAGAAATAGTAACTAAGTGTTATGAAACAGATCTCATTAAAATCTTGGATATATTTTGGAGTTGTTTTCATTTGCCTTTCTTTAGTTGTCTTTCATGATTATTTTTCTTTAGATGAGCCCAACGTGTTATGGGCATTGAGGAAAGGAGACGGGATGCAATGGTACAAGCAATTCGGGGTAGGTGAGGGTAGGCCCCTTTATGGCTTCTTTCAAATTGCTACTATAGCTGTTGGTGGTACATTAGCTAACCTTAAGTATGCAAGGCTTGTTTCAATTATTGTGGCGTTTCTGGTTTGCCGGGTAATATTTTTATACATGCAGAGAAAAAATGTACCAAACAATATTGCATTTCTAATCTCGGTAATCGCTTTCTCGCTGCCGGGCTTTGCTGTATTTATTAGCTGGGCAGAATGTACTATGCTTATGCCATCCATAGCCCTTTCGTTTTATGCCGGCATGCTGGCAACTAAGGTATTTGCTAGCCATTTGGGCGAAGAGGAACAGGGTAAGTCGAAGGAAAATCTTTTGATATTTCTGGCAATTGTATTGCAGATAGTCTCTTTATTCAATTATCAAAGCCAGGCTCTTGCATTTGTTATACCTGCTTTTTTTCTGCTTATATTGAATCCGGAAGCTTCAACACGCAAACGTTTTGTGTTCTTTATCTCACTTACAATTGTTTTTATTGTTTCACTTGGTATTTATTATGAGCTATTTAAGTCGTCTTTGCAGAGTTCTAACATTCAAATGATTTCCCGTGGTAAAGTTGACCTATCCCGATCGTCAGGTAAGTTACGCTGGTTCATTAATGTACTACATGAGGCAAGTAAACTACACCTTGTGTTATTTAAAAACAGAGTAATTCAGAACCTTTTTACCTTTTTGCTCATAAGTATACTTATTCGCGATATTATTAAAAAAAGATTTTTGGACATATTTTTCCTGCTTGCATTTAGCACGCTATTGTTCCTTCCGCATTTCTTTATTGTTGATAGTTGGGGTGCATCAAGGAATTTCTTGCTTATAAGTATTATAATGGTTTTCTACATATGTATACGCATCTTTGAGATTCTCCCGGCCCCATCAGTTAATGTTAGTGCTGTAATAGGTTTGGTATTTATAGCGCTTATGGCTGTAAGTATGTGGGAAGGCTGGGTTAAGCCAATGGGAAAGGATTACAAAGTTATTGATGCGTTTGTAAAGAAGATCCCTGTAGTCTCTACGGATACATTGATTATTATAGCGACTCCTCCTCTTGCAACAATGCATGAGGATCAGTCATTCTTAAAGATGTACTATGACGAATTTAATGCACCTGTATTTTTCCGCTTCTGGCCAATAGAACCCAGTATAAAATGCATTTACCAGGATATGCATCCTGATATTCCAATTGGACAGATAAATAAGCTAATAAAGGTTGTTGGAGATACAGCCAAGCTACCTGCTTATGAAGCCAACCTGACTAAGATTCCTTTAAATTTAAAGTACCAATAAGTTTTTGGTGTGGCCCCGCCAGTAATAACACCCTAGACGTAGGCTAACTTTGCCTTACCCTTAAAGTATTAATAAATATAGGATATTCATAAACCAGTAGTTAGCCAAAGTAATCGGAAGTTAAATTGAGTTAGGTATTATTGCAAACGTTTTTGCAAACGTATTATATTTGTGAAAAAATAAATATGCTAAGTGTATCTTTCTTTCTCCGCACTCCTAATGCAATATCCCAAAGCCAGGTTTATATTTCAATTAGCAATAAGGAAAAAAGGTTGCAATTTGCTTCTGGTGTAAGTTTCATTGCTTCGTATTGCAATATACGTAAAAGGAAAGGGACTAAAGAACTGGTTAAAAAGAATACTGTTTTTTATTTTGAATATACAAGTAAGTTAAGGGAAATAAGAGATTCACTAATCCGGGCTGAAATGGACCTGTCAAAGGCCGGAGCTAAATGTGCTTTGGAACAAGTTAGGGATACCTATTATATACAGATAGGTAAGCAGAAGGGGCAAGATTCTCTTACTTTTTTTGAGGTTTATGATAAGTTTTTAACTGATTTGCAAGGTACTTGGGGTGAAGGAACAAAAAAGAAATTCGCAGCAGGTATTAATCACCTCAAAGAATTTGAGAAATTATTTGGGGAGATTAGGTTGAATAATATCAATGAAGATTTATGGAACTGTTACCGAGATAGGTATTTTGTGGATGAAAAGAAATTTTCTAACCCATCTATAAATAAGTATATGAAGGGGCTAAAGCAATTTTTACGCTTTGCCAAAAGAAAAGGAATAATTAAACATAATATTGACTTTGAAGCACTGAAATTTCTTGATGAAATTGAACCATTCAAAATTGCACTAAAGGAAAGTGAGGTTGATGCTTTAATGAAGCTTGACCTTTCAAGTGATTTGCGGCTTGACCGGGTTAGGGACCTTTTTGCATTAGAAATATTAACAGGCCAAAGGTGGTCCGATATGCCAAAGGTTTTGGATTCTAACCACTTTTCTGATACTAATATTCAGATATACCAGCAAAAGACAGGTGAACGTGTTACAATTCCATTACACCCGAAGTTAAAAAAACACCTTGCATATATTCTGAAAAAATATCCTGAGGGCTTCCCCACTATTTCAAATCAAAAATTTAATGAGTACCTAAAAGAGGTATGCATTAAGGCGGAATTTAACAGGAAGCATTCTTGGGTTATATTAACAGGTAAACAGAAAATCTCACAAACTGATTTCAGGTATAATTTAATTACAAGTCATACCGGCAGGAGAACTTTTTGCACACTTGCCCTAAATAGTGGTATTAATGCTGAATTAATCATGAAAGTTACCGGACACCGGACTTATGACCAGTTTCGTGAATACGTTAAGGTTGATGATACGGACTTAGACAAGGCATTTGAAGGTATGTTTAACACAAAAAAGGGAAAATAAAACAAAAACAAGTTGTTTGAAGCAATTATTTTGTCTATTGATAGATATACGTGGCTCTTTATACGCAGGTACACCTTAAAAAGAGAAAATTCTTAATTTTATTTCTTAAGATAGTCGTAAACAATTTCACCTGCATTTATGGTGAGATCACAAATAATATGCTGGGCTGAAACTATTTCGCGTATGGGTAGGATATGAAAAGGTGCGAGCGCATGGGGAATAATATGCAATGCTCCAGGCGCCGACCATGCCTCATGAATTACAATCCCAGTTTCTATTATTCGTATCAATTGGCATATAGCCAATGAACCATCGGGCGCCGGAATTGATTTTAGCGTAAAAATGGGTAAATGGAAATTCTTTTTAACATTCTCCTTATCAAGCCTGGTAAATTTGTAACCCATAGTGGCCATAGCAACTCTTTCTCTACCATAGTTTACCGTACCTACGAGAGTATCACCATCCACTTTCAGTTCAGGGTATCCAAGTTTTTTTGCAAATCCCAGCATTTCACGGCCAAAACCAATGGCTTCCATATTCGGAACCATGAGCAGGTGCATAAAATTCCCAACCTCGCCTTTGTGATAAACTGTTATTAATTGCTCGCTCTCGTAAAAAGTGCCGCACCCAGGGACATCATGCATTTTGATAACCTGAAACTTTACAATAGGCTCAACTATTTCGAGCGGCTCAGGTATCCATTTACGTAGCTGGTCAATATCAGTTTTATAGGCTATGCTTAAAATCTCGCGGTTATAAAACTGTAGCGGAGGCCTGTTAAATGCCGGTGATACCAATGGCATTCCAAAGGCAGTGTCGAGAACTGTTTTCTTGTCCATATTATTTTATAATCTTATATTATTTTTTAGCTTTTGCTCTTTGTTATTTAATTCTCAGAAGCTTCGTTTATGCAGTTAATATTACTTTCAGTGCTTTCTCCTTTGTAGCATTCCAAATGTTTCATAAGCCTCAATAATTTGGTCTAATTTAAATCGGTGTGTTATTAATTTCCTGGGATTAATTTTACCTGATTTTACATTTTTATAAAGCATTGGAGTAGTTATCGTATCTACAAGGCGTGTAGTAATTGTAATGTTGCGAGACCATAAAGTCTCCATGTGAAGGGTAACACTTTTACCATGAACGCCGATATTGGCCAAATAGCCTCCAGCAGTTAAAATTGTTTCACATAATTCAAATGTCTCCACCAAGCCTACAGCTTCAATTGCTGTATCAACACCTTTATTGTTCGTAATGCTCATGATTTTTTCAAAAGCATTTTCTTTTGCGCTATTAATGATATGTGTTGCGCCAAAGGTTTTAGCAATACTCAGTCGATTGTCATCTTGGTCAATAACAATAATAACGGCGGGAGAGTATAATTGCGAAGTTAATAAAGCTGCAATCCCAATTGGTCCAGAGCCTATAATGGCAATCGTATTGCCGGGACTTACTTTTCCATTAAGTACTCCACACTCAAAACCGGTAGGTAATATATCGCTTAGCATTACAAGGGCTTCCTCATCGGCACCTTCTGGAATAAGGTATAAACTATTATCAGCATAAGGTATTGATACGTATTCAGCTTGTGTGCCGTCGATTAAATTACCCAATATCCATCCACCTTTTTCGCAATGAGAATACATGGTTTTTTTGCAATATTCGCATTTGCCACAAGATGTAATACAAGATATAATTACATGGTCTCCTTTCTTGAAATAAGTAACCGCCCTTCCGACTTCTTCTATTATTCCAACCCCTTCATGACCAATTACCCTCCCATTTTTAATTGCAGGCAGGTCACCTTTCATAATATGTAGGTCAGTTCCGCAAATTGTGGTTTTTGTAATTTTAACAATAGCGTCTGTTACGTCTTTTATAGTTGGTTTTGGTTTTTCCTCCCACGCTTTTTTACCAGAACCGTGATAAACAAGTACTTTCATATTTCATAAATTTGCATAATTACGTTATTTATAAGTTAAAAGTGCTTCCATTATACTCTGTTCTAAAGAGTCAACCTAGTTAGAGTAAACTTGAATTATTTGACTTAGCTTCACTTGCCATGTTAAAGTACTCTTGGGCCAACCCCGCACATTGGGAAGCTTTTTCAGTATTCCCATCCTGCAAATGCGAGGCAGCTTTAAAATGATGCGTTGCAGCTGCAATCAATTGTTCTCCGATATTTTTATGATATTCAACTCTATTTTGAATTCCAACTCGGGATAATTGTGTATCTCCTAAATTGTTTGATGTTTCCATGGTATTTATTTTTTTAGATCGTTTAATTTATTTGGGTGATTTTCAGTTCAACCCTCCGGTTTAATTGTCTTCCATCAGGGTTGTCAGTGCCATCTGCATTTTTATTGGGTGCTGCCGGCATAGATTTACCATATCCCTTAGCCTTCATACGATCAGCACTTATGCCACTTTCCGTCAGGCTTGTTACAACTGCCTGGGCGCGCGCTTCTGAAAGCTTCTGGTTATACTCTTCGCTGCCTTTACTATCAGTGTGGCCCGATATTTCTACTTTCATATTCGGGTTACTTTTCATAAGCATAAGCAAGTTTTTTAATTCTACGTTAGAAAGCGGGCGTAATGTGGCTTTGTCAAAATCAAAGAAAATATTATTCAACACTATTTTTGAACCTACTTGTATCGGGTTCAGTGATACGGCTCTATTTATTTCATAGTAATTTGATTGTTTAGGTATTTCCATGTTCTCAGAGTAGAACAAATGCCCTTTTGACTGATAGGTGATATTATAGTTTTTACCAGGTACGAGGATAAAAAGGAATTTACCTGTCTTACTGTTTGTACGATAAACCCCAACGACTTGCCCGGTTACATTATCGGTAACAGTAATCACTACATCTTGTGCTACTTTGCCCGATTCATCGTTTACAATACCTTGCATTAAGGTTAATGGTGTTTCTTTCTTTGCTAAGAATGTCGCCATATAATTATCTTTTTCTCCAAATCCACCTTCCCGGAAAGAAGAGAAATATGCTTTCAACCCATCCGGGCTTACTACATAATAAATATCATCGTCGGGTGTATTGATAGGATAGCCTACGTTCATTGGTTCTGACCAAGTACCATCATCAGATAGTAAACTGGTGAAAATATCGAAGCCGCCCATGGTATTATGGCCATTTGAACTAAAATATAAGGTTACACCATCAGGATGTATAAAAGGAGCATCTTCATCAAAAGGGGTATTTATTGCCGGCCCCATATTAACTGCTTTTGCCCAATCGCCTTCGGGTGATAGTTTACTTGTATAAAGGTCTCTGCCACCATAACCACCTGGCCTGTCACTGGTAAAATAAAGTATACTCCCATCAGCTGATATAAAGGCACTTGGTTCCCAGTACTTTGAATTTATGTTCTCGTTCAACTTTACAGGTTTGGCCCATACATCTCCGTTTAATGATGTACTGTAAATATTTCCATCGCCGTCATCATCTTTATAAATTAATATGGTCTGGCCATCGGGTGATAGGCCCACAGTAGCTTCGTTACCATCGGTATTTATTGGTTCTCCTACACCTAAGGCTTTTGACCAGCCAGTTTTAGTTTTTGTAGAAATGTAAATGTCTTCAAAGTAATTCCCTTCCTCATCTTTCATCCCTCCTGTGCTTCCTTCCCTCCGAGATGTAAAGAACAGTGTGCCTTGATCAGCGGATAGAACAGGAGAATAATCAGCATAAACTGAGTTTACTGAAGCTCCAAGGTTTTCTATTTTGACTTTTACAGGGTTAGCTACTAAGCTCTTCCCTGTTTTACACATTTCTATTTTCCGGTTTGCTTCATCGAGCATTACTTTGTCGGTATTCTTATTTCCTGCCATTTCAGCTATATACTTTTCATATATAGCTATAGCTTCATCAAATTGGTAATTCAGGTGATAAGCATCACCCAGAAACTTATAGGTGATCAATGGTGCACTTCGTTCTTTATAAGAGCTCCCTTCATAGTTATTTGTAATTGAGGTAATCGCTCTGTTGAAATAGGCTATTGCATCTACCCTGTGCCTTTTTGAGCTCAAATAACACACACCTAGTTTAAAAGCGAGGTTCATATTCAATGTGTCTTCTTTATATAAACTAAGGATTAAAGGTAGTGCAGTTGAATACCCTCCCTTTGAATAGGTAAGAGCCTCATCTTTCCCATCCTGGTAAACCTTGTTGAATATTTTTTCGGCAGAATTAAAGTCTTTTTGAAAATTTTCTTTGTCGTTTTGCGCATACAGGGCGGTGACATTGAACAATGATACAAAAACAAGGCAATGTATGATTTTCATAAAGAGTTTATTTGAGGGATTGTGATATTAGGAGGCATATCAAATACTATTTCTTTAGTAGGGAGAAAAAGATAATCCTCTTCACCGTAATGCTTTCCATATTTTCTTTTCGATTCTTTTCTTTCTTTTAGAAAGAGTTTGAACTGCATTATAGCGTAGATTATTAAATCCATACTTGCTTTTTTAGATTGATGTATTATAGAACACAAAGGTGTTCCTGTTTATTCCGAAATGAGTTGTAGAATTCCCTGAATAAGTTGCATTATTAACAGTAGATATAAAGTGGAGTGTAAACAATACAACTTATTCAAGGAATTATGTAATGATTTTACCTTAGTAGCCAACAATCTTTACATGCCAGAAAATTAGAACCGATCTGGAAAACCAAATAATTAGTAAATAATATAATCTAAAGAATATGCTAATAAAAACAACGTTTCATCCTATAATGAGGGAACTGGTGAAAATGATAGATGCAAATAATTGGACTGCTACTTTTGAAGAAGCCATTAAAAAAGCAAATACAAAGAATGTACCGCTTTTAAGTAATGTAAAGGATTTGGAACAATTCCTGGATTGGGCCAATAACTTTCTTTATTGGGTCCCAACCGAGAACTCATCAGGTCAAAATGTAAATGATCATCTTAGCGCATTCTATTTTATTGTTGACCAGGAGCCTTTGCTCTCATTGCAAAATAAGGTAGTTCCTTCTGATAATGCCCCTAAGCTCACTCCTTTTTCTAAGTGGCTGGTTGATTATGCTAATGCAATGGGTGCGTTTCTTGATACTGCGGAATCATTGACAAAGGAATCTGAACAAACCTTTTATGACTCTCCTGCTTATAATATGAGAGAATATACCAGGCCTCATGGAGGGTGGACTACGTTCAATCAAATTTTTGCAAGGCATTTTAAGCCCGGATTTCGCCCAATTGCGGCAGTAACAGACCAGTCTGTAATAGTAATGCCTGCAGATTCTACATTCAGAGGGCAATGGGAAATAAGAAAGGATTCTAATGTAACTATTAAGACCCTGAATTGGAAAGTAAGCGAGCTGCTTGAAGGAAGCCCATATAAGGATCGCTTTGAAAATGGACTATTTATGCACTCTTACCTTAGCCCTACAGATTATCACCGTCAGCATACGCCTGTCGGTGGGAAGGTGTTAGAAGCCAGGGTTATTCATGGCCAAGTATACCTGGAAGTTGAAGCCACGCCTATAGAAGGTGATTCTGGTAAGCATACTTTATCACCGAAAAGTAATTTTGATTCTTTTGATACTCCGGGGTATCAGTTTGCGCAAGCCAGAGGGTTAATAATTTTAGATACTCCAATAGGTCTTGTGGCAGTTTTGCCAATTGGCATGTGCCAGGTGTCATCGGTTATTATTACTGCAGAAGTAGGGGTTACTGTTCGAAAAGGTGAAGAGTTATCATATTTCCAGTTTGGAGGCTCCGATATAGTTCTATTATTTGAATCCTCAAGTAATGTATCCTTTAATGCACAACCCAATGTACATTATAAAATGGGCACTAAAATAGCTCAGGCATATCCAGTAATGTAAGTTTCAAGTGGTTGCATAGATTGTAAACCTGTAAGGTATACAATAAAAAAGCCCCGTATTTCTACGAGACTCTTTTGCAGCTTTAAGCTATCTACCAACTATTATTTTTTGTCTGTCTCAACATTACTCTTTGTGGTTGTATTTATTGTTTTCTTGCTACCATCTGAGTTTTGTTTTGTTTTAACCGTCTTTTTACTAGACTTTTTTACTGTCGTACTGTCATTCTTTTCAGTAGAAGTAGTAGTAGTAGTTTTTGTTTCCTGATCTTTTGCCTTGGTTTGAGCATTGGTAATAGATGTGATACCAAAACTAAATGCGGAAAGCATAATACCTGTGATAATTGATTTGTTGATTTTCATTTTCGTTTGAATTATATGATTAGGCTTCAAAACTAAGAGCATTTAACTACCTGCTTGTTACACAGATACAGGTAAAGTTTATATGGTTTACATATTTGGCTGGAATGTCTTTCAGCGGTATCACAATTATAGCAGTGCATTTATAGAAATATAATATGCAAGGCGAAAAGTGTTAATAGTGTAACTCTTTTGATTAATTATATAACAACATACCCGATAAATGGAAGCAATTTTACCGGGTAATAGAAGTTTACTTACAATTAAAAAAACATAAAATGGAGACTCAAAATAGCATATCGATTTTTTTGGTGGATGATAATGAGATGTTTACAAAAACATTGGTGTTATCCCTAAAGGATCATTTTAAGTCAGAGATACAAATAGAGTCATTTCTGACAGGTGAAGATTGCTTGGAAAGGATAAAGCAGAAGCCCGAAACAGCTGCTGATGTGGTAATATTAGACTATCATTTGAATACTGAATCTAAAGATGCAATGGACGGTATAGAGGTTTTGAAGAGAATAAAGAAATTTAATTCCAAGATCATTGTAATAATATTATCGGCTGAGGATAAGGTTACAATTGCTCTTGATTCTATTACGAATGGTGCTTATGAATATGTTGTGAAAAGTGAGACAGCATTCATTCGTATCCGGAATATCCTCAAAAACAGCCTGGAAAAAGAATTTAACACTAAAATATTGAAGGTCACAATGCTCATTATGGAGAAATATCCGGAGTTATCTAAATACATTGAAGAAATGCCGGAGACTATTCCGGACGAGACTGACCCTGAAGTGACATTGAAGAACCTTAAATCATACTACAATTCACTCGATTCGCTGTTGAAGAAGTATGTTTTAGAACATCCTGCAATAGTATCGCACCTGGTATAACCCAGGCAACCTATTACGCTAAATTGTGAATATCGACAAATAAGAGTACCCTAATAGTTAAAGCCGACCAAATGTTATTTGGTCGGCTTTTTAGCATGAGTTCCTTAAGTAACTGCTTTATGGATTATCTGTTGTAACTTCTAATGCTGACTTGGCTTCACCTGATACGCTTTGCAGGTCTTTATCCAATACGTACAAAGCATTATGGCTAATATTCTCGCCACCTGCTATTTTTATTTTATCCAGTAATCCCAAGGCCATCGTTTCTTCTTCTATTTGTTCTTTTACAAACCATTGTAAAAAATTCCATGTGCCCCAGTCTTCTTCATCAAAACTCATTTTTACCAGTTTGTACACAGATTTGGTATTTTCAACTTCATGTTCAAATATTTTCTCGAAACAACCAAATAGGCTCTTAGGGTTTTCATGCGGGATTGGTATAGCAATTACTTCGGCTTTTGCGCCCCTTTTTAAAATATATTCCAATATCTTCATCATGTGATTACGTTCTTCCTGGGCATGCCGGAATAGGAAATTTGCCATCCCGCAGAAACCCTGGTTATCTGCCCAGGCGGCATAGGATAGATAAATTTGCGAAGCATGCGCTTCTTTTGTCATTTGAACATTCATTGCTGATGTTAATGTTTTCGAAAGCCTGTTTGTTTTCATTTGAGTTTAGTAAATAAGTATTTATAATTAACTGGGGTTAATACTATTTGATCAAAGGGTCATTTACTTTGTTTGGAGAGTATTTTTCATGTATGTTTTTATCTGAGTCCCCGTCAAGGCGATAATATTTAGGCGCTATTTTATTAGTGTCTCCTCTTGAGCGGTGGTATTTTGGTGCTGCCTTTATAGAATCGGACCTTTTCTTATGCCCATCTGATTGTGCATTGCTATTGAAAGAAAGAGCCACTAATAGGGCTATTAAGGGTGCCCAGATGTTTTTGGTGTTCATGATTTAATTTTTGTGTTGAGAAACAGCTATATAAAGAGTTTCAAATTGTCAAATGTTGTATCGGTATCACCGGGTTTTGGGTTATTACCTAAACAGGATTTGCAGATGAATAGAACAATAGGACTACTATTCATGGTTATTTTTCGCATTTCATTTTCTATGAAATTGCCTCTGCAATCATAACATTGATTAGTGCTGCTTATATTTTCCATTGCACGAAACCTTACATTGTTGTTTTAAACTACAGTAACTTGATAATTGTCAATCGTATAGTGTACATTCCAGCGGCCGTTCCGGCAGTTACTGTGGCAGCAGTACCAACTACAGAGCTTACCTCGAAAAGAAAAGGTGCGGCAGTTACATTTTCTATTGCCCTGCCATGAATCCATGTAGTTGCAGTTGAAGAACCGGCTATGGTATTATTATCTATTGATAGAGTTCCAACTGTTGAGCCCGTATACAGAGCGACTGATCCGGAACCTGCCAGGCTCATTTCGTAATCGATAGAATAGGTGCCAACAGCTAAGGTATATACTGTTCCACTGTTGCCGACCGATGCAGTAACACCTGAGGATGCACTATTTAGAACTTGAGTATCTATTGTAAACGCTGTACCGGGAGGCACACTATTATTTGGAGCCGAAATTGTGTGAATATACTCAGCAACTCCAATTACTGTTCCGTTTGTTCCTGCTGCACCAGTAGCTCCCGTGGAGCCAGTTGAACCTGCTGCACCCGTTGGACCAGTAGCACCGGTTAAACCAGTAGGACCTATTGCACCGGTAGAACCATTTGTGCCATTAGCGCCGGTTAAACCTGTAGGACCGGTAGCTCCTGTTAATCCAGTTGCTCCGGTAGCACCAGTTAATCCAATAGGACCTGTTGCACCGGTAGAACCATTTGTGCCATTAGCGCCGGTTAAACCTGTAGGACCGGTAGCTCCTGTTAATCCAGTTGCTCCAGTAGCTCCGGTTAATCCAATAGGACCAGTTGCACCAGTTGTACCAGCAGAACCATTTGTGCCATTAGCACCAGTTAAACCAGTAGGACCGGTAGCACCTGTCAATCCAGTAGGGCCCGTTGCGCCTGTTGCACCAGTAGAACCATTTGCACCATTAGCGCCGGTTAAACCAGTAGGGCCAGTTGCTCCTATAGCACCAGCTGGACCAGTAGCACCTGTTAATCCAGTAGGACCCGTTGCTCCTGTAGCACCATTAGAACCATTTGTGCCATTAGCGCCGGTTAAACCAGTAGGACCGGTAGCACCTGTTAATCCAGTTGCACCAGTTAATCCAATAGGGCCCGTTGCGCCTGTTAAACCAGTTGGACCGGTAGCACCCGTTGCTCCTGTTAGGCCTATAGGCCCATTTCCTGCATTTAATGCGTAAGGTACACTTAATAATTGTGAAGCACCCATAGGTAAATATCCAGTTCCGAAATTGACTTCTATTTGCATCCATTTAGTACCGGTTCCCCAGACAATCGAAGCAAATTTCCCTATCACGACTGTTCCGTTTCCAATTTCAAGGTTTATCAGGCCAAATTGATTAGTAGTGACCGATTGCGTTTCCTGGTAAACTATCCCTCCGGTATCTGAATTATCGTGAATAGTGGCCCGCACATCCATATTAGTATTAGCCATAGGATAACCTGCAGCAGTGCGGACAATAGATTGATACTGGAACACTTGAGGCACCTGCGCAAAAGAAAGGCAAGGCGCTATTAAACAAATGAATAAGGCTGATATAAAGAGTTGTTTTTTCATGATAGTTTAGATTATTGTGTTTTACTTATTTTAAATGAGCTTGATGAGTTTATGTCGGTATTTATAATATTGAGCAGGTATAATCCATTTGCAAGGTCGCCGGTAGATATTCTGAATTGTTGCTGGCCTGTAGGAATATTTTCTTCTATAATTAATTGCCCCAATACATTGTATAAATAAATAGTATGATTACCGGGGGCATCTTGCAAGTCTATTGTAATATAGTTTATGGTGGGATTTGGGTATACGGTAATATCCTCCTCGGAGTGAATGTTGGTTAATGCAGTAACAAAATCGGTATCTGGCTGATTGAAGCCTTGGGTGAGAAAGTTGCCCGATGAAGAATAGGTGTCAGTCATCACTTCTCCAAGCGTCCATGTCATAGAACAAGTTGCTGATATTGCAAAAACTCCTGAGGTGGCAATTACTTTGGGCTCTAATGACTGTGCATTGATACCTTTTAAGAGAAAGAAAAATAACATTATAAATAATAGCCTGGTTTTCATTTTAACGAAGAGTTAGATGCGTTTGATTTCTATGTCGCAAAACTGCAACCTATTAAAGAGGTAAGTGTTACACAACTATACGATTAAGTTGTATCAATCACATATTTACTGTGCTTATAGCATTGAACTGGTATAAAAGTGAAATGTGTAAGATTATCCCATGAATGTGTAATGCTTTGGAGACTCCATAACTACACTTTTGTGAGGTATTTAATTATTAATCTTTTAAACTAAAAACAAATGACAACAACACCGGAAATCAAGGATGAACACAAGATCAGTTCTCCAGCAGACAATCAAAAGGGAATTGAAAACCACAAAAAAGCTGCAAAGCATCATGAAGAAGCTGCAAAGCATCATCACGAAGCTGCAAAACATCATGAAGCTGGAAATCATGAGAAGGCTTGCGAAAGCACAGTTAAAGCTCATGGTCACCATTGCATGGCAAGTGAGGCTCAAAGAGAAGATTTAAAACACCACGCTTTAAAGAGCTAAGTAGTTTTATTATCAATGGGGATTTGATAAAAGCATCATGTGTGAACATGGTGCTTTTTCACAACCTAAATGCCAGTAAGAACCAATATTTACAATATTAAGTACTAATGAAAACCGAAAACGAGCTTAACCAGGACATTCTGAAAATTACAATGACAATTGAGGAGAAATTTCCTGAATTATCAAAGTATATTGGAGAAATGATGGTAAATATTTCAGATACTGTTGGCCCTAACGCAATTATCAAAAATCTTATGGATTATTATGATTCATTAGATGCACTATTAAGAAGATACACTTCATCACGTAGCTGTAAGCAATTAATAATTTAATATACAGCATAACAGTTTAATATTAAAAACATGACAAACGCAATATATTTAGGTATTTGGATGGACCATTCAAATGCTCATTTAATGGAATATTCACCAGACACCATTGAAACCAAAACACTTGAATCTGAGTTTACTCACAGGCAAAAAGAGCACAGTTTGGGGAAGAGTGAAAATTTGATGCATAACAAGGAACAACACCAACAGGCCGAATACTACAAAAAATTGGGCGAGGTTATAAAAAAACTATGAAGATGTAGTTCTCTTTGGGCCAACAGAGGCTAAAGTTGAACTCCTTAATTCATTGCGCCTGGATCATCGTTTTGAAAAGATAAAGATAGAGACCAGGCAAACAGATAAAATGACCGAAAACCAGCAACATGCATTTGTGAAGAACTACTTCACTCGTCGTTAATCTTAACTAATAAATCAAAGAAAATGGAAACACAAGGAACAAACCTGTTTATTGTTGACGATAATAAGTTAATGGTTGAAACACTTAAGCAATACCTGCAAGACAAATTTGGAACCAGTATGCATATATCAACATTTGAAGACGGTGAAAGCTGTGTACTTAAAGTTGATAAAGAAACTCACATTGTAATTCTCGATTATTTTATGAAAGGGAAAAATGGCCTGGATGTTTTGAAAGCCATTAAAAGTATAAATCCCAAAACTGAAGTAATAATGTTATCGAGTAATGAGGATATGGCAGTTGCGATAGAGTCATTTAGGGCCGGTGCTAAGGAATTTGTGATTAAAGGAAGAGATTCCTGGAAAAAGATTGGTAAACTGGTTAATAATGTAATTACTGCGCCTATTAAATTAATGGTGCGCGAACTCAGTATATCCAAACAATTGGCTGTTCTTCTTATGGTGTTTTTTACCATTGGCATTGTGGTCTTTTGTGTTATGAAAATAAAGGAGTAGGACGAAACACAGCTAAATGAAAAAAGAAGATCAAGTAAAGCTTTTCCTGGTTGATGATGATGCATTGTACTTAAAAGCAATGGAACTTCAATTTATTGAGCACGGGAATTTTAGCGTTGAAACTTATCCTACCGGAGAACGTTGTATTGAGAACCTGTTGCATGGCCCTGATATAATCATCTTAGATTACTTCCTTAACGGAATTGACAAAAATGCAATGAACGGGTTAGAAACACTGGATAGAATAACAGATTTTAACCCCGCTATTCCGGTCATAATGCTTTCTTCTCAGGATAAGATTGATGTGGCAATAAATTGCATGCATCATAAAGCTTTTGATTACGTTGTGAAAAGCGAAACAGCTTTTACCCGATTGCAAAAGATTATGACTACAATTTTCCGTTATAAAAAAATGGAAAAAGCACTGAACTGGTACATAGACAAAATATAATTCTAACCATAGTGCAAACAATAGGTAGGTAATGAAGGTAGGTTTAACTAAGTTATGGTATTTGTTAAAGAGTACTTCTAAGGAGTTTGTAAGCGATAATGCTTTTACCTTGAGCGCTTCTCTTTCTTATTACACAATATTTTCACTACCTCCTCTTTTAATTATCATAATTGGGATATTCGATTTTTTCTTTGGCCCAGATGCGGTAAGAGGCGAGCTTTTTGGACAGATCAAAGGCCTGGTGGGCAATGATACTGCAGTTGAAATACAAGTGATGATCAGAAATGTGAGACTTTCTAACAGTAGCATATTTGCAACTGTTTTTGGTGTTATTATTTTGCTGGTTGGGGCATCGGGCATATTCTCTGAAATGCAAACTTCTATTAACTATATATGGGGAATTGAGGCAAAACCAAAACGTGGGCTGGCAAAATTCCTAAAGAACAGATTAATGTCTTTCTCTATGATAGGTTCAGTGGGTTTTTTATTGCTTGTTGGGCTAATAATTAACGCTGTTATGGATGTTTTAGATAGCCACTTGGTACATTATTTCCCGGGTATTACAGTGTACCTGTTTTATGTTTTAAACATTTTAAGTGTCTTCTTTATAATAACTGTGCTGTTTACAATAATATTTAAAACCCTGCCCGATGGAACAATATCTTTGAAGGATTCTATTATAGGGGCCATATTTACTTCGTGTTTATTTATGTTGGGTAAATTTTTGATAGGAGCTTATATAGTTGGCTCTCATATAGCTTCTGTATATGGTGCAATGGGCTCAATCATCTTAATTCTGGTTTGGGTGTACTATTCTTCACTAATTCTGTATTTCGGAGCAGAGTTCACAAAAGTTTATGCTCACAAGCATGGTCAAAAAATAATACCAAACGAATATTCTGTTCAAACACAGAAAGTTAGAAACTCGGAAGAGTAGGCTATTTCGACGGATGGCCTGTCAGTATTTTCCCTCGTGATTTCTTAATAAGTGAAATGTGTAACTCTTACTACTAGTTGTGTAATACATAAGCGTGCTAATGGAGACACCTTTGCAACGTGAAAATTAATTCACCAAATACAAAAAATAACATGAAAAGTAAATTCATACACATACTCGCAACAGCAGTAGCGCTTATATCGTTTCCGATATTAAATTTCGGACAAGCACCAGTAATGGGTAGTGCCGATAATTTTGTTTTCTTCACTACAATAGGGGCTGTAACCAACTCCGGTATTTCTCATATTACAGGTAACGTGGGTACTAATAGTGCCACCAGTACAGGTTTTGGGAATGTAAATGGTGTTATGGATGATAATAATCCGGCTAGTGTATTGTGCTCTACCGATTTGCAGAAAGCATATCATTCACTTGATACTTCAAAGGCAACTTTCGCTTTCGCGGGATCACCGATTGGAAATGGTGATACTCTTGTTGCCGGCATCGATTCAATAGTAGGCCCTAATATAACATTGGCTTCAACTCTTTACTTAAATGCTAAAGGAAATGCGAATGCTGTGTTTATTATTAAAATAGATGGAAACTTTGCAACAAATATTTCTTCCAGGGTTATGCTGGTTAATGGAGCATTAGCCTGTAATGTATTCTGGATAGTAAAAGGTACAGTAAGTCTAAGTGGTAACGTGATAAGAGGTAGTATTCTTTCGAATGCTGCTATTAATGTAAATGTGGGCGATACTCTTGAAGGAAGAGCGCTTACCATTTCAGGGGCTGTAACAATTACAGCAGGTACCGGAGTATTGGCATACACACCTATAGGTTGTGGTAGCGTTGTTTTAACAGGACCAAAAGCCCCTAATCTTGCTTCGGCAGCTTGTTATACAATTTTTGCCGGTATCGGAGCTCTTTCAAATACTCCAATATCGCATTCAATTGGAGATGTTGGAAACGATGGCGGAGGTGCAATCACCGGCTGGACCCCGGCTGATGTAACAGGTACACTTCACTTAGTTCCCGATGCTTCTACTATCCAATGCGATAGTGATGTTCACCGTGCATATAGATACCTTGACTCATTACCTTATGATATTGAGTTGTTGTATCCTACCCAATTTGGAAATAACCTTGTTCTTACCCCGCATACTTATATCATGAAAGCCGCGGCCATATTTACAGACACCCTTTACCTTGATGCACAAGGCGATGTAAATGGGGTTTTTGTTATTCAAATTGAAGGTGGCGGCCTTACTACAAGTACTTATGCAAGGGTTAAATTAATAAATGGTGCTCAGTCTAAGAATGTGTATTGGATGATACAAGGCGCTGTAAACATAAATAATTACTCTGTTTTTAGGGGTACAATAATCGTCTCGGCAGGAGCATTTAACTTAGTAAATACATCAATTATACTTGATGGTAGGGCACTTACTATAAACGGTGCAATTACAACTCAAGGGTTGGCAGCTACGATGCCTCCCGGTTGCTCCTCAGGTGCTCCTATAATCATAACAGAGCCAGTAAATGAAACGGTGTGTTCAGGTAGTTCGGTTAGCTTCTGGGTATCTGCAACAGGCGCAGCTCTTACCTACCAATGGAGGAAGGGTAATGTGAATTTAGTTAATGGCGGAAATATTTCAGGTGCAACATCTGATTCGCTTGTTATAAACCCTGTTAAAGTTTCCGATACTTCATCTTTTTATAATGTAATTGTAAGCGGCTCTTCTACACCGAGTGATACTTCAATAAATGTAAAACTTTCAGTTAACCCTTCACCGGTTGTAATAACCGGCCCGCCAGTAACCATATGTTATGGCGACACCATTTCTATAGGTGGTGCAACTGTGGCAGGTGATACTTACAAATGGACTCCAAACATGGGTCTTAACTCATACACTATTTCAAACCCAAAGGCAAGTCCTGCAGATACAATCACTTATACATTAGCTGTAATTAATACAGCCAATGGATGTAAAAGTGAGGATTCAGTGAAGATCGATGTAAAGCCTGTACCTGATGCTGATATTCTTGGCGCAGATACCAGTACCATCTGTATGGGAAGTTCCATTCTTCTTACTTCAACAAATGGATCGAGTTACTTATGGTCAACCGGTGCTACCACCCAAAGTATTAATGTAAACACTGCCGGAAAATACTCGGTAGATGTTACTTATGCTAATGGCTGTACAGATAATTCTGACATCACTTCGATATTTGTTAATCCTTTGCCAACAGCTAATGCAGGTCCTGATAAAGGCATCTGTAATGGTGACAGTACTCTTATAGGATCCTCTGCAATTTTAGGCCTGACATATAGCTGGGCGCCTGCAACAGGATTGAATTCAAGTACATTAGCGCAACCAGAAGCAAAACCAATACTAACAACAACTTATACTGTAACAGTTACAAATACAGCACAAGGCTGTAGCAATACTGATACTGTAATTGTAACAGTGAATACTAAACCTATTGCTAATGCCGGTACTGCAAAAAGCGTTTGCAAACACGATAGTGTTTCAATAGGCTCACTTGCAGTATTGGGATTAACATATAGTTGGCTGCCTGTTACCGGTTTAAGTTCAGCTACTTCATCGCAACCAAATGCAAGTCCGGCTGCTAATACAGTATATACTTTAACAGTCAGTAACAGTGGATGTAATAATACAGACACTGTTACGGTTCAAATTAAATCTTCACCAATGGCTAATGCAGGCCCCGATATAAGTATTTGCTTAGGTGATGGTGATACTATAGGAACTCCCGCTATAATAGGCGATACCTATAGTTGGTCACCGGCATTGGGATTAAATGCAAGTTCATTGGCGCAACCTAATGCAAGCCCTGCTGTAACAACTACTTATACATTAACTGTTTCCGGAATAGCATCTACTTGCAATAATACAGATACTGTTATTGTAACAGTGGTCTCTCAGCCGATAGCTAACACGGGTATTGACAAGATCATTTGCAAAGGTGACAGCACAACTATTGGTGCTTTAGCAGTTGCAGGAGTAAGTTATAATTGGTTGCCTTTAACAGGGTTAAACTCAGGCTCGTTATCTGAACCAAATGCAAGCCCAGCCGGAACCACAACATATACACTTACAGTATCGAACGGAGTGTGTAGTAATAAAAATACAGTTTCTGTTACAGTAAATAATCTGCCAATTGCCAATGCAGGCCCTGATAAAGGAATTTGTATAGGTACCAGTACAATAATCGGAACTCCGGCAGTTTTGGGTAGCATTTACATGTGGACACCTTCAACAGGTTTAAATTCAAATACGGTGGCACAACCTAACGCTGGCCCTTCTGTTACAAGTACTTACACGCTTATGGTGACAAATGGTAGTTGTTCAAACTCTGATACAGTAATTGTAACAGTCAATCCATTGCCTGCTGCCAATGCTGGAAACAATCAGTTCCTGTGTGGTAGTGGAAGTGTTCAATTGGGAGGCCCTGCAGTTGCAGGTGATACTTACTTATGGACACCGGCTATGGGTTTAAACTCAAATACTGTTGCTCAGCCAATGGCAAGCCCCGGAGTAACTACTTTATATACAGTGAATGAAACTGATACTACAACTGGTTGCTTTAATTCTAACGAAGTAACAGTAACAGTTAATGTAAGTGCATTCTACGATGGTATATCTCCAAATGGTGATGGAATAAACGATTGGTGGAATATACCAATGCTTAATTGTTACCCAACTAATACAGTTTTAATTATAAATCGCTGGGGCAGCGAAATATGGAGTTGTTCTAATTACGATAATAACAATGTAAAATGGTCCGGAAAGGATATGAATGGAATTGATATGCCTGACGGAACTTACTACTACATTATTAAATATAATGATACTGAGAAACGCGGATGGGTATTTATCAAGAGATAGTACTGTCTGAATAAACTAAACTAATAATTACCAATAAATAAGAATCATGAAAAACAAGATAATAACAACACTAATTGGAATGTTTGCAGCAGTGGGTGCCTTCGCCCAGCAAGATGCTTCCTTCTCACAATATTTTTTCAACCCCCTTTACATTAATCCGGCTTACGCAGGCAGCCGCGGATTATTTTCAGGTGCTATGGTTTACCGCACTCAATGGGTCGGAATGGAAGGCGCACCGGTTACTGAATCAGTGGGAATGCATGGTATGGTACCTGGCAGCAATATTGGATTGGGACTTCAGTTTTATAATGATAATGTTGGTCCATTAACCACAACCGATGTATCGGCAATATTTGCTTACCATCTTCACCTTAGTGAATCGACCACTCTAGCTTTTGGCATAGAAGGTTGCATGGATAATGTGAGTGTTTCATTTGGCAAAATATCTATTGAGAATACAGCAGATCCCTCCTTCAACAACAATTCATCATCTGCCTGGGTTCCGGATGCTAATGCCGGAGTCTACCTGTATAAAGATCGTTTTTTTGCAGGCTTCTCTGTAAGGCACTTAATGCAACCAAATTTTGGATTGCAGAATGATAATGGCACTGGTGATGCAATATTTTTCAGAACATATTACCTGACTTCAGGAATTGTTGTCCCCTTAAGCGATAATGTGGGCATTAGGCCTTCAATACTTGCTAAGTACGTACAGGGTGCACCTATTGATATTGACTTAGATGCCTCACTTATATTTTATGATAAATTTTATATAGGAGCTGGCCTAAGAACGGATAAGAGAATAGCTATAAGCGGAATGGATAATGCCCTGGTTCTAAGTATTGAATATGATATTGCTAACCGTATCCGTTTTGGATATTCTTATGACTTCTACCTGAGCCAAACAGGGAACTATACAAACGGCACCCATGAAATTATGCTTGGATGGGACTTATACAGCAATAAAACCAAGATGACAAGCCCTAAATATTTTTAATAATCAATAAAATAAATCATGAAAAAGATACTAATAGTAACAATTGCAGCATTAATATCTGCAATGGGCTCCGCCCAGACAAAGCAAGCTGATAAGCTTTATGCAAACTGGGAATATTTTAAAGCAGCACAATGCTATGAAAAAGCAGCAGCAAAAAACCCTACCCAGGATGTGTATTATAAACTAGGCCAGTGTTATCAGAAAATGCACAGATATAAGGAGGCTTTAACTGCCTATGATAAAGTCTATGTTATGGGGCATGATACGTGCAAGGCATTTTACCTTAATTACGGATTAGTGCTTAAAACAAATGAAAGGTATGCTGATGCGAAAATTGCCTTTAAAATATATTCTGATATGGCGCCATCAGATCCTAGGGGTAAGTTTTACATGAGTTCTTGCGATACGGTGATGGCAGATCAAAAATTTGATTTACCTATAACCATAACTTCAGTTTCATCGCTTAATTCAAATGTATCTGATATGTGCCCGATACTCTATAAAGATGGTATTGTCTTTATTTCATCACGCAAAGCAGATAATGGCTCTAAAGTATATAGCTGGGATGGTGAATACTACCTGCATGTTTTTTATTCGAAGAAAGAAAAGAGCGACACCAGTTTTCCGAAAACTGCACCTTTGGAAAGCGATCTGATAAATAAGAAATACCTGACCGGTCCGGTTTGCTTTTCTAAAAACTTCGACACTATTTACTTTAATAGTGTTGAGAAAGAATTGAAAGGAAAGAAAAAGAAAACATTAAACATTGAAAGGAATAAAATCTATTCAGCCGTGAAGAAAAATGGTGAATGGACCGACCTTAAACCATTTCAATTTAATAACGATACATTCTCTATTGCAACACCTTTTTTAAGTAAGAATGGTTCAAGGATTTATTTCTCCTCAGATATGCCCGGTGGATATGGCGGTGCAGATATTTACTATTGTGATAAGCTAGCCAATGGCTGGAGCAAGCCTATAAATATGGGTCCAAACATCAATACTTTTGGCAATGAGAAATTCCCTACTATGGATTCAGCCGGAGACTTCTACTTCTCCTCTGATGGTTATATGGGTTTTGGAGGCATGGATATATGTATAGCAAAAAGCAGTAATGGAGCATTTAGTAAGGCGGAGGTTTTAAAAGCACCTTTTAACTCAGCAGGCGATGATTATGGCATTACTTTCATTAAAAGTGAACGAATAGGTTATTTTTCCTCGAACCGTAAAGGCGGAAAGGGTGATGAAGATATTTATTATTTCAACCTTGATAAAGATAGTTTACCATGCCATATTAGTGCATCTACTTACGTGGTAGGATACAAATGCCCACCAAAACCTCAGCCTGTTGTAGTTGTTGACTCTGTAATTAAAGTGGCACTTGAGCCGGTAAAGACACGAGTTAAACCAATAGCTAAGAAGGGAATGATGAGTATACATTTTGATTTGGATAAGGCCACTATTCGTCCTGAAGCAGCAACAAGGCTCGATAGCATTGTAAAGATAATGCAGCAGAATCCTGCCTTAATACTTACTGTAAATGGTTATTGCGATTGGAGAGGAACTACGCTTTATAACCAGGTGTTATCAGAAAAACGTTCCGATGCAACAGTGGATTATATTATTTCCAAAGGTATTGATAAGAAAAGAATGGTATCTAAAGGTTATGGTAAAACTAAATTTCTGAATATGTGCACTGAAGGAGTAGAATGTACCGATATGGAACAGGAAAAGAACAGAAGGGCTGAAATGTGGTTTTCTGATTCAAAATCAGTTGTTACATCTGCCAAATAGAAGAATTGTAAAGAACAACTATAATAATATACAAATGATAGACACTAAAAAAGAACAAGCAGGTAAAACGATAGATAATGGAGCTGCTATAAATATATCTGATGCACAAAAGCAATCGTCCGAATATGCCCGCAGTTTAATTGAAGCCAGTCTTGACCCATTGGTAACAATTAGTACTGAGGGAAAGATCACTGATATGAATGAAGCTACGGTGAATATTACCGGTATTGAGAGAGAAAAACTTATAGGCTCAGATTTCTTCGACTATTTCACTGAACCTCAAAAAGCCCGTGAAGTATACCAGGAAGTATTTGCAAAGGGTTCGGTGGCGGATTCACCTCTCACACTGCGTCATAAAAACGGAAAACTTACCGATGTTTTATTTAACGGGTCAGTATATAAAGATGATAAAGGCAATGTGTTGGGTGTTGTTATTGTCGCCAGAGATGTTACAGCCCAGAAATTACTCTCAAGGTATTCACTTAGCCTTATTGAGGCCAGCCTTGACCCGTTGGTTACAATAAGTACCGAAGGAAAAATTACTGATATGAATGAAGCTACGGTAAATATTACCGGTATTGAGAGAGAAAAACTCATAGGCTCTGATTTCTTCGATTACTTCACTGAGCCGCAAAAGGCACGTGAGGTATACCAGGAAGTATTCGCAAAGGGTTCAGTTGCCGATTCACCTCTCACATTGCGTCATAAAAATGGAAAACTTACTGACGTATTATTTAATGGATCAGTATATAAGGATGATAGAGGTAATGTGCTTGGTGTAGTTATTGTTGCCAGGGATGTTACAGCTCAGAAATTACTTTCGAGGTATTCGCTGAGCCTTATTGAGGCAAGCCTTGACCCATTGGTAACAATTAGTACTGAGGGAAAGATCACTGATATGAATGAAGCCACCGTAAATATTACCGGCATTGAACGGGAAAAGCTGATCGGATCTGATTTCTTTGACTATTTCACTGAGCCGCAAAAGGCGCGTGAAGTATACCAGGAAGTATTCGCAAAGGGTTTTGTTATAGACTCACCTCTTAAACTCCGTCATAAAAATGGAAAACTTACTGACGTATTATTTAACGGATCAGTTTATAAAGATGATAGGGGTAATGTATTAGGTGTTGTAATTGTAGCCAGAGATATAACGGCCCAGAAGCAACTGGCTGAAAGAGAAATAGCCGGACGTGAAAAGGAGCTAATGAGGATAGAAGAATTAGAGAGGTTTAGAAAGTTAACGGTAGGCCGTGAACTTAAAATGATTGAATTGAAAAAAGAAATTGAAGAATTAAAGAGCAAGAATTAGTTCTTGCGAAAATATTTATGAATTGCGATTGATAAAAGGAAAATGCCAACTACTACTTCACAAAATAATACTGTTTATAATGACTCGATTGAGATCCGGAAATTCCTGGCTCAGAATGAGGAATTAGTCTCTGAAGAAAAAATAGACCTTCAGAATACTGAAAAGGCATTGTTAAATATACTAGACGACTACTCAGAGGAGAAAATCCATTCTGAAGATAGCCAGCGGGCATTATTGAATATATTGGATGATTACAGTGAGGAAAAAATTAACCTTGAGAACACCCAACGTGCTGTTCTTAACATACTTGAGGACTATAGCGAAGCCAAAGAAAAGGCTGAGGAATCGACCAAATTAAAAGAAGCTTTTCTGGCTAATATGAGCCATGAGATACGTACACCAATGAATGCTATAATTGGGTTCTCAGATATACTATCGAAAGGAAATTTAGAAGAGAAGGAGAAGGAATATATAAGGATAATTAAATCTGCCGGAGAGAATCTTCTAACCATCATTAATGACATACTTGATATATCAAAGATAGAAGCGGGTATGATGACATTTGAAGAGCACACTTTCAGTGTTAAGGACATATTCAAGTCATTGAATGTTATGCTTATGGGAAAAGCAAAAGAAAAGGGCCTTGAGTTATTATTTATTTGTGACGAAGATGTTCCGGATAGTCTACTTGGAGACCCTACACGCTTAACTCAAATTATAATCAACCTAGCAGGAAACGCAATTAAGTTTACTCAAAAAGGAGAAATAAAAGTTCGGGCAAGGGTACTCAAGAAGAAAAATGAAACCACTTTATTGGAGTTTTCAGTAAAGGACACTGGAATTGGGATACCTGCTGATAAAATACGACATATTTTTGAGAGATTCAGGCAAGCAGAATCTCATACAACCAGGAAATATGGCGGTACTGGGCTTGGGCTGAGCATAGCAAAGCAATTGGTTGAACTTCAGGATGGAACTCTTTCGGTTACAAGCGAAGTCAAATCGGGTTCGACCTTTCTTTTCAACATCCCATATAAAAAATCAATCGAGGTACTCCATGAAACTGAAGATACGGGGGAGAAATTTAATATGGATAAGCTACGGAAGCTGAACATCTTGCTAGTGGAAGATAATCAATTGAATGTGAAGCTGATATTAAGCCTGTTTTCTGAGTATGGGCTTGTATTACAGGTAGCTGAAAATGGAAGCATAGGTATTGAAAAACTAAGAGAAAATAAATTTGATATTGTATTAATGGATATGGAGATGCCCGTAATGAATGGTTATGAAGCTGCTACTGTTATCCGAAATGAGATGAAGAGTGCGATACCAATTATTGCTATGACAGCACATGCTATGGCTGGTGAAAAAGAAAGATGCTTGAGCCTTGGGATGAATGATTACATATCAAAGCCCATTAATGCCAACCTACTTTTTGAAAAAATATACGACTTAACACTTAATACTTGATATAATGATAACAGACCGATCGGGCAAACTAATTGAAAATGTGTGCGACTTAAAGTATCTTACTGAAATGATGGGAGGGAAGAAACATCTGATAAAGGGTATAATGGATTCTTTTCTTACTCAAATTCCTGAGGAACTACAATCAATTAATGATGCAATAGTAAAGGTAGATTATGGGGTTATAAAGAATTTCTCCCATACAATGAAATCATCAGTTTCTATAATGGGTGTATCGATGCTTATACCTGTTTTGCGGGAGATGGAGGCCTTAGCAGCGTCAGCTATGAATATTGAAAAAATTAAAGAGCTAAACCAAGAACTTACTTTGATATGCCATTTGGCAATAGAAGAAGTACAAAGAGATAAAGAAAAATTTATTTAAAATTAAAGAATCTGAAATTATGGATAAGAAAACAAAAGTTACTGTTTTTATTGTAGATGACAATAAAGTATTTACGCTTGCCCTTAAATCTGAGATAGAAGTTGCTTTCAAAGATATGTGTAGAATTGAGGTAGAAGCATTTGAAACAGGTGAAGCCTGCATGAAAAAATTCAAGGAAGAGAAACCTCAAATTGCTATTCTTGACTACCATTTAAATAGTAAGAATCCGGATGCTGCAGATGGGATACAGATACTGGATATGATCAAGAAGGCTAATGCAGACACTAATGTTATTATGCTTACTAGCGATGATAATATTGATATCGCATTAAAGTCATTTCATCACGAAGCATCTGATTATGTGGTTAAAACAGAAACTAAATTCAGGAAAATAAATTACTCATTATTTAATCTCATCAAGATAACAGAAGCCAGGAATGAAACAAAAACGTATAAAAATGTAAATTTTATTCTAGCTGTTTTTCTTGCTTTGGTAGTTGGAGCAGTAATTGCAGTTACGATAATTAAACCTTCCCTCCTTAAATAATTTAATTCATTAAACAGTGAATAAGATAAAACAAATAAATATTTTTATTATAGATGATAACCGGGTTTTTTCTTTGGCTCTAAAGGCAAATATAGAATTGACATTTCCAAAGATGGATGTGAAAATCCATTTGTTTGATATAGGGGAGAAATGTAAAACAATGTTTAAATTGATCATACCCGAATTAGTTATTCTTGATTATAACCTGAATAGTGAGTATCCGAGCGCTTCAAGCGGTATCAAGGTATTGGAATGGGTCAAAAAAGAGAATCAAGAAACCAATGTTATAATGCTTACAAGTGAGGAAAATGTAGATATTGCTGTCAAAGCGTTTCTGCAGGGAGCATCTGATTATGTGGTTAAAACACCTACCCAATTCAATAAAGTTAATTATTCATTGAAAAATATTTTCAAAATAATGGAGACAAGAATTGAGGCAAGGAAATACAAGAGACAGCGTGTTGCATTGTTTGTTTGCATTGCATTACTTGTAGTGGGAATTATTTCAATACAAATGCTTAGTTTTTCTCTGAATAAATAAGCTAATTTAAATAAGAACTATAAGAACAAAACCCGTGAACTTTAAAAAGCAAATAAATATTTTTATAGTAGATGATAACAAGCTTTTTGTATTAGCGATGAAATCTGCTATTGAAAATGCATTTAAGAATACCCAGGTTATAATAAGCTCGTTTGATACAGGTGAGGCTTGTATGGAAGAATATATCGAGGTAATGCCTGAATTAGTTATTCTTGACTATTCTCTGAATAGTAAGAACCATAATGCCATGAATGGCCTTGAGATATTGGAACAAATAAAAAAGATAAACTTCGCCACGAGTGTAATTATGCTAACAAGTAACGAGCAAATTGATATTGCACTAAAATCGTTTCACCATGGAGCTGCAGATTATGTTATTAAAACAGACAGGCATTTCAATAAAATAAATGATTCAATTTCCTTGATCTTTGCAAAGAAGGAACTGGAGTTCCAGAATGACATAAAAGCTAAAAAGGCTGTGGAACTTTTAATTGCAAGTAGAGAGAAAGGTTTTCATGACATAGAATTAGCGAGGCGTATGGCTGAGCAGAATATTGCAAATAAGGAGCTTGACTTTCAAAATGATGAGAAAGCCAAGAGAGCGGCGGAGTTGGTGGTTGTTAGTAACCAAAAAGCAGAAGTAGAAAGGTCTAAACTAATAATTGAAAACAAAAACAAGGATATTACGGATAGCATAATGTATGCTAAACGCATTCAACAGGCAAAGTTGCCCAGAAAAGAAGAAATTTATTCTGCCCTACCTAACTGTTTTGTATTATTTAAGCCTAAAGATATTGTTAGTGGTGACTTTTATTTTTTCTATAAAGACAGTAAATCACTTTTTATAGCTGCAGCTGATTGTACCGGACATGGAGTACCTGGTGCGTTTATGAGCATGATTGCCTCAGAGAAGCTTAGCGAGGCTGTGTCTGCAAGTGCGGATACGTCTGATATAATGAAGAAACTAAACAGAGGGATCAAAACATCCCTGCGACAAACCGAGAGCCTGGACTCGACTAAGGATGGAATGGATATTGCCCTTTGTTCAGTGGATACTGAAAACCGAATTGTGAAATATTCAGGTGCAAACAGGCCACTTTGGATTATCCGTAACGGGCACAGCGAAGTTGAGGAAATTAAAGGAACCAAAAAGGGAATAGGAGGCTATACTGAGGATGAGCAACATTTTGAAACCCATGAAATAAAATTGCAGGAAGGGGATTCATTTTATATTTTTTCTGATGGTTATGCCGATACTTTCGGAGGAAAGAGCGGTAAAAAATTGATGACAGGCAAATTCAAGGAGATATTGCTTGATATTCAAGGTCTTTCAATGCCTGAGCAGGAAAGACATCTTGATTACTTTCTGGAGAATTGGAAGGCGGGAGTGGAGCAGGTAGACGATATTCTTGTTATAGGTATTCGCTTATAATAATACCTGGTTTTCTCAATATGTGATTTTTGCAAGTATTGGTTGTACTAGTGCAATACTTTATACTGTAAAGGGGGACACCTTTGCTCCGTGAAAATTAATTCACAACTAAATCAAATTATTATGAAAAATAAATTATTACCTATAATAGTAGCTTCTGTTACTCTATTATCCTTTCCGAAGGCAGACTACGCGCAAGCACCTAACCTAGGCTCCGCAGCAGCTTATGCGCTTTTTACAACAGTTGGAGCAGTCACAAATTCGGGCACAACTTATTTAACAAAGGTTACCGGTAATGTGGGTACAAACAGTTCTCCTACTATTACCGGTTTTGGTAATGTAGATGGCGTTATGACCTATTCTGGTAGCACGCTTAGCTCACAATGTGCAGCTGATGTATTGGCTGCTTATGATTCATTAGGTAAGGCAAAAGTAGATTCAACACTGGGGCTTGTAATTGGAGGATATACGCTCCATGCAGGCACATATATGATGCCTAGCTCGGGTGCAGCAACTTTAAACGGAGTTTTGACCCTCAATGCAAAAGGTGACACTAATGCAGTGTTTATATTTAAAACCTCGCAAGCATTTAGTTCAACTGCTAAATCAAAAATTAAATTAATTAATGGAGCAAAAGCATGTAATGTATTTTGGAGAGTTGATGGTGCTGTAGGCATTGGTACCGGAAACGTTTTTAGAGGAACAATTATCTCAGGCGGTGCAATCTCATTAAGTACCGGTGATACGCTAGAAGGAAGAGCGCTTACTATAAATGGAGCGGTACTTGTTGATAGCCTGCTTGCTTACACACCTGTTGGTTGTGGCAGTCCACTTCTTACAGGCCCTGGTTTCCCTACACTTGCTACTACATCTTGCTACGGAATATTTTCTTCTAATGGAGCTGTTACAAATGCAGGTGCAACTTTTGTTAAAGGTGACGTTGGAACCAACGTGGGTTTAACAACTGGTTTTAATGCATTGAATGTAACCGGTACAATTCACCCTAAGCCAGATGGTTCAACAGCCATATGCGCAACAGATTTGGGTAACCTATACACCTACCTGAATACATTGCCTGCTGATATTCAATTGCTGTTTCCGGCACAATTAGGCCATAGCCTGGTTCTTACACCACATACTTATATTATGAAGGCTGCAGTAACATTTGTAGACACTCTTTACATGAACGCCGAAGGCAACTCAAACGCAATATTTGTTATCCAGGTTAATGGCGCACTTTCAGCGAGTAAGCATGCAAAAGTTAAATTAATAAACGGAGCACAAGCCAAAAATATATTTTGGAAAGTTGACGGAGCTGTGAGTTTAAATGACAGTACAGTTTTTAACGGAACAATTGTTTGTAATAACGGTGCAATTGATATGCATTCAGGAGTTACTGTGAATGGCGGTGTATTTACAACTAATGGTCAATTAATTACTGATACAGTTAATGTTACAATGACCTCGGTTTGTGTGCCAGCTGGTATTGTTCCTGTTATGTATAGTAATACGCAAGCAATTACCGTATATCCGAACCCTTTTAAGTCTTCAATAACTATCGCAATACAAGATATATCACAAGCTGATAATTATGAATTGAAGGTATATAACGTTTTGGGTAAAGAAGTAATGGGCAAGGTTATAACCAACCAAACTACAACTCTTGGAACAAATGAACTTGCTTCAGGAATGTATTTTTACCAATTATTAAATAATAACGTATTGGTACAATCAGGCAAGCTGGTTTCTCAACAATAAAGCTTTAAATTTTCAAGGCCTCACTCTGATCATGTACGGTTAGAGTGAGGCTTTCTGATTGAATAGTATTATACAGCAGGTGTGAATGATGTAATATATTACAAGTATTTTATAACACAAAAGGACATAGAGTTACTGACCTTTGTTTCGTGAAAATTAATTCACATCTAAAATAAAAAACATGAAAAATATAACAGAATTAAAAGGAAACTGGAACGAAACCAAAGGAAAATTGAAACAACAATTTGCAATACTAACAGATAAAGATTTGTTGTTGGTAGATGGTAAGATGGATGAGATGATAGGTAGGATACAAGCTAAGCTTGGTAAAACAAAGCAAGAGATACATAAGATCATTGCTGGTTTATGAATTTTAAATCAGTATAAATAACCTATTAAACAATATAAAATGAAAAGACCAATTTTAACACTTGTTGCAACCGTATTTATTACAGGTACACTTGTAACAAGCTGTAGCACGCCTGCTCAAAAGGTGGAAGATGCACAAAACAATGTTGCCCAAGCCAATAAAGATTTAGATACTGCCAATAAGGAATATCTTGCCGATATTGACAGTTACAGGAAACAAACTGATGATAAGATTGCAGCTAACCAAAAGAGTATAGATGAATTTAATGAGCGAATAGCGAAAGATAAAAAAGAGGCGAGAGAAGAATACAAACAAAAAATTGATGCTTTGGAGCAAAAGAACACGGATATGAAAAAGCAAATTGATGACTATAAAGCAGATGGGAAAGAGAAATGGGAAACATTCAAAACTGAATTCAGCAAAGGTATGGATGGCTTGGGTAAATCATTTAAAGATTTAACAACCAAGGATTCGAAGTAGCTAATAACAAGAATTTAATACATAAATGAAATGACAAAAGATTTAAAATGGGCCATAGACAAGGCTCACAGTGAAATTACCTTTAAGGTGAAGCATTTAATGATTGCTCATAGCAAAGGCGCTTTCAAAATATTTGATGCGAATATTTACACAGCCGATAAGAATTTTGAAACAGCCGAGATTGACCTATGGATTGACCCTACCTCAATTACTACCGGTGATGCAAAGCGTGACACACATCTGAAAGGATCTGACTTTTTTGATGTGGAAAACCATAAGCAAATAACCTTCAAATCAAGCATAATTGACAAAAAAGATGCTAATGGCAACCATGAATTGTGGGGTGAATTGACGATAAAAGGTATTACCAAACCTGTGAAACTTGAAGTTCAGTTTGGTGGTATTGCAAAGGATCCTTATGGACACGAAAAGGCAGGTTTTACTGTTACAGGCAAAATTAAAAGAAGTGATTGGGGGCTTGTTTGGAATGCGCCAACCGAAGCCGGTGGAGTTATGGTTAGTGATGAAGTATCAATATCATGCGATGTTGAACTTATTAATGTTAATCAAAAGGAATTGGCTATGGAATTAGAGCCTTCTGCTTCTAAAAAAATCGGATTCTAGTAAATAGTTATTCACTCACACTATGGAAAAGAAGAAACTTACTACTGCGGGCGGTAGGCCTTATGTCGAATTTGATAATTCAATGACTGTAGGAAATCGGGGACCAATTCTATTGCAAGATTATTTCCTGCATGAGGATTTGGCTCATTTTAACCGTGAGCGCATACCTGAAAGGGTTGTTCATGCAAAAGGAACCGGAGCTTTTGGCACATTTACTGTAACAAATGACATATCGCGGTATACCAAGGCGAAGGTCTTTTCTGAAATAGGAAAGCAGACAAGGTTGTTTGCTCGTTTCTCACTTGTTGCAGGGGAAAAAGGGAGTGCTGACACTGAAAGAGACCCGAGAGGGTTTGCACTCAAGTTTTATACTGAAGATGGCAATTGGGACCTGGTAGGTAATAACACCCCGGTGTTCTTTATAAAGGATGCCAAGAAGTTTTCTCATTTTATTCATACCCAAAAGCGCGACCCTCAAACAAATTGCAAGAGCCCCACTATGGTTTGGGACTTCTGGAGTCTGAACCCCGAAAGTCTTCACCAAGTAATGATATTGATGAGCGACAGGGGTATACCATATTCCTACAGAAACATGCATGGTTTCGGAAGCCATACTTTCTCATTAATTAATAAGGATAATGAGAAGGTTTGGGTTAAGTTTCACTTTAAAACTCTGCAAGGAATAAAGAATTTCAGCTCGAAGGAGGCTAATAATATGAGGGCTAATGACCCTGACCATTCACAAAGGGACCTGGTAGATGCTATTCAAAGAAAGGACTTTCCGAAATGGGCTCTGAGTGTACAGGTTATGACTGTAGATCAGGCAAGAACATACAAATGGAACCCATTTGATGTTACGAAAGTATGGAGCCACAAAGAGTTTCCTTTAATTGATGTAGGCATAATGGAGTTAAATGAAATTCCGCAGAACTACTTCCGAGATGTAGAACAATCGGCATTTGCGCCCGCTAATGTTGTTAATGGTATCAGTTATTCACCCGATAAGATGTTACAAGGTCGTTTACTTTCATATCCTGACGCACATAGGTATCGATTAGGTGTAAACTATGAAAACATCCCTGTAAACAAATGCCCATATATGGTTGCAAATTATCAGCGCGACGGGCTAATGCAAGTAGGTGATAATGGAGGTGCAAGCCCGAATTACCGGCCCAACAGTTTTGATGATATTAGTGTTGATGAAAGTTACAAAGAGCAGCCCATGCAATTAGAATCGAACATGGCAGACTGGTTTGACCGGAATGAAAACGATAATGATCACTATACCCAACCGGGTGTCTTATACCGTGAAGCAATGAATGAGCAGGAAAGAAAAAATACGGTAGCAAATATTGTTAATGCAATGAGTGGTATTACCGGAGAAAGGAAAGAAGAAATCATTAAACGTCAATTGTGTCACTTCTTCCGTGCTGATGTACAATTAGGGATGGCCATAGCGGAAGGGCTTGGAGTTGCTATTGATGAAAAAGCTATGGGATATAAAATGTAAAACAATAGAATAGTATTAAGAAAATGAAAAATAGAACGAAAGTAAAGGATACTCTTAAAGAGAAGAAAATACTCCCATCTAATGACCATATGGGGTCTGATTGTGATTCAGATCATACCGGGAAGGATAGTGGTTCAGATCATTCTGGCGGAGATAGTGATAATGATGAAACAAAAACAACCGAGAAAAGAAGAAAGAGCAAAGGCAAGTTCAATAAACCGGGCAGGGAAGTTAGTCCCGATACTACTGGAATTGATACTAAGGCAGATAAAACAGAAAACAAGTAATCCCCAAAGTTAATGGAGGGTTTTAAAATACCATTTTACGCTAAATCGGCGCTAATATTTATTAGCGTTTTTGCTTTTGTATATACCATGTATATTGGCCAGGTAATTATTATACCAGTTGCTTTTGCAACTATAATTGCCATTCTGCTTAATCCATTTGTCAACTATTTGATCAAGAGGCGGGTAAACAAAATCATTTCAATAATACTCGCGGTCATACTCGCAATTTCCATAACTATTGGGTTTCTTTATATTCTATCTTCCCAGGTAAATATGTTCAGGGAAACGTATCCGTTGCTAAAGGATAAATTTCATACAACAAGCATCAGGTTCTTGCAGTGGGTATCAATAAAGTTTAATATCCCCGAATCGCGGATTGATAAATGGATAAGTGACACGCAAAGCAAGGCTATTAACAATTTCGCCATTGGTGAAAAGCTATCGGAAGTGGGCCAATTATTGGTAACAGGAATGCTTTTGCCAGTCTATCTATTTATGATTCTTTACTATAAGCCATTATTAATGGAGTTTATACAGAGGCTCTTCCGGAAAGAAAACCACATTGCGGTTACAGAAGTATTGGTAAATTCCAAAAGGATAATTCAGAGTTATTTGGTAGGCCTTTTTATTGAATTTGTAATTATTGCGATTTTAAATTCAATAGGGTTACTATTGCTAGGAATAGATTATGCAATTATACTGGGAATTACCGGTGCAGTTTTGAATGTAATACCATATATAGGAGGGGTAATTGCAATTGCATTACCAATGATAATGGCTTTTGTTACAAAAGACTCGCTTACTTATACTGTACTTGTTTTTGCCGTTTATATTTTTATTCAATTTATTGATAATCACTATGTCGTTCCTAAAATAGTAGCTTCAAGAGTAAAGATAAATGCCCTTGTATCAGTTATAGTAGTCTTAATTGGAGGTGCATTATGGGGTATACCAGGTATGTTTCTCTCTATTCCGTTAACCGCGATCATTAAAGTTATTTTCGATCATATAGAGCCTTTAAAGCCACTCGGCTTTCTTTTGGGAAATATTGTTCCCACAGCTTCTAAGTTTGCCTTTATAAGGAAAAAGTAACCAGCTTTCTGAAATTTAAATGACCTTGATCTTTTTACGGTCTTTCTTATATTCTTCTCTGGGTGTTTCGTTATTTAATTCCCCCATATCTTTATATGCACGCAGTAAAAAATCAGGTAATTCTCCCTTATATTCAATTCTGTAAAACGAAAAACCATTATAAGGAATAGTGTTCTTGGATGGCTTAAGTGTTATTCTGCTATCGACATCCTTACCTCGAAAGTATGCAGTAAAAGCTTCTCGTCTTGCTTCGTTTAGTTGTCGGAATTTTAAGTTTATGAGTGTATTTCCAACCAAATTCATGCATTTATCTTGTATGGTGAACATTAATCCACCGGTAGCATATTTGTTTAAATATTGTAAGAATAAGGTATCGCGAATTGACATTTTATCAACTTTTTCAGAGTCGCTTTCTGAGAATGTTTTAATTAGTTGATGCTGTAGTGATAAATAGTATTTTTTCTTGGTTTCAAAGAACAAAATACATTCTTTCTCTTTTGATGCATATTGCTCAGGGTAAACAGAAATAGAAGCATCAGGGTTCTTTAGCAAATAGTCAGCTAATTTCTTCATGAACTTCTCCTGGCTATGAGACATTGAGCTTTGTCTCATGGCCCATTTCAAAGTAAAGGATTTCTCAATAGTGTTTTCCTTGTTTTTTACCTGTACGCCATAGGCTGTTGTTGGCGGCTTGGTGAAAATATTGCCCAGTATACTAAAAACTACATCATGCAGGTGAAGTTTTGGGCTTCTAAGATCACCGGTAATGGGTATAGAATAATCTATAACATTACTACGTTCGCGAATAAATGCCATTATTAACCAAACCGGTATCCATTTATCAGCTTTATTTTTAACCCTTTTTGCTACTCTCGGGTCTATAATAAGCAAATGATTCTGACTTTGTATAACTCCTTTTCTCACTTTCCATGATCCATCGAATTCTAAGGTGCCTCTGTCTAATGGGAAGGATGTGTATGCAATAAGATATGGATTAATAAGGGATATTGGGATTTTACCGAAGTGAAAATTAACATCAAAGTCTCCACTATCTCTCGGGTTAATGCTTGCCTGCATGCTTGCTTCACCATAAGGGCTTATACCTGATTGCATAGAGAATTTTATTCTGCCTTTCCCCTGATTTACAGAATCCGCGGAAAAGGATAAAGGATTCGCTGCTATTGAGAATTCTTCGTTTTTAGAAAAGTCATTAAACCTGATATCTCCCTTGGTAAAAGCAACCTTATTAATAGTATAAGCGCTCTGAAAGAAATTCTTGGAGATATTTATTAAGTAATGGGCCAGTTCAATTACCAGGTTATACTGTGTATTATCCGCGTCTATTGCAGTCACATTAACTCCTTTCTCCCCGAAAATGGTTTCAATATTATCCAATTGGTCATATTTTTCATACTTGAAGTATGGATGGGTGAGTGTTACAGAATCGAGGTGATATATATGTTGTTTGGGATTAACTTCATTTATTGTCATTACAAACTTATCAAACGATAAGTAATCTTCTGCAGGGGTTTTGCCGAAATGGAAATCATTAATTGCAAAGCGGCCTTTAGTATCCTGGTTTTCTTCATCGCTGAAGTTCCCTGATGTTTTCAAATCAGCATCCAGGTTGGCAGAGAAAGTTCCATAGTTGATCATTTGCTTTAAGTACTGCTGAACAATTGCCAGGTTAAACTGGTGTGCTTTAATTGCATAGTAATAATTTAAAGTATTAAGGTTGATATTGAAATTACACTCCATTTCACCTGTACCTATTCCTGCCGAAAAAGAGAACTTGCCGATAACACTATCAGTATTCCATCTTTTGCCACTACTTTCAAAGCTTACGTTTTTTATAAAATAATCTATATGTATAAGTGTATCGTGGAAATAGAATACTCCATCATTTATCTTCACATTTAGAATATTAAAATGAACCGGAGTTTTGGTCGAATCTGCCATAGGTGAAGAAAATCTGTTAATTAAATCTGAGAAATTAAAATCATTACGTTTGTTTAGTATAACTATTCCATTGGGCCTGTCTAAGGTAAGTTTAGATATTTCATAGGTTTTTGAAAGCATTTTGAGTAATGCAAAACTCATACTTAAACCATCCGCCGAAAAGAAAACGCTATCATTTGCTGCTTCATAGATTCTAAGATTGCTGAAATGGACATAGCCTGTAAATGGGTTTACATAAGCCCGGTCCATTCTAATTTGTCTTCCGGTGTACTTAATGCTATATTTTTCAACCAGGTACTTGGTAATAGGGGAAGCAAAAATTATTATTAGTATAGGTAAGATAATAAGTAAGCTTAAAAGAATTAATGCTGGTTTCTTTAGTTTGTTGCTAGATGGCTTCATAATTAGAATATTTCTTTTGTAAGAGGTAAAAGTGAAACCATTTGACCTTTAAATTGTTACATACAGTTTAAAGAACTTTATAGATTTTACGGTATTGATTAGGTTAAATAGAGATGGCTTAGAGTGGGTAATGGATTTGTTACTAATTATAGCTCTAATTGAGCTAAATGGATATGGCATAAGCCTTAGTTTAAGTGGCATAGTTGGAAATAATATTACCTTTGAACCCTACAGGAAATAATATTCCTAAAAATGAAACATGAGCTTATTGGAGAGCCATTAACCTTGTCACCTCATATTAGTGAGATTACAATAAGGCTGTTCCCTGAAAATGAAATAGAAGCAACAGCAATAAAAAACTCTGAAGTAATGTGGGTTTCAGCTGCTGAAAGCGAGTTGATCAATAAGTACTTTCTTTTTAATATTCCAGGATGGTCTGTACTTAGCATTAAAAGTCAAGACGGAGCCACATTTAGGTTAAAAGCATCAGATATTTAAGAGTATGGCCCCCATTATTAATAACCATACTTTTTATTATATATGAGCAAAACCTATTCTGAAAAAGTATTTGCAAGTACTGTATTTTAACTAATTGATTATAATTAGTGATTGTGGCCCCGCCAGGAATCGAACCTGGATCAGAAGTTCCGGAAACTCCCATACTATCCGTTGTACTACAGAGCCAAAGGGCTGTAAAAATAGAAAGAATTTGGCATTAGCCCCTCTATATTGGTAGCGAGGGGTAGGGAAGAGTAATTGTGACCCTAGTCTTCATCTGCTATCTCATGCAGGGCTACCTGCAGGTGATTATCTTTTACAAAGTTGCACCAATGACAGTCTTCTTTGCCGCAACCATTCTTAAACTCATGGTTTTGTATCTTTTGCCAGGTTTCAGTTATCTGGTTAGTTACAATTTCAATGGCTTGTTCAGTTATTTGCAGTTTTTCTTTTTTGTATTCATCCTTTACAGGCTCAATAAAATCAAATTCAGAGCTTTCTGCCTGCCAGTCATTGCGCCTTTGATTATCTAATAATATTTTATAAAATACAGCTTGCCGCCAATAATCACCTCCTATTAAATCCTGTTCATTGGGTGGGTTAAGTTTTTTCTTCGCATTGTCATACCTGCCGGTTTTGTAATCTACCACATTTATTTTTTTACCATCAAATTCCAGTTTATCGAGCTTACCATTAAGTGGTACACCTTTAACCTCAATGTTGCGCATATTTACCTCAAGGCTAACTATTTTGTTCCATTTATTGATGTATTGGTCATAGTAAGCTGGTAATATTTTCTCGCCATATTCAAGCCTGCGCTTAAATTGTTCCTTAGTAAATGATTCACGGTTCCTGTGCATGTAAAGCGTAAAATCATCAACCATTGCCTGTTTCGATGGAAAGGTATTGTTGTTCTCCTTCATTTTTTCAAACAAGGCCTGCAATGTTAAGTGTATGGCGCTACCAAATGCCATGGATTCACTTTTTGCCGCAGGCACTCTCAATAGGTTTTGGTAATAGAATTTTATAGGGCAATCGAGGTAGTTATTTAAGTGGGTAACACTGAGTGAATAGCTCTCGAGCAACTTATTAATGTATTGCCTGTCTACCAATTCAATTTCAGGAGCGGCTTTAGCTGTGTACTGCAATTCCAGGAATTCAATAAGTGTTTTTTCTTCTGCTTCTCTCTTTATTTCAAGAAGGTTGCTACCCTCAATTAATTCTCCTATAAATTCAGAACGCTCAAGATTCTTGCCTTTTTCATCTTGTATGGGGTAAGTGATAGTAAGATTGACTTTTGCCCGTGTAATTGCTACATAAAGCAACCTTCTTGATTCTTCCAGCTCATCCACTTCATACTTACTTGAAGAAAGGTTATCAGGTAGTCGGAATGTACGTGATCCTGCTGAGTTCTTTTCATCCCAAACATTACGGTTACAGCCAATAATAAACACATATTCAAATTCAGTTCCCTTAGAACCATGAGCAGTCATAAGATTCACGCCATTCTCCACCGATGATATTTTCTGCATTCCAATTCTTATGGAGTGCTTTTCCATAGTGTCAATCATATCAAGCACCCGCTGTAATGAAATACCGGGTTCTTTCCGTGTCTCTGATTTAATGAAGTTGAACAATGCTGTAAGTACCTGCATTAACCAGGGTTTTTCAGGTGAGTTTATAATATGATTAAGTATGCCTGCTTCCCTTATTATCTCTTCAAATAGTTCCTGTAAGGTTAAATTATTCATTTTGCCTATCAGGTATTCCAATACTCTACTTACTCGCTTTATCTCATTTACTTCGGCCTGTGTAAAAAGATCTGATACGCCATCCGTTTGTTCACTTATCGCACGGCGAATAGAATATTTCTCTCTTCTGTTCCCATAGCTTTTTTGTGATACTTCTAGGCTTATCTTGGCAATATCAAGTGGTGGTATTTTAAAGAAGTCGAAATGCAATATTTCAAATAATAACTCATCACCACTATATGCAACATCATTCTCCGATGCAACATATTCCATTATTTTAAGTATCTTATGAATGAATGGAAGTTCGAGCAGGTTCACATTCCGCTTAATATTAATACCTATCTTTTTCTTTTCGAGATAGGTTATAAGGTCCTCTACCTGTCGATGGTTGCGATATATTATGGCAATTTCTTTTGGCGAAACACCATTTGCTATTAATCTTGTAATCTCATCGGCTATGGAGATGGCTTCATGGGCGGTGTTTGGGTATTCAACTATTATCGGTGTAATATCTAAGGCCTGTAGTCGCTTGTTTGCAGATACCAGGTTTTTGTCTAAGCTTTTATCAGTATTTACAATTCTTTCTTTGTTATGTTCAATCAGTTTTTTTGCTGTATCTAATATAGCCTGAGTAGAACGGTAGTTTTCAGTCAGAACAACTTTTTTAATATCCTTCTCATACTGGTTTGCAAAATGCCGTATGTTCTCCACGTTAGCATCCTGGAAAGAGAAGATAGACTGGTCATCGTCACCAACTACAAATACGTTTGGCACATCCCAGTAATCTATCAGGTATTTCAAAAGTAAGTTCTGTGAACCGCTTGTGTCTTGATATTCATCAACCAGGAAGTATAAAAAACGTTCCTGGTAATTAAGTAATATGTTGTTGTTCTCTTTAAAAGCAGCCAATACCCATAATATCATATCATCGAAGGTATAGCGTGCTATTTCGTTCATCATATCCACATATTGCGGATATAGATTAACAGCAGCCCGGAGTTTTTCCATATTCTCCGTTTCCTCTTTTATCCGGCCAATGTTAGGCTCTCCGGCATTAAATGTTTTATACTTCCTTTTATAAAAGAATCCATCCTTAGTTGGAAGTTCACTTATATATGAATCAATGCGTTCATTTAAAAAATCAATACTCCAGGCCTCACGCTTCATGAGTGAAAATAAATTCCTCACCCGGAAAGTTTCAAACGAAATATCTCCTTTGAATTTCTTTAAGGGGCTTTCTTTCGGTAAAGAGTCAAGCAGCTTTTGAAAAAGCTCTACTTCCTCTAATTCAGATATGGCTTCAAGGTTTTGTTTTCCGAAATAAGAAAGGTTATCCTGTATGACCTCATTACAGAAAGAATGGAAAGTGTGGATGTTAACTCTGTGAGCCGCAGGGCCAATAAGGGTAAAGAGTCTGTTACGCATTTCAATTCTGCCGGTATCAGTATACGTAAGGCATAATATGCAATGCGGCGGGGTATCGGTATCTTGTAATATTTTACCAATACGTGTCGCAAGTATTTGTGTTTTACCGGTTCCGGGGCCGGCAATAACAAGCACTGGCCCTTCAATGGCCTCTACTGCTTCGCTTTGTGCTTTGTTAAGTTTTGCAAATGCCTCGTTAAAAGCTGCATCGTATTTTGAAGGAGTGCGGTTCATTTTTAGTGCTGCCTCAATTCAAACTTCTCACCCAAGTATAGCTTGCGAGCTTCAGGATCATCAGCCAGTTGCGAAGCTGTACCTGCTTTCAATATTCTACCTTCATAAAGAAGGTAAGCTCTGTCGGTAATCGAAAGCGTTTCGTGTACGTTGTGGTCCGTTATCAGTATGCCAATATTTTTCTTTTTAAGTTCAGCAATTATCTTTTGAATATCTTCAACTGCAATTGGATCGATACCTGCAAAAGGCTCATCGAGCAGTATGAAAGCAGGGTCCACAGCAAGGCAACGTGCAATTTCTGTTCTTCTGCGTTCGCCACCCGATAATACGTCACCCCTTGAATCGCGGATATGTAACAGCCCAAATTCATCCAACAAGCTCTCGAGTTTTTCTTTCTGCTGATCTTTGGTTAATGAAGTCATTTCAAGAACCAGCTTTAAATTATCTTGTACGCTTAACTTCCGGAATACCGAAGCTTCTTGTGGAAGATATGTAATGCCTTTTTTTGCCCTTTTGTACATGGGCTCATTGGTAATGTCCGTATCATCCAGAAATATTTCTCCTTCGTTCGGCTTTACAAGCCCTACTATCATATAGAATGAAGTCGTCTTTCCCGCTCCATTTGGTCCTAAAAGGCCAACAATTTCACCGCGGCTAACTTCGATGGAAACCTTATTAACAACGGTTCTCCTTTTGTATTTCTTTATAAGTTCAGTTGTGCGTAATTTCATAGTTAGAATATAATTTGAAGTGTCCCCATAATAGCAAAACGGGAAACATTCGGGTCGTTAAGATACGAAAGCCTCCAGAGCGCATCAATTCGTATAAATTTAAATATATTTTCAATACCAACATCCGCTTCTGAGTATGGACCACTATTTAATCCTCTAAGCGTAGATGGGAATAAAAGTAATTGTTCGTTTTTAGGATTTACAGAGCCTATAAGGAGTTTACATCCCGCAACTTCTCTCCATTTCAGCTTGCGCATCAATGGTATTTTATTCAGGAAATATCCTTCAAAATGATGTTCTATATTTAAACCCAGGTATTGGTCACTGGCAAATTCATAATAATTCATCATGTTATACGCATTGGGGTCATAAACATAGGTTTCGTTGCCCGGATGCAGCTGCATTAACGGATATGGCACCGTGCCGAATATTTTCCCACCCTCAATGTAATAATGTGTGTCGCCAAAAGGATTAATATGCAAAATTTCGCTCAGGCCGAGAACAATTTTGTGGTATTGATAATCTCCCTGAAATATACCTTGTAACCCGGCTGTATATTGCAATATAAGCGTGGGGTAACGTGTGCCAACATCTGTGCGGCTCATACTAGATACTATGTACTTATCATCGTATGAAAAATTCAGGTAAAACTGAAGTGTAGGTGCATGAATACTGGGTTTGGTAAAATGTTGGCCATAGTCACCTAAAAACTCATACACATTGTTTTGAAGCGGGCTGAATATCCGGTCGATATAGGATAGCTTAAGTTCAAGGCCGGTAAAGATATCTCTGTCATAAGTAAAACGTGTTTCCTGAACTCGCGTAAGGTTACTGACAGGTGCGCGTGAAAGCAATGAGGTTAATATGTTGTCCCTGCCAAATATGTCATCTGAACGGCCTAATATCTGTAAGTCATCGCTATAGTGTATCTCAATTTGCTGCCATGGAGTTTTAGTAATAAAGGTTTTAAAACCAATTCTATATTTCGATCTTCTATCATTGAAGCCATATGCAGCATAGCCACTAAGTTCATACCAAGTACTGAAGTTGTCACTCGTTCGTCCCCCAAACCGTAATCTTGAGCCTTCTACAACATTGTAGCTATATATATTTGTTATAGGACCAAGGTCGAAATTCCCAAAGGTTTTATACCCGGTAAAAGCAAGTATTGTAGCATTATATGCATGCCTGTATATAGGTAATGATTGAACAGTATCAACCATTTTGTAAATGTTCTTCTCTGTTTTAGAAAGCGGTTCCTGGCGAATAGAATCCCAATATTTAGTGGAGCGGTTTTCGGCACTATCGTCTATGGCTAAATTGTTGGTAATGTTATAGAACTTATCTTCTTTAGGTTCATTTAGAACAAAATTTCTGTACAACGTTGTCTTTCTGCCGTATATCCCCGTCCCTTTTTTGTCAAGGGCAAAATCAATGATCAGTTTATTTTTACTAAGCATCCAGGATTTTTTATCTACTTGGGTATATTCCTGAATTACGCTGAATGCCTGTACAAAATTGATGTTAACATCACTTGGCATAGTCATTTCAAGTCTTTGTAGTGCAAATGATGTGTCAGCTATCCACATGTTGCCGGAGAAAGCAAATTCTTGTTTATGCTTGGGTTTAAACTGTATTTGGTAGCACCAGTGCCCATTAAGGTTTAAACTATCGATCAGGTAATATTTGTAAAAAACGTTCCAGTTGTATGAAATGGGGCTGTTGAATTCCTGTCCGAAGATCAGGAATGTGTTTTTGTAAATGTCAACGTTCTGATACATATCACCCGTAAACTGGCCCACACTCTGGTTTTTAAAGCCCGAGAATTTCGTTGCTTTAATTATTTCTTTTTTAAATCGGGGGTTGCTGCGATAAAAATAGTCAGACACAGCCTCAGATATAAATACCGGCAAATAGGGTTTCTCTTTTACATTGCTACTGTCAATATTTTTAAAAATGAAATTTACTGGTTTTAGTATTTTTTTGTCCTCAGCCGATTTGGATATGTTATTCAGGTCAAATTCAAGTTTGTTATATATTTCATATTGATATGAGGCAATATAACTAGGATCATTTTGTTCTTTGTGCTCCATTACCTTTCTCATTATCCTCCATGCCGGATTTTCACCAGGGTGAATGGTTACCTCTGTTAAAGCAGCCGCTTCAGGCTCCAGAAAGATATTGATCTCCTGTGTTTGATGATTCTTTATTGCCTTAGCCATTGGCTTATAACCAATGTATGATACTAATAAGGAATCGGAGTTTGTATAGGTAACTATTTTGTAATTACCTTCAAAATCACTTGATGCACCAACTGTTGTGTTTTTAAGCAATAAATTAACAAAGGGCATTGGCTCCCTTGTTTGGGCATCATAAATTTTACCGGTTATTACAGTTTGAGTAAAACCAAGAATAGGCAATAGGAATACTATTGCTATTGGAAGATATTTCTTTGTGAATTTACTCCAACTCATCAAGCTATTTTACAAAACGGCATTTGCTATATTCATAAGATATGTTCCATATCCGCTCTTTAGTAAAGGCTCTGCCAGCTTCTTTAATTGTTCTTTATTAATGAAGCCCATTCGATAAGCTACTTCTTCAATACAGCCAATATTCATGCCCTGGCGTTCTTCAATTACCTGTACAAATTGTGAAGCCTGCATTAATGATGCAAAGGTGCCGGTATCGAACCAGGCGGTTCCTCGTTCTAAAAGACCTACCTTTAGTTTACCTCTTTTAAGGTATTCTTTATTCACGTCGGTTATTTCGTATTCTCCGCGGGCACTGGGCTTAAGATTTTTTGCAATTTCAACCACACTATTATCGTAAAAATAGAGACCGGGAACGGCATAATTAGAACGTGGTTGTTTTGGTTTTTCTTCTATCGATATAACATTATGATCTTTATCAAATTCAACAACTCCATAACGTTCAGGGTCAGATACATGGTAGGCAAATATTATTCCTCCGTCAGGGTTTTGATTCGCCTGAAGCAATCTTCCCATCCCAACGCCATAAAAAATATTATCACCCAGTACCAATGCAACTTTATCATTTCCAATGAATTTCTCACCAATTACAAATGCCTGAGCAAGACCATTTGGTACTTCCTGAACCGCGTATTCTATTTTGCAGCCCATGTTCTTGCCATCACCTAAAAGCCTTTTAAAGTTTGGGGTATCCTGAGGTGTAGATATGATAAGTATTTCACTTATACCCGTCATCATAAGTACCGACAAAGGATAGTAGATCATTGGCTTATTATAGATAGGCATAAGTTGTTTACTTACAGCTAATGTGAGTGGGTGTAAACGTGTACCTGATCCCCCTGCAAGAATAATTCCTTTCATAATTGTTGTATTGATTAATAACTAAGGCTAAAGATACAAACTTATTGATTTTCCTGTATTGTTAGCTAAAAATTAGGGTTCTTGAAAGCAAAGAATAAATTATCTTTACCACCCATAAATTATCGAGTATGAAATTCGCTACAAAAGCTATACATGCAGGGCAAGAACCTGACCCAACAACAGGGGCTATAATGACTCCAATTTACCAAACATCTACCTATGTTCAGACTGCACCTGGAAACCATAAAGGTTATGAATATTCGCGTACACATAACCCAACCCGCACTGCATTAGAAAAGAACCTGGCCGCTTTAGAAGATGGTAAACATGGTTTGTGTTTTAGCAGTGGCATGGCCGCAGAAGATTGTATTATTAAGCTATTAAGCCCCGGCGACGAGGTTATTTCTACCAACGATTTGTATGGTGGTTCATATAGGCTCTTTACAAAGATATTTGCCCAATATGGTATTAAGTTCCACTTTACATCAATGGCAAATGTGGCTGATATCGCCAAGCTGGTTAATAAGAACACCAAGCTTATTTGGGTTGAAACACCAACTAACCCAATGCTTAATATTATTGATATTAAAGCAGTGGCTGAAATAGCTAAAAAGCATAACATTTTGTTGGGTGTCGACAATACATTCGCATCTCCTTATTTGCAAAATCCATTGAAACTGGGTGCTGATATTGTGGTACACTCAGTTACCAAATACCTAGGCGGCCATTCTGATGTTGTAATGGGCGCCATTGTATGCAATGATGACAAGCTAGCTGAAAGACTTGCTTTTATTCAGAATAGCTGTGGCGGTATTCCCTCTCCACATGATTGTTTCTTGGTGTTGAGGGGAACCAAGACCCTCCATATACGCATGGACAGACATTGTGAGAATGGAATAAAGGTTGCAAACTATCTTGCATCTCATACTAAGGTAAATAAGATCTACTGGCCTGGGTTCCCTACACATCCTAACCATGAAGTAGCTAAGAAACAAATGCGTGGTTTTGGAGGTATGATGTCGTTCACGTTGAAAGAAGATAAGTTAGAAACTGCACATAAAGTGCTTTCTAAATTCAAGATATTTTCACTGGCTGAATCATTAGGTGGTGTTGAATCACTGTGCGGGCACCCTGCAAGCATGACACATGCTTCTATACCTAAAGAAGAACGCGAAAAGACTGGTGTGGTTGATTCACTTATTCGTTTAAGCGTGGGTATTGAAGATGCCGATGACCTTATTGCAGATTTGAAACAAGCTATTGGATAATCATGCTGAACTTAACAGGTAAAAAAGCATTGGTTTGCGGCAGCACCCAGGGTATTGGCAAAGCATCAGCCATACAACTTGCAAACCTTGGAGCCAGCATTACACTGGTGGCACGTAATGACGATTCGCTTAAAGCAACTCTGAAGGAACTGCCAGTAAATGTAAACCAAAAGCACGATTACATAGTTGCTGATTTTGATAAATCAGAAACTGTAAAAGGTAATATAGAAAAGTATCTGGCCGGAGGAAATGAGTTTCATATTTTGGTTAACAATACAGGCGGCCCAAGTGGCGGAGAGATAGTATTGGCTAAGCCAGAAGAGTTCCTTAACACCTTTCAAAGACATTTGATATGTAATCATATCATTACCCAGTTACTGATTCCGGGAATGAAGAAGAATAAGTACGGACGTATAATCAATATCATTTCTACTTCGGTTAAAGAACCGATCAGAGGATTGGGCGTTTCAAATACCATTCGTGCTGCTGTGGCTAACTGGTCAAAGACAATGTCGTTTGAACTGGGCCCTTTTGGCATAACAGTAAATAACGTATTGCCGGGTGCAACAGAAACAGCTCGCATTACTGATATAGTTACCAATACTTCAAAAAAGACAGGCAAGAGTGAAGACCAGGTTAAAGCCGACATGCTGAGCAAGATACCGGCAGGCCGTTTTGCAAAGCCTGAGGAAATAGCTTATGCGGTTGCATTCCTTGCCTCGCCTGAAGCTTCATACATCAATGGCACCAATATGCCTGTTGATGGTGGCAGAATGGGTTGTTTATAACAGAACTTAAAATATAAATCAACAAAAAATATGAAAAAAGCAGAGATTCAGACAGTAAAAGGTACAATGAAAGTAGAGTTCTACGAACAGGATGCTCCCGGAACAGTAGAGAACTTTGTAAAATTAGCTAAAAGCGGTTTTTATGATGGCCTTAAGTTTCATAGGGTAATACCCGATTTCGTGATACAAGGTGGTTGCCCAACAGGCACTGGTACTGGTGGGCCGGGTTACCAAATTCGTTGCGAAACATCCGGCAATAATCAATATCACGACAGAGGCGTATTGAGCATGGCACATGCAGGGCCTAATACAGGTGGTTCACAATTCTTTATTTGCCATAGCCGCACTAATACCAAGCATCTCGACAGAAAGCATACATGCTTTGGTAAAGTAGTTGAAGGCCTTGATGTGATTGATAAGATTGTGGCAGGAGACGTTATTAATAAGATAATTATTACTGAGTAAAATATAGAGAATTAAAAAAGGCTTACCTGTTTTATAATAGGTTAGCCTTTTTTATTTTAGGGAGATCAATTATCTCTTTACATACTGGCCTTCGTAGTACTTCTGGTAATCGCCAGAAGTAACATTGTTCAGCCATGTTTCATTGGCTAAATACCAGTCAACTGTTTTCTCAAGCCCTTCTTCAAATTGTAACGAAGGCTTCCATCCCAGTTCTTTTTGCACTTTGCTTGAATCTATTGCATAGCGCATGTCGTGACCTGCACGGTCTTTTACAAAAGTTATTAGTTTTTCGGAAGTTCCCGCGGCACGATTCAGTTTCTTGTCCATTATTTTGCACAGCAAGTGAATAAGGTCAATGTTGGTCCATTCATTATGGCCACCGATGTTGTAAGTGTTGCCTATTGTTCCGTTATGAACTATTACATCAATAGCAGAAGCATGGTCTTGAACATAAAGCCAGTCGCGGATGTTTTCACCTTTGCCATAAACAGGTACCGGCTTGCTGTTCTTTATATTATGTATAGCTAGCGGAATAAGCTTTTCAGGAAAATGGTGCGAGCCGTAATTGTTTGAGCAGTTTGAGATGGTAACCGGTAATTTATAAGTGTGGTGGTAAGCCATTACAAAATGGTCGGAACTGGCTTTAGAAGCAGAGTAGGGGCTTCGTGGATCGTAAGGAGTTGTTTCGGTAAAGAAACCGGTAGCACCTAATGAGCCAAAAACTTCATCTGTTGATACATGATGGAAAAGCTTTCCATCCATATTGTTTGCCCAGCTCTTTTTTGCAGCATTCAAAAGGTTCATAGTGCCAATAACGTTGGTCATGGCAAACTCAGTTGGATTTGTAATAGAACGATCAACATGCGATTCAGCTGCCAGGTGAATTATTGCATCAATTTTGTTGTCTTGAAAAAGAGAATCGATAAATGGCCCGTCTACAATATCGCCTTTTATAAAGGTGTAATTAGGCTTGTTCTCAATATCGGTAATATTTTGCAGGTTGCCTGCATAGGTAAGCTTATCGAGATTTATTATGTTACTATTAGGATAGTTGTTAACTAATCTTCTTACAACATGCGATCCGATAAAGCCGGCTCCGCCGGTGATAAGAATGGTTTTGAAATTGCGGCTCATGAAATTTGATTTATGATTTTATAAACTCCAGTATGCAAACTTGTTGATCTTATTGCGGTATATGCCTTTAACATCAACTACCACACCTTGTGGAGTAAGTATTGAAGTGAAGTAGTCTTCATTTAGGTCGTAGTATTGTTTGTGGTTTACGGCAATTATAACTGCATCATAATCTTTACCCACCTGTCTCACTAACTCAAAGCCATGCTCTTCTTTCAGTTCCTCTGAATCTGCAAGTGGATCGGTAACATCAACCTTTAGTGAGAATGACTTTAATTCCTTTACCACATCAGCAATACGCGAATTGCGTATATCCATCACATTTTCTTTAAAGGTAGCACCCATCACCAATACCTTGGCTTTTGATATGTCTTTACCCGTTGCAATTATTTTCTTTACTGCATTCTTAGCTACATAAAAACCCATTGAGTCATTTACATAACGGCCTGAATTAATTACGTGTGTATGGTAACCCAATGATTCCGCTTTGTGAATAAGGTAATAAGGATCAACGCCAATACAATGACCACCTACAAGGCCCGGAGAGAATTTTAAGAAATTCCATTTGGTGCCGGCAGCTTCTAATACATCGTAAGTATTTATTCCCATACGATTGAATATGATAGACAACTCGTTCATCAGTGCAATATTCACATCGCGCTGGGTGTTCTCAATTATTTTGGCCGCTTCGGCTACTTTAATTGTAGGAGCTTTGTGTACACCGGGCTCTACAATAATAGAATATGTTTTGGCAATGGTATCAAGCGCTTCTGCATCACAACCCGATACAATTTTTAATATCTTGGTTATTGTGTGTTGCCTATCGCCGGGGTTAATTCGCTCAGGTGAATAGCCTACCTTAAAATCTTTACCCATTTTAAGGCCAGAAAGCTTTTCAAGTATTGGTACACAATCTTCTTCGGTACAACCCGGGTAAACAGTTGATTCGTAAACTACGTAGTCGCCTTTCTTTAAAACCTTACCAATGCTTTCGCTCGCTTTAATAACCGGTGTAAGGTCAGGTTTGTTGGCATTATCAATTGGGGTAGGTACAGCCACAATAAAGAAGGACGCCTGTTTCAATACTTCCAGCGAGTCGGTAAATTCAATATCGCAACCTTCAAATTCGCTTGCAGGTAATTCTCCGCTGGGGTCAATGCCTTTCTTCATCATCTCAACCCTCTTGGCGTTGATATCGAAGCCTATCACTTTTACTTTTTTTGCAAAAGCCAGGGCAATGGGCAGACCTACATATCCTAATCCTATAAGTGCAATTTTGGCTTTTTTATTCAGAATTTCCTGGTGCATGGTGTTAGTTTTTGGCAGCGTATATACGTTCTATTATATCAACCACTTTCATTCCTTCAAGTGCATTGGTGGTAACCGATGAGTCTCCTTTAAGTGTCTTTACAACATTTTCAATAATATAGTGATGGTTAGCTGCAGAACCTTTATAAGCACCATAATCGTTGGCTGGATTGGTAGGGCCAAGCTGTGGCATCGTATAATCTTTAATATGGCAATATTCTACTTTATCCATATACTGTCCACCTACCTTTACTGTGCCATTCTGAGCAACGATGGTCAGGCTGCTTTCAAAATTGGTATCCCAAACAGATGTAGAAAAGTTAATACAGCCCATACCTTGCTTTGCAAAATGAAAGCTTACAACACCACTATCATCAAACTCAGTGGTCTTGGTATGGTTAAAGTTGAAGAAATGCGCCTTAATCTTATCAATATCGCCAAAGAGCCAGTAGAGTGTATCAATAAAATGAGAGAACTGTGTGAACAGCACTCCTCCATCCATATCTTTCTTGCCTTTCCACGTTCCTGCCTTGTAATAGCGTTCATCTCTGTTCCAGTAGCAGTTAAGTTGTACCATATAAATATCGCCCAACTTCTTCGATTCAACTAATTGCTTTAACCATTCTGCAGGCGGTGAGTATCGGTTTTGCATTACACAAAATACCTGTTTATGTACCTGTAGTGCTTTATGTATCACTTCTTCACAGTCGAATTTCCTTAATGCCATTGGCTTCTCAAGCACTACATGTTTCTTCGCTTCAAGCACATTTAATGCGTGTGTTGCATGTAAACCATTAGGGCTACAAACCGATACTGCATCTATATTTATACCTGATGCTAGCATGGCTTCAGCAGAAGGAAAAAAGGGAATGTCAGGGTATGCTTCAAGACCAAGTTTTTCTTTAGGTAATATATCGCAAAGAGCAACAAGTTCACTATCGGGATTCCTGCTTATCATCTCCGCATGGCGCTTGCCAATGTGGCCGCAACCTATAACCCCAAATTTTATTTTACCGCTGCTCATTACTCTTTTATTTTATGCACTTCTCCGTTCTCTAACTTATATTTCTCTTTGCTTTCAGGGCAAACGGCAATGCCGTTCTTATCAAAATTTAGGCGATGGCCATATTCACTCATCCAGCCTATTTGCTTGGCAGGGTTGCCCACTACTAATGCGTAAGGCTTGATAGTTTTTGTTACCACCGCGCCTGCACCTATAAAAGCATATTCGCCAATATCGTGGCCGCAAACTATAGTAGAATTAGCACCTATTGTGACGCCTTTTTTTACCACTGTTTTAGCATACTGCCCTCTGCGATTAACAGCGCTACGGGGATTAACCACATTGGTAAATACCATCGATGGGCCAAGGAACACGTCATCTTCGCAGGTTACGCCGGTATATATCGAAACGTTGTTCTGTATCTTAACATTATTGCCCAACACTACACCCGGAGAAACCACTACGTTCTGTCCTATATTGCAGTTCTTGCCAATTACACAGTCAGGCATAATATGGCTGAAGTGCCACACCTTGGTTCCTTCACCAATTTTACAACCTTCGTCTACAATGGCACTGGGATGAATATTTGAATTGTTCACTTTTTGCTTTAATAGGAGTGCAAAAGTAATGAAAATCCTTGTAGATATGAGAGAAGGGACAAGGCGTAAGTGCCAGGTAGTTACATTCGTAAGAAAAGGGAAAAATGCCAGTTTAACTTGGAATCAGGTCGCTTGGTGTTCAGTATGGAATTATTTAGGGAATAAATTAACATCCTGACAATCTGACTTATTGAGAATGATTAGTACGCACATTTAAAATAAAAAACCCGCATTATGCGGGTTTTTTATTTTGGTTAAAGTGAATATTACATTTTACTGAATCTTTCCACTTGTGTTTTGTTACCTGTAATTATCCTGATAAAGTAAGTGCCTTGTGGCAGAGAACTAACATCAAGGGTAATAACCTTGCCATTACTTATAATGTCATATTCTGTCACTAACTCCCTTCCGGCTATATCAACCACTTTAATTGTTGCTGATTGAGCCTTGCCCTGCATTAGGAATGACAAGTTAATATTGTCAATGGTAGGGTTAGGGTAAAGCGATGTTTTGTCAGATACACTAACATTAGCTAAGCCTGTTGGGCTGGCAGTTACAGTATAGCTCGCAGTGTCAGAACAGCCATGAGAATCTGTTCCTGTTACAGTGTATTTAACAATACCTAAAGGCATAATTTGTATAGTATCATATGTACCACCGGTGTTCCAGATATAGCTTATACCTCCATGAGCTGTTAATGTGTCACTGCTACCAAGTTGTATTGTACTTGTTCCTGTAATCGTTATTGTAGGTAATGGGTTTACAGTTACAGTATAACTAGCTGTATTCATACAACCATTAGCATCAGTTACAGTTACCATATAAGGAGAACCTGCAGGCGGCAGAACTTTTATAGTGTCTTTCTTTCCACCTGTGTTCCAGTTATACATGAGAGGACTTGCATCTCCAACAGTATCTATTACAGAGATCGTATCCATGCTACCTGCGCAAATTGATGCAGCTGAAGCGGTAAGATTTAAGGTTGGTGTACTGTTAACGGTTACTGTTTGTGTAGCTGAAGTAGCAATACATCCGTTTCCATCTGTTACAGTGACACTGTAAGGACCTGCTGTAGTTACTTCATCAACTTGTGTAAGTGTTCCGTCGCTCCATGTAAAGTTGTATCCTGAACCAGAACCACCCGTAGCAGTTGCATTTAAGGTGTCAATGTTTCCGGCACACACTACATAGCCACCGATAACGTTTCCGCTCACAGTTACACTAGGTAATGGATTTACTGTTACTACAACAGTAGCAGAGTCTGAACAGGATCCACTTGTTCCGACAACTGTATAAGTAGTTGTAGATAAAGGAGAAGCTACTGGGCTAGGACAAGTCGTGCAGGTTAAACCGGCAGCAGCTTTCCAGGTAAATGATGATGCTCCGTTTCCGTTCAATGTAACATTGTTGTTTAAGCATATGTTAGCACTTGGCGGTGTAACTGAAACGGTAAGCGTTGTTACAACACTCACAATTGCAGTTGATGGTGCTGAAGCACAACCTAAGGCACTTGTACCAACTACTGAGTAAGTTGTAGTTACTGTAGGTGATGCATTTACCAGTGTTCCGGTTGTAGCCGTCAGGTTAGTATTTGGTGTCCATGTATATGTAGTTGCATCAGGTGATGAAGCAGTCATATCTACATTTCCACCAGGACACAATGCAGGTGCATTAGGAGATACCACAACAGTTGGTGTTGTATTAACCGTTACTACCTGAGTAGCAGTGTTAGAACAACCAGTAGCAGTAGTAGTACCAGTTACAGTATAAGTAGTGGTACTTGTAGGGCTAACGTTATCAGTAGAACTTGTTGTGGCGTCAGACCAAACATAAGTGTCAGC